>Ga0209542_10013611_pt1 | contig 13984 bp, 12 predicted proteins | sample RifCSPhighO2_01_FD_184028 | JGI IMG/M metagenome (GOLD analysis project Ga0209542, IMG submission 184028) | Soil microbial communities from Rifle, Colorado - Rifle CSP2_plank highO2_0.1 (SPAdes) (version 2) | ecosystem: Environmental > Terrestrial > Deep subsurface > Rock core/Sediment ...
TAATGACCTCAACAGCGTTATAGCCTATATTGAAAACCAAGAAGCACATCATGGCATTGTCGCTTGAACATATGGAAGCCTCACCCTTTAGGGTGGGGAGGAGGTCACATTTGAGGTCAAAAATAGTAAATTCTTTTTTTGTAGAAGTTTTGCTGTAAACAAATGCTTTGCTAAGACTACTATCAACATATATTCTTGCTTCGCTAAAATCTGCTGGAGAATAACCTGAATCAAGAGTATCAATAATTTTTAGCTGATTTAAATCATAAATATCAATTTTAGGATTATTGCTCTCCGCTACATAAAGAAGATTGTTTGACTCATCAATATCTAAATCCGTAGATTTGGAATAATACTGCGAATTATTTGCAGAATTATAACTACTATTTTCGGAATATTCGCTATTACTGGAAATCTTTGAAACAAGTAAGTAAATTGCAAAAGCTAAAATCAAAATAGAAATGATAAGGACAACGATACCTACACTCGCTTTTTTGTTCATGGTGGTGTTATTATCTTGGGTTTTATACTTTTAGCCGTATTTCAATCTCTTAGATTTATTCTTTGAATTGTTAACGTTTTCAAAAATTTTTAATCATCTTTATGACATCAATAATGATTTGATAGTATTTATAAACTCTATGAGATAAAATCATTCATCAGCTGCATGGTTTCTGCATCAGTAAATGCAGCCCCATGTCCACCATTGGGAATTTCCCTGATAGTGATGGGGGCACAATCTGTGCAGGCATTGATTTTTTCCTTGAACCCGGGCCAGAGAGCCATTTGGACTTTCCCATCCTTCATGCCCTGAGTGAACAGGATTTTTGACTTATACCCTGAAGTGAAGCTTATCAGGGATCTTTGAATATATGGATCAGGGTTAGTGACTGCGCTCCCATACGCTTCTTTTAAAGCAACACAATACCCTTCAGTGGTTTTAGGGTCTTTTTCATCAAGTGCGCACCTAAAGCTCAGATCAATAGGACCAACACCATTAGCAATGACACCATCAGTCTCATAGAGGGTATTGAGGCGAGTAACCATATACCCACCCTGAGAGTGTCCTACCAAGAATATTCTATTGATGGTTACACCTAATTCAGTCTCAGCATTACTCTTGGTCCAAAGCAAAGCTGCTTCAGATTCTTTGAAATTGTCCCCAAACAACATGCTATGCTGAGGATATGCAACACTGATGATCATGATGTTTTCTTTGGTAATTGCGTTCTTTACAATATCACCCATGTTTTTCGCAAAAGTGATTATCTGTGAATCAGAATCTACGGTTCCATGATACGCAAGTATGACGTCAACATTTTTACTATCTGGTCGATAGACAAATGCAGTTAATTCTGTCCCTTCATAATCAATAAGGATTTGTGATGGCTCTCCCAATGAGGAATTACCAGTTAGTTGGGTACAACTGCCAAGGCAGCAGGCATTAGTATCACTGGCCGGGATAGTTTCTCCATCGCATTTTTGGAGGGTATTACATGCATGCCCATTTTGCTGAGCACAAGTAGATGATGTGTCTGCTTGACCCATTGTTTTGATGAATATGCAATACACTTGTTTTGATTCTTTTCCTATAAACACGGTCATTAGTGTTTTAGAGGGAGGGTCAGCAAAGGTTACTCGGTAAGAATCTTTTAAAGGGATTTGAGAACCGCATTCTTGAACAAGAGTAGGATACGCCTTCTGGATCATACTGGCGCTTACCATCATTGATTGTTCTTTTGCCCCAGGGTAATCTTTCAGAAAGCTCTGGACAGATGGATCATTTTTTGCAACCGTAATCGGGCCCTGCCCTGTGCATCCAAGCAATACTATCACAAGAAAGACAGAACAACATACCCATCCAACATGTTTCATGGGCTATTGAAACTTCAATAGATATATTAATCTTTGTATGTAAAAATAAATTAAAAGAAGCTATGTTTTATTATTCAATCACCGGGTCATTAGGTGATGTACTGGGCATATCATCACGATTAGCAGGGCCTTTTAGCGCTTGGCTTCTCACTCTTTCAATCTGATCATTGGTTAAAATCGGTAAATCTGCACTTATTGCCCCAGGCCCCATGAGGTTAGTTGGGAGGTTACTGTGGGCAAGGGTCAGTGAGTGGCCAAGTTCATGAGCTAAAACAAATGGTTGAGTTTCAATAGTGCCTTTCTTGGTTATTTTAGTCTCCCCAAAATAGACTGTCTGAACAGGCGCCCAATACAACCCTGCTGCGCCTTGCACTGGTGGAGGCATATTTCTCACAAAAACTATGTTCCAAACGTGTTGCCCAGGTTCATTAAAAGGCGCAATATCTCCTAATAGTGACTTGATTTGTTGTGTAGTTTCCTTGCCAGTTAAATCAAATTGTTGAGAATTTATGCTCTTTTTATTGAAGGAACCAAAAATCCATTCTATATCTGCCTGTTTCCATACTTTATTAATTTCTACCAATACAACTCTCATGTCATTTTCAGTTTTTGTACAATCTAGAGTGGGTTCAGCGTCAAAGGAGTAACAATAAAAATTGATTTGTAGCTTTATTGAATCATTAGGAACAGGGGCAGAATCTTGTTTGGCACACCCAAATAATACTATCACAATAAAAATAGAACAAAATAACCCAAATACGTTTTTCATAACTTATTAGGGCAGTACAAGATATATTAATCTTTGCATGAAAACCCCCAAAGTCAAAGCCTTGCACATAAACTGTCAAATTCAATTTTGTTGAGTTCTTTGGATATATCTTAATGCTCAACATATGCAGATGCGGTTGGTGCTGATGGCAGGAGTTCAATTGGGGTAGGATCGCTAAATAATAGCAAAATTTCAGAAATTTTAGGATAATAAGAAAAAGGTAGATGTCTTTTTTTCTGCCCTAATTGTATCATATAGCCCAAATGCCGTAAAGAACAGCCGCCGCCGGTGTGAAGCACATATCCCGGAAACAATCTGTTTTTAGTGTGTAAGCACGATCCCTTTGATTGAGAGCGGAACGCTCACCATCTCAAAAAGGGGAAAAACCATGTTTCTTAGAATACAAAGGGGTTATCCCTGGTATGGCAAAGCCACAGAAACAAACCCAACTGAGAAGAGGCTTCAGCCGTAAAGCTGGAGAATTTCACTTTATCCGGTAAGATTTCTTATTTTGTAAACGTAACCTTTTAATACTAGTTGTAGTAACTTTTAGCCTATGGGACTCAAGGAATTGTTCAGAAAGAAGCTTAAGGAAGTCAGGAAATCTGTAAAAGCTAAATCTGCAAGCCGTAAGGCTCCCAAGAAGGCTGTTAAACGAATTGTATCCAGGAAGGCTCCCAAGAAGGCTGCTCCAAAAGCAACCAAAAAACTAGTTCTCAAGAAGGCAATTAAACCAGGTGTTGTGTCAACAGCCAGCAGGTCTGAATGCCCAGAATGCGGCAGTGTTAATGTGGTCATAAGCAAGATGACTGGTAATACCATCTGTCAAGACTGCGGAGCAATTTTTGCCGGCCTTATACCTGAAGTTGAGCAGAAGTTCGAAGAAGTCAAGAACCAACATTAACTTCATCAGTTCTTTCATTTGGCCTTATGTCTATATCTTGGTTTCTTATTGCCTGATCCTTCTGTAGAATACCTAACCAAGCTATCATAAGGCCATTGTCAACCATGACTTCGTTAGGTGGGATGAAGCATTGTGCATTACGCTCCTTGCACATTATAGTGCACATCTCCTGGAGACGCTTATTGCAGCCGACGCCTCCCCCTAATACCAATTCTCTCTTATCGCAATGAGCCATGGCTCTTTCTGAAACTTCAACTAACATCGCAAAGACCGTTTCTTGTGCAGAGTAAGCTAATTGTTCCTGGGTGTATTTTCCTGTTGCATATTTCTGTTTTAAGTTGGTCAGGATACCTCCTACGGAAATATCCATTCCTTTGACCACATACGGAAGTTCAACATATGACCTCGATTTCTCTGCCAAGGCAGCTATTTTAGGCCCGCCTGGAAATCCAAGGCCAAGAGTCCTTGCAAAATTATCCAGAAAATTTCCTACGCCATTATCTAAGGTCTCTCCAAAGATTCTGTACTTTCCTCCATCATAGGCAATGATCTGGGTGTTTGCTCCTGAAGCATATAGTAAAACCGGATCTTTTGCTTTGGTGAGTGCTTTTCCAATCTCTAAATGGGCAATGCAGTGGTTGACTCCAACCAAAGGGATATTGTATTTCTTTGAAAGTTCTTTTGCTTTCTCTAATCCCACTACTAAGCATGGCGGCAATCCCGGACCTTGTGAAAAAGAGATCAGGCCAATGTCTTTCATCTCTAAGTTTGCTTTGGCCAATGCTTCTTCTACAATATGGTCTTTGGCTTTAAGATGATGCTCTTTTGCTTCTGAAGGATGGATGCCTCCTGATTCTGTGGTGTAAGAAGCCTTGACATTAGCTAGGATATGTTTCTTGCTGTCTATGATGCCTACGCCAAAGGTGTGGGCTGTGCTTTCGATTCCTAAGCAGATCATAATAGATAAGATACGTGACGCATTTAAAAAAGTAATGCTTTAAAACATCTAAGAAGATAGATTATTAACCAACATGAGATCTCTTAAAAACAACAGTTGGATTTATGAATGTACTTGGTTTTACGCCTTCCATTCTGGATCCTCTATTATAAACTGGAATAGGAACTCTTCCAACTTTATATAGATTTAAACGTGCAGCATCTTCCATTAACTTTTCTTCAGGTGAACCTTCATGGCCTCCAGCCGCAATGACTAAAACTACGTTAGGAAATTTAGCTAAAATGTCTTCTAAAATGCTTTCCATTGTCGCTTGCTTCATCAAGGTCGTATATGCCCCCAAATCAGCCACACTTGCTCCCCATCCTAGTTGTTCTGGTGCATGGTTATGATAAGGTATACCAAAAAAACTTAAGTTATATGCCACAACACATTCATCCAAAGTTGCTGGCATATCGATAAAATCACAATAACATCTTCTAATCTTGGCTTTGGGGTTATTTATGTGTAGATTTATATCGACCAGATTTGCTTTTTCGGGAAGATCAAATCTTTCCCTTGCAGGCCAACCTATGAAGTCAACCTTGACAGGATCATTTTCTATGACAATGGCTTGAGTTGCACTAAGGCTAAGGCTAGCATTAGCTATGAGTGCGTTTCTTGATCCTAGATCAACAAATGTTTTTCCCTGGATTACTGAAGCATATTCCTGCATTGCTATAAGCGTCCCAATGGTCCATGGCAGAAAATATCCTGGTCTTTTTGGACCGGTACCTAATGTTAATCCCCCGTCAAATATATCCTGATGTGAATATGTATAGCTTCCTTCTTCTGTCTCATATAAGAAAACAACACCTTCTTTGCCGCATAATATCCTTTCCATTTCCCGCACATGATCTTTTAACTTTGTGTCGATAACAGTTGAAAAATCAAATAATTCAGCATTGGCTACTAAAAGATTAGCTGCACGAAAATAGATTGGCCCAATGGGATAATATCCCCCAACCGTAGTAAAGGCATAAGAATTTCCATCGACAGAAACCAAACCTTGGTGTACATACCTGCCTATCCCTAAAGTTCCAACAAGCCCTGATTCTATCCGGTCCATAGTTGTATTATTCAGCATTCCATATCCTTAGAATAAGGTCTAAGGCCTATCACCTCTTTTGGTTAAGAACACTTTCTGGTTTAAAAAATTATCTTTAACCGGAGTATACCTGACTAGGATGAATTAGCAAACAAGCTTAGTCCATTGGTTCTAAAGAGAAAAGATTTAAATAAAACTCATTGATTACATCTGAATATAGAGTGGATATTGCACCCAGGATTTATTGGGGAAGGTAATAAAATGATCTACAGGGCATATGGTAATTCAGGCGTTATTGTTTCTGCTTTAGGATTTGGATGCATGAGGCTTCCAGAGGAAGGGGAGCATGTAAAAACAGATGTTGCTGTTGAACTTTTACGTAAAGCTATGGGTCTTGGAGTAACCTATTTTGACAGCGCAGTCGGTTATTGTCATGGTGAAAGTGAGGCTACTCTAGGCAAATCAATCGCAGGAAGAGCAAGAGAAAAACTGGTCATATCTACAAAAAATCCTGATAAGAGTAATGATCCGGCCAGATGGCGTGCACATTTGGACACATCTCTTAAGAGACTTGATACTGATTATATAGATTTTTATCATTTCCATGGATTAACCTGGTCAGAATATAGCGAACACCTCCAGCCGTATGGAACGATGGATGAAGCTCATAGAGCAAAAGATGAAGGACTGGTAAGACACTTATCTTTTTCCTGCCATGATGCTCCTGGTAATATAAAAAAACTGATTGATACTGGTGAATTTGCAGGCATGCTGGTCCAGTATAATCTTCTTGATAGGAGAAATGAAGAAGCAATATCCTATGCACATGAACACGGACTTGGCGTTGCCATTATGGGGCCAGTAGGCGGAGGACGTTTAGTGCAGCCGTCTGAAGTCATTGGAAGAATGATCAGTGACGCTAAAAGCACAGCAGAGGTTGCCCTCAGATTTGTACTTTCCAATACTAACGTAACCTTAGCATTGTCAGGTATGGATTCAATAAACATTTTGGAAGAGAATGTAGCAACTGCCTCAAGAGCGGAGCCTCTAAATACAACTCAACGCCAAGAAATTGACGCCATACTGGAACAGATTAGCGGAATGAGCGAATGTACTGGCTGCGGTTATTGCGGACCATGTCCTAATGGTGTAGACATCCCAACAAACTTTACTGCTTTGAATTTACTTAGAGCATGGGGACTTAGAGATCTAGCAACATCGACTTACGTTGCTCTTGGCAAAAGAAAAAAAGAAGATAGTCCTGCTCCAGCATGGGCCGAAGCTTGTGTGGAATGCGGCGATTGTGTAAGTACTGCCCGTGAACCTCCTTGTCCTCAACATATAGATATCCCTGAAAGATTAAAAGAAGTCGCAGATGCTCTCTTTCCAACAAGATAATAGTGTCCTTTTTACCTCTTTTAGTCAGAAGAACACTTTCTGGTTTGAAAAGTTTTAGAAAACTTTAGGTTTAGACAAGAACTAGCTGTGCTACAATAAAAAAGTTTAAACCTTATTTTTTGAGAAGAGGAGCTAACTCCCCTTTCTCATCCATCTCTGTCACAATATCACAGCCGCCTATCAGCTTCCCATTGATATACAGCTGCGGAAAGGTGGGCCAATTGCTGAACTCTTTAACAGCCTGACGGAGCTCCTCATCTTCCAGTATATTAAAAGAACCGAATTCTGCATCATGGGTTCTTAATATCTCTACAACCTGGGCTGAAAATCCGCATTGGGGCTCATCAGGTGTCCCTTTCATGAATAAGAAGACTTTCTTTGATTTGACCAATCCTTCAATCCGTTTCTTCAATTTTGCATCCATGTTTACACCTCTGTCTTGATAGCTAATGCATGAATCTTTTGTTTCAGCTCTTCTTTTAGAATCGGGTATATCATCTGGTGGCGTTCTAACTCTGATTTTCCTTCAAAACCTTTGTATTTTACCTTAACTCCTATATGCGCACCAGTCGGATTGTGTTCGATGTGGTCATGGCTCTGATCTATGACTGTTACTTCTGAGCCTGGAAGCTCTTTTTGGATTTTTTGTTTTACTTGTCCTACAAGGTTCATAATGATGATGGAATGGTGGAAGTTTAAAAAGTGTTTGTTTAAGATGGCAATGCCCAGATTTTGGCTAACCGCTTTTTCACCCATAAAATCCCACCCTAATTAGAATACATCACCGATGGATACGGACCTGGATTGTTATACTCTATTTTTTCTGTCCTTTGGCATGATTGCAGGTTTCTGCCTAATATTCTATTCATGGCTCTCAGGAAGTCTTCAACTTGCAGTCTCCTTTCTAGAGTATATAACAATATTTCCAAAGCTGCTGTCGGATCAGTGTTACTGTCATAATTTGTCGAAATAAACTCCGTTCTTGGAGCTTTGGTTTCCAAAACATTTCTGTAATACACATTCCCCCTGCAGCAATAATAGAAAAATGCATCGGGGGTAGCTTCCACTTTATCAAGCCCCTCTGAGCCTCCTTTTATTTTTGCGAATCCGCCAGGAAGTCTCTCAATCACCGTATCATCCTTTCCTATTGTCCAAGTATTCCTCGGAGACAATACTAAGGTGCCCTCTCCAATACGCCAACAATCTCGTTGTTCACCCATTCCACTAAAATCAGGTCCTCTGCCACTATTCGCATGTCCTGAATACATGGAAATATCTGAATGTGAAAATGAGTTTGTAAATGCGGCAAATGAGTCAAGCATGGTAAATTCAATCCCAGACTTGGACGCCCTTGCAGATATCCTGTGTATGGTCTGCTGCGCTTCAGCACGATCTTGTGGAAATTGACAGTAGATTCCTATCTCAATTTTGTCATCATCGTACAAATTTCCATAGCTAACCTTGTCTGAGAACCTGCCGGTTGGGAGGTCATCTATTTTTCCAACAGGCCTCCATTCAGAAAGAACATGATATACTACATTTGAACGAGGGACGCCCATGCTCATGTCAAATTGAAACTCTGTTGAACTTATGGTTAGTATGTCAGAGAACATCTGCTCCCGGTTGCCCTCATTTATTGGCGGCAATCTATAGGTGTGGGAAAGGCCGTCAAAGTATGCGGTGAACACATCCAGTGTTGTAGTGTGGCTTTGTTTAAGAGTCCTATCTACCCACGCCTTCTCGTCTTTACTGCCTTGCTGCATCAAGATATCAAAGAATCGTTTTGTGGTTTCATTAGTTTCAATTCCAAGAGCTATAAGGGTGGGATGGTATGTTTTGTCTATACCCATATCAAAAAGGGCTTTAGATTTAGCTTTTGTTTCTTCATTTGGCTTAATATCCCTTGTTGTAAAATCACGAATTTCAACATCAGAATAACCCATCAATTCGTAGGCAACCTGACTGATAAATCCTGCCTGACTAGCCCTATCGAATCTAAACTGTTGCATCCGAGTCTTTACCTGTTCTTTGGTCAATTCTAATTCAAATAGTCCTTCAACCAGAGGCAACCGATGATTAACATCTAGCCACCCGATACCAATCTGGGCAGAGTCCTCTAATCTCCAATCATGTTCAAAAAGTAGGTGTGAACGAGCGATCAGGTCATGATTTTTGTACAATTCTTCGTTGACAACAGTAGTTATTTCGTTGCTCCTCCAGCCATCTCTTGCCATATTATTTAATGTAGCAGCATCTTCAATATCCAGAAACATGTTGCTTGCAAATGCCTTAACCTGAGATAATGGGTACATATCACCAATTGAGCCACCAATCATCTCACGGAACAATGGATTATTGATTAATGGACCATTACCAAAGTGATCCTGGTACATCTGCCTTATTTCATCAAAGTTCTGTCCACGTACCATAACCTTTTTAACTAGAGTTATGTCCTCTTTTTGCCCACCCATTTTGTCCCATGCCAGAAAATCAGTTATTGAGATGCTGCCTTTCAACTGTCTCCAGTTATTCACCAGCGTTGCCCTGATTTGTCCAGAGGGTATGGATGCTATGTCAGATGCACTAAAACCATCGGTATACAAAGCAGTCGCTGCTGCCACATTCCTATACCCTAAATGGTTGGCCAAAGTCTCCAGGTCAGGGTTCGCCAGTCCCAAACCCATTAACGACCTTTCAATAGGGGGCTCTTTTGTCAGAAAATCTGTTGCGTTTCCTACATCTTGTAGCACATAAGATCGAGCTGCATTTAGTCCTATGCCAATTGAAGCCAACCCGATATAGACCAGGTTCCTAAGTTTCACTTTAATTCCCCCAAGAGCGTGAATTCTCGCTTATTATTTAATAATTATCTTTTTGCAGTAGTCACAATAGCTTGCCACACAACCTTTATAAATATCCCACCTTTTCTCAACCCTTAATGATAAGCAGCTTTAATGCAAAAGAAATAGAGGAATCTGCCTTAAAATTATGGGAAAAGGAAAGGATATACCATAAAGCTACAGAGAAGAATAAGGATGGCAAGAATTTCTATTTTCTTGATGGACCGCCATACACTTCAGGCAGGATCCACATAGGCCAGGCATGGAACAAGTCTTTGAAAGATTGTGTGCTGAGATATAGGCGCATGCAGGGCTTCAAGGTATGGGATCGGGCTGGCTATGACATGCATGGATTGCCGACTGAGCATAAGGTCATGGAAAAGCTTGGTCTTAAGAGCAAGGATGAAATTCCTGCATACGGCCTCGGTAAGTACACAGCAGAGTGCAAGAAAATTTCCAGCGATTTCCTGCAGCTGATGAACAAAGATTTCATCAGGCTTGGTGTCTGGATGGATTTTGAGAATGCATACCAAAGCATCACCAGCAGCTTCATGGAAGGCGAATGGTGGCTCATAAAGAAAGCGCATGAGAACAAACGATTATATGAAGGGGAAAAGACCATGCACTGGTGCGCTCACTGCGCAACTGCATTGGCAAAGCATGAGTTAGAGTATGAAACCATAACCGATACCTCAGTTTTTGTAAAGTATCCCATTAAAGGGAAGCATGACGAATATCTGATCATATGGACTACAACGCCATGGACTTTGGCATTCAACCTGGCCGTCATGGTGCATCCAGAGCTGGAATATGTGAAAATCAAGGTCGATGATGAGAAATGGATTGTTGCCAAAGGGCTGGTCGGCCCATTCATGGGCTCTGTGGTCAATAAAAAATTTGAGATTATAGAGGAATTTACCGGAGAAAAATTAGAAGGCCTTCGCTACACTCATCCATGGGCAGGTGAAATTGCCCCCTTTAAATCTCTTCAGTCTGAGAAGCTTCATTCAGTGGTCCTCTCATCAGAGTATGTTGATCTGAGCGCTGGCTCAGGCCTGGTGCATTGCGCTCCTGGCTGCGGACCAGAGGACTATGAAGTTGGCTACCGGAATAAGCTCCCTCCATTCAACAACATCTCAGAGCAGGGCGTATTTCCCAAGGAGATGGGGAAGTTCGCAAATCTCAGGGCAAAGATAAATGACAAGGATTTCATTGCTGCTTTGGGAGATAACCTCATAGCAAAAACACCGGTTGAACATGAATATGCGCACTGCTGGAGATGCCACAAGCCAGTCATATTCAGGACAACGAAGCAATGGTTCTTTAAGGTGGAAGACCTCATCGAGGAGATGAAGCAGCTCAACAAAAAAGTGTTCTGGCAGCCAGGATGGGCTGGCTCAAATTGGTTTGATTCATGGCTCAATAACTTAAGGGATAATGGTATAACCCGACAAAGATATTGGGGTACTCCGTTGCCAGTCTGGCGGTGCGACAAATGCGGTCATTATGATGTCATTGGCTCTGTGAAGGAATTGAAGGAGAAGGCAGGAAAAGTCCCTGAAGATCTGCATCGTCCCTGGATTGATGAAATAACATATGAATGCAGCTGTGGAGGCATAAAATCAAGGATATCTGACATACTTGATGTCTGGATTGACTCAGGGACTGCCTCATGGACCTGCCTGGATTATCCCCAAAAGGAAGATCTGTTCAAGAAATTGTGGCCTGCTGATTTTATCCTGGAAGGAAAGGACCAGATCAGGGGATGGTTCAATTTGTTATTGGTTGCTTCCATGGTCAGCATGCAAAAGCACAGCTACAAGGCTTGCTACATGCATGGTTTTGTCCAGGACTCCCAAGGAAGAAAGATGTCGAAAAGCCTGGGCAATATAATCTCCCCCTATGAAGTGATTGATAAATTAGGCGCTGACACCTTGCGCTATTACATGATTGGCGGAGCAAATCCGGGCATAGACATAAATTATAATGAGGAAGACACAAAACTGAAGCATAAGAACCTCATAGTATTGTGGAATCTCCATAAATTCCTTATCGATTATGCCAATTCAGTGGGCGTATCTCCAAACAAGCTTAAGGAAGGATCCCTTGCGATCGAGGAAGAGTACATCCTCTCAAAACTCCATTCCACAATCAGGGATGCAACTAACTTATTTGAGGAATACAGGCTGAATGAGGTTCCATTAGTGATTGAAAAGCTTTTCCTGGAATTATCCCGGACATATGTCCAGTTAGTCAGGGACAAGTCATCCATAGGCTCTGAAGATGAGAAAAAAACAGTGCTCTATGCAGTCTACCATGTCCTGATTGAGACCCTTAAGATGTTTGCCACTATTGTCCCCTTTACATCAGAAGCCATATATCAGAACTTAAAGCAGGAGTTCAACCTCAAGGAGGAAAGCATCCATCTATGCGACTGGCCGAAAGCAGATCCTGCATTAATTAAAGATGAGCTTGAGGAACAGATGGATATCATCAGCAATATCATTCAGGCAGGTCTGGCTGCCAGGGACAAAGTCTCATTGGGGGTCAGATGGCCTGTATCAGAAATTATTATCACCACAAAAGACGAGAAAACAATTGCTGCGGTAAGAAAATTGAGCAATATACTCAAAAAGCAATTGAACGCCAAGCACATTTCTATCCAAAGCAGCCTTGTTGGGCTGAGGACAAAATTAAAGGCAGACTACAAGAAGCTGGGCCCTGATTTCGGTAAAAATGCTCCGAGGATAATTGCGAAATTAACGATCGAATCCTCAGATGCCATTCTCTCAACAATAGAGAAAGAAGGCAAATTCAGGCTTAAGGTCGATGATGAGAGATTTGATATTACCAAAGAGCACCTTATTGTGGAACGAGAAGTTCCAGAGCCATACCAGGAATCTCCTTTGAAGTCAGGCTTCCTGTATCTGAATAAAAAGCTGGATGAAGAGCTGGAAGCAGAAGGCTTTGCCAGAGAGATTATGCGAAGGATCCAAAGTCTGCGGAAGGACAATGGCCTGCAGAAATCAGATTCAATTTCCTTGTTCATCAGGACCGATGAGGACTTAGCTGAAGTGTTGGCAAAGCATGAGAAAACAATTGCTGACAAGGTTGGCGCTTCGATCCTGAAGATTTCTGAAGCAACGCCTGCTAAGAAGCATGCAGTTACCTCCAAAGAACAGATTAAGGGAAAGGAATTTGAGATTTTCTTTGATAAGGTGTAATCCAAAACCTATAAATACTTGCTTTTTATTAAATTCTCTATGAAAACGATCAGCAAAGACATCCCTTTGTCAGAAATTACATTTCGCAAGTATGAGAAGCCTGGTGAGCTCAAGGGAAGGGAACTGATCAGAAAAGTATGCTTAAGCCTGGGTCTATTGCAGCCTGGCGATTCAAGGGATGTCATTGTGGATGTGCTCTCAGTCATCCTGTGGGCAAAGAAGCCCCTGCAGGCAGACGAGATTATGAAATGGGTTATTGAAGAAAGAAAAAGGAACAATCTAAGAGAGTATGGAGTTGCTCAGTCAAATATAAGAAGGCAGATAAAAAGATTGAAAGACCTTTGCATTGTTGAAAAGATAAAAACAGGCTATAGAATCACTGAAAATCTTTCTTTGACTGAGATCTTTGAGCAGAAGATTGAAAAGCTTTTATTGAGTTCTATAACAGATAGAATTAAAGAATACACAAAGAAGGTTGATGAAGGATTATCTTAACTCTTTAGTGAACGCTGCCATTATCTTACTCATATCCTGATTTCTAATTTCATCTTCTTGAATTGAGCCAGTTTTAAGGAATATTTCTTGTGCTTCTCCAACCCACGTAATATAATTTGGATAACTTGCTTTGTATCTTGTATTGTATTTAATCAAGCCTAATATTTCCCCTATTTTGTTGATTGTTCTTGTTTTGCCAGAACTGCCCCTTCCCATTAAAATAACTATTTTTGCCATAGAAATAAGAAACTGGGTTTAGTTTAATTACTTTTCGGACAGGGGCTTGTTTTCGGACAAAGCTAACTTTACCTGTGTTATCCGTTTATTATTTCCCTTCGATAGAAAAATTGCTTTTTTCATATATTAAACCTCCGCTTTCATCTTCCTGATGAAAGCCATATGTGGTGTTTCGAGCTCCTCGATCCTTAAGCTTAGAT
>Ga0209542_10013612_pt1 | contig 13984 bp, 15 predicted proteins | sample RifCSPhighO2_01_FD_184028 | JGI IMG/M metagenome (GOLD analysis project Ga0209542, IMG submission 184028) | Soil microbial communities from Rifle, Colorado - Rifle CSP2_plank highO2_0.1 (SPAdes) (version 2) | ecosystem: Environmental > Terrestrial > Deep subsurface > Rock core/Sediment ...
TTACTTCTGCAAAAAAGTCAGACTCGCGCCGCACAAACCAAGGCTTGTTACCTAACACTCTACTACAGTATTGTCCTTCATAAACAATGTAAGATTCATCGGAAACCGGCCAGGAAAAATTCCCACACGCCACTTCTAAGAAAAAGCAGTCCTTGCCCATATAAACATACACTTCTCGTTTCACATTGTCTGCATCAAACGCCATTGCACACATCGGGTCGCCATTCGTCTTTGGCGTGAAAAAACCACGGCCTATCAAACGATAAGTCTCTCCGCTGCGGAAATGTTCATAACTATCCATACCCGTCATATTCCTTGAGCCCGACGGATGACTATTTATGAGTTTCGCGAAACGTACATAATTATTTAATACGTCACTTCGCTTCCAGAACCATGAAACACGTACCTGCACACTATCCGGCGAACTACGGTCCCAGGCCATACGGACACCAAACACACTTCAAGCGCAACGTTATAATCGGCATTATCATTCTGTTCTTCCTGCCCGGAATTCCCGCATTTATAAACAGTGGATTTAGCGTTGCCGTATGGTTTTCTGCAGCTCTTGCGTATTGGCAGGGGCTTGCCTCCCGCATTGGTTCTTAGGCTGTTCGCTTTAATTTTGCTGGCCAATAACCTTCTTCATGCGCGGCAAGCGCGAGATACTTCATCTGGTCTTTAACTACATCCTCAAAACGCAAGACGCTCCGCGTAATGGGAACGTGGACCAGCTTCCAACCCTTGAACTTGCTTCCTTCAATAAATATCCTCGCGTAATACTTGTTCTTTGGAAACAGAGTCAGTGAATGCATGTCGAGAAGATACTCATCCCGCCAGGTGTCTGGCAGAACGATAAGCTTGTCAGACTCCTCAAAATAAACGTGGTGCAAATGACCTAACACAAACAGCGACGCGCCGCTCTCTTTCCTTGCGACCTTCACAATATCAGGAACCTCCCAGTCATTATGCAGCCACCTTCGCCAAAGCTCGCGCCAAAGCCAGCGAGGAGTCTTCCTGAATGGATCCCTCGTAATATCATAATACAACTGCCGGAACAACTGCCGCGCCCCGCACCAGCGAAGAGTTCTGAGCAATGAAGGAACAAGCTTAAACATCTCCTTTCGCGAATGAATACGCTCCAGAAACGGATTGCCCTCTTTCACCCGCATAAACGATTCAAGCACTCCGAGCGAACTGTACGAAAGATTAAGAACAGTCGTATCACCAATCTGAACGAGCGCCCCGTTCGTCCTATTAAGTTTATCATACTGCTGGCCATGCTCTACATGAACGTTGAACTGCTCGTACGACCATCCAAAATGAACACGCTTTGACTTAAGGACTTCAACAATACGCTGCTGAACTTTAGGAAATGCAAGATCCAAATCATGATTCCCAAACGTGAAATAAAGATTTTTGTTCTTGCCATTGAGGAATGATTTCAACGCATCAATCACTTTTGAATGCGCACGTAAGGCACGTTCAAGCTTTCCCAGCGAGATTTGTTCTGTGACTTGCAACGGATACGTTCCATCTGCAGCAGGACACTTAAGAAAATCAAATGTGTCTCCATTCAGAACAAGATCAATCGGACTTTTCTTTTTCCCCAGAAAGCGAAAGACTTTTGCGAGCGCAACATCACTGATAAAATCATCCGTGACTGTTCCACCGCCAACTTCCATATCGCCAAAAACAACAATTTCCCTGCGAGACATTCTTTGAAACATCAGGTTTGCAGTATATAAAATCAGCGGATTAACTTGATGACTTCTGCGACCGGTGCATTTCGGTGGAGATAAAAGTGAAGACTTGGAGCACCGCACTTGCGCAACGCTTCGCACTGCTGCACACACCACTCAATCCCGAGCTTACGCATTTCCTCAGATTTTTTCTTGTATTGTTCTGCACGGCTGGCAAGTTCAGCAGGAATCGAACAGCCAAAAAAACTCGGCAATGACGTCACATATTTATATGAAGTAAACGGGAAAAGAGCTGGAACAATAGGCACGGCAATTCCTACAGCAGCAGTCTTTTCCACAAAGCGAGAATACATATCAACATCAAAAAACATCTGCGTCACAAGATAATCCACACCCTGCTCCACCTTTTCTTTGAGCGCATTGATGTCTGCCTGAAGAGACTGAGCGAGCGAATGCTTTTCAGGATAACACGCGGCACCAATACAAAAATCAACAGGCATGCCGGTTTCCGCACCGACATACGTTGAACTGCGCAAATCCGCGATTTGGCGCACAAGCGAACCTGCACGCTCATGACCACCAGGGACAGCTGCGAAAGGAACAAACTTTCCATCAGGACCTCGAGCAGGATCACCGCGCAAGGCAAGCACGTTCTGCACTCCCAAGTATGAAAGCTCAATAAGATATTCTTCGGTCTCGTGCCTGTTAAAACCTGTGCAGATAACATGAGGAACAGGCTCTATTCCTTGCTTCTGATACCTGCCTACCAGCGCACCTGCGACACCAACCGTGCCGGGCTTTTTTCTTCTGTGTAATGGAAACCGCTGGTCTCCTCTTTCGACAAAGCCGACAACTTCCTCAGGATGGTATGTGATGTCAACATACGCAATTCCCAGTGCTACAAGCGGGTCAAGAATATCGTAGACTTGCTGGATACTTTCCCCAAGAATAGGAGGTTCTATCTCTACAGAAATCACATTCCCCTGTTTTATTCGGTCGACCACTCTCATAAACAAACGCTCCTTGACAAAGTTTATATTATTTTCGAGCTATCTTGAATTATTTACGATTCTTCTTCAGAAAGACACTTTAAGGTAAAAGAATAAAAAGAAAATACGCAAATGAGCTATCCCCGCAGCAAGCTGACGGGGTATTACGCTCATTTTCTCGACTGCGGTCGACCGGTATTTTCTAATTTCAAAGTTGGATACTGCAAACCGCAGCAAGCTGCGGGGTATTAAACCCAACATTTGAAATAAAGAAAATACCTGAAAATGAGCTATCCCCGCAGCAAGCTGACGGGGTATTACGCTCATTTTCTCGACTGCGGTCGACCGGTATTTTCTAATTTCAAAGTTGGATACTGCAAACCGCAGCAAGCTGCGGGGTATTAAACCCAACATTTGAAATAAAAAGAAAATACGCCGGCGTTGGCGTAACTCGGTAACGCCGCCTGTCTGAAACACACAGGTGTCTGAAAAGACATCCGGGTTCAAAAAGCTTTTGGTGCTGGCGGCCCCACAAGCTATGAAAGTCCCTGCGCCGGCGCACTTTTCAATGGGACTGATGAGAATTGAACTCACGTCTCACCCAATTTGGACTTGTTCCCCAAGGGTGAAGCCTACCACTAGCCGACAGCCCCATTTATGAAAACATACAGTGCGAAGCACAATCAGTATGTCGCGGGTCTTGACCCCGCTTGAGAGGCTTTCGATCAAACCTTTCGCAAAGGTTTGGCTGACAGCCCCGACTTGATGAAGAAATGTGAAGGAGTTGTTTAAAAAGGTTTGGGCACTTATCTCGCATCAACGAGTTGTTGGAGTTTAGGAACATATATTGCGCGCGCAGTTTCTCTTTCAACTTCATTCTTACTCTTTTCCGCGGCCGAGCGCAAAACTTCAAGGCATACTTGCTCAATTCCGGTGATTGACTTTGCGTCACCTAACAAGTGAGCAGCCTCAGCATACGCCTCGCAAACTTGGCCAACAAAAGGAACAGCTCCAAGCCCGTACTCTTGCGCTCTTTGCGGCAGCTCGAGTATCGCTCGGTAATGAACTCCTTGATTTAAAGTCCCCTTGCAAAGCAAATCCGCAATATCGTCAACACAACTTGGCTGATAGTTCGGAAAAATAAAACCCGCGAAACGATTGTCCGACTTTGATGGAAGAACTAATCTTAACTCAACGTGCATAACACTTCCTAATGGATTTTCTACCGGTGTAATAATCTGCTGGCCCTCACCGGTGCAGTTATAGGGAATCAGTCCGCGCCGATACGCCGTATATGCCCCTAAATCACTTTTAACTAGATTCACTCCAGGAAACAACAGGGACATGTGCTCTTGAAAGAACCTCATCATTGCCGGAATGTCCCACGTATCATCTTTTTTATATAGGCGAGTGAATAACGCGTGAATCACGTCGTTTTCTTCAGATGTGACAGAAAACTCACCCAATCCGCCATGAATATTTACGAGCTTCATTTTTATGTCAAATTATCTTTTTGTTTTAATTCATTTCTATTGTGCAAAATACCGAACTCATTCATGGGCAAAGCCAATACCTTGCGCCATGCACTCTGATAAGGTCCATACACTTCCGTGCGCGTTAAACTCTATTTAACCATTTCAGTCCTTGACTATCGAGAACTGAGCGTTATGGATGCTGACCTGCAAAAAGTTCTGGAACCCAGATGCCAAAATTGTAGTTGAATCCTCGCGCATTCATTGAAAACTGATTAGAAGAAGCAATCGGAACGCGCAGCTTGTACCCAATAATTTCTCCTGCCAACTCTCCAAACTCCATGATTGCCCAATCAGTCCAATTGGGTGAAACACCAAACACGACATCCAAAAAATTCCTTTTGAACTTATCATTCTGTAAAGTCTCCGCAAGCGACTCACACACATCTAACTCAAGCTCGTGGGGAAAGAATTTGCGCCAACAATCTTCTTCACGAACACAAATCCTACGCGCATTCGGGGTCTTCCCGAGCACGTACAACAAATGAGCGTAACCATCTGTCTCCACCACTGGATTTGCTATCCTTGAACATACATCCCAAGTGTCTACAAAGCGGTTATCTTCCCACAACTTTTCTCGACGTCTAAACTCAGGTTTGGAAATTTCTTCCAATACAATTGAGCGAGTGTCAATAACTTCAAATCCCGCTAAATAGCTCATGCTATCTTCCATGCCAATTATTCGGAAAAAAGCCCTTTAAAAAGCTTTCTCTCGCAATGTTTAAATATGAAGAGCATACGAGAGACATCATGAAAAAGAGGATTGTGCTATTCCTGTTACTTTTGGTAGCGAGCGCCTTTGCGGACGTGCCGTACGACTCCACCTATCTGCCTGCGAACACCTCACAAAACACCGTCTATAGCGATTTCCCACTTGACAACATCCACATCCTACGGCTCCAAGAAGCATCGATGGCCCTTGGGAAAAACGTGAGCGTGCTACACGACGAACTTGCAAACTACCAAGAACATCAGTCAAACCAAATCTCGGGAATGCAGGCAAGCATCGATTCACTCCAACGTTCACTTCAAACACAAGTCAGATCACTCCAGAGCACAGTCCAACAACTTGAAGTTCCTGCTCCACTTGTCGTTGAACCAAACCCCACCCCACTCCATCTTTTACTTTTGAGCAACCTTATACTCTTTGGAATCGTGATAGTCCTTCTTATTGCCGTCCATCGCAAGCCATTGCCAGAAGACCACCTCAATCCCGCACCTTCAGAACTAGTTCAATACATCCGCGCAAGCAGAAAAACCACCCATGACCTGCGTATGGAACTCGTCGCAAAAGGATGGACTCCTTCGCTTATCGAGAACGCGATGAAAGTTGCAAAACGCTAAGATAGTTTTATATAATGCCCTTTCCCTCTTTTTATCATGAACTCACTTTCAAAAATCCGAATGATTCTCCTTGAACCACACAAGTTCTTTTCGCGCCTGAAAGAAAAAACCATCACGGACGCATTCGTGATGTACGCCGTCATCCTTGCGATTTCGGTCATCCTTGGAACCATCATCGGACTTCTCCTCCAAGATATCACCAGCCAATTCATCTCAAACTGGCTCGGATTCCCCTTGCCGCAGGAACGGGCAGGAGCACTTGTTCAGATCGGCCTAATGATTTTAGGCTATCTCTTTGGTGTTATCGGAAGTTTTGTAATGGCAGGAGTCCTGCACGTCTGGGTCATGATTTTCGGCGGAAAAGAGCAATACGCCCGCACCTACCAACTTTATGCGTACTCCAAAATTCCAAGCCTCCTCTTAAGCTGGATTCCAGGAATCGGACTTTTTGCATGGATTTACACGCTTGCGCTTCTCATCATCGGAACACAAGAAATCCACAAAATCCCAAAACGCACTGCCATACTCATGTATCTTGTACCCGTCGCGATTTTCATCGTGTTCATCCTGCTTTTGCTGCTCTTGTTTATACACCTTGCGCCTGACTTCATGATACTGATAAGGCAAGCGGCAATGCAACAGTAAATTTTCTGAATCGGCTTTATTTTCTGGAATTTTTACAAATAGAATTGAAATTATTTCGATAATATCTGAGAAAAACACTTTAAGCAAGGAAAGAAAATTGAAAATGACGCCGGCGATGGTGGTACTAGGTTCCCACCGCCAGGCTGAGCCCCTGGTGCCAGTAATGGCTTGCAAGTTCAAAAGCTTTGTGGTCTGGGCCAGCTCTACAATGCCTGAAAGTCCCGCCGCCGGCGTCTTTTATTAAGAAATTAACGTTCACAAGGAGAGTATTGTTCAAAACAACCTGCAAAAACTCCTTTCTTAACCATGTATTTCAATGACTCCCTGAGATGTTTTGCCGTTAGAACTTCCGCTCCCAACTACCTTTTCGCACATTCCACATGCACCCACTCCCATCAAAATAGAGAATTGATTTTTCGCCATCTGACGCAAGAGTTCCTTTTGCAAATCGGATAGATTGCAGTTTTCCACCAAGCTCTTCTGCACTCATTCTCTTCACCGTTCTATCGTATTTTTTGACGGGAACATTTCTTACTCCTACACGAATTTGATCATCAAGATACCTTCTTCCGGCAGCGCCAAGCATCACTTCTCCATCAAAAGGAATTATTAATCCAGCGTCGAATTTGTACTCTTTCGCATCGGGCAAAGAAAACCTACCTAACTTATACGCAGCATGCCTTTGAAAGTTACCATATTCTCCAAAACGTAAAAATATTCCCTTGGCAGGCGTCTGAACGTCTGTGCGGACTCCTCCACTTCACTTTGTTTCTTCGAATTCAATACACCTTGTTCATCTTATGAGATCCAGCAAACGTACATCTTTTTTCATTTCCCATTCTATTTTTGTGAAATCAGTAGGAGTGACCAGACATGTCCCCTAAGATGCTTTTGTAACTTTTGCTCCTAAATCAGTCAATTGCTTTTCACTAAATAACCCCATGAACTTATTTGAAAGACTGGCATTTATAAACATTTCTTTTTTAGTCACTACATAGTTGATTTCTTGGTTCAAGACAATCTTTATAAAGCATCAAAATACGGTAATTCTATGGTCTTAGAGAAGCTTTCCGAGGGGCTGAAAAATACTTTGCAGAAGATTGCAAGCTCGCTTTTTGTAGATGAAAAACTCATCAACGAACTGGTCAAAGACATCCAGCGTTCGCTCTTGCAAAGCGACGTCAATGTCAAACTCGTCTTTTCGCTCACGCAGAAAATAAAGGAAAGAATAACAAAAGAACAAACGCCCGGAGCGCTCACCAAACGCGAACACCTGGTCAACATCGTGTACGAAGAACTCACGCGATTCCTTGGCGGGGAAAAATCAGAACTCGTGTTTGGAAGCAAACTTCCCAACAAAATAATTCTTGTTGGACTCTTTGGTTCAGGAAAAACCACTACTTGCGGTAAATTGGCAAAATTCTTCACCAAGCGCGGCAAGAAAGTCGCACTTTTGGGACTTGATGTCCACCGACCAGCAGCAATGGACCAACTGCAGCAAGTCGGCAAAACAATCAACGTGCCAGTCTTCGTGATAAAAGGAGAAAAAGACCCTGTCAAAATCTACAAACACTTTGAACCTGAATACAAAAAATTTGATTTAATAATCATCGATACAGCTGGAAGAGATGCGCTTTCTACTAACCTTATCGATGAGCTCAAACACATCCACGAACTTGCGCAAGCGGACGAGACCCTTCTCATCATCTCCGCAGACATCGGACAAGCGGCACAAGCCCAAGCCGAGGCGTTTCACAAGGCGGGCGCAATCAGTGGTGTCATCATCACCAAAATGGACGGAACCGCGAAAGGAGGCGGGGCGTTAAGCGCCTGCGCGATTACTGGAGCGCCCATCAAATTCATCGGAGTCGGAGAAAAAGTCGACGACATGGAACAGTTCAACCCAAAAGGATTCTTCGGACGACTTCTTGGGATGGGAGACCTTGAAGCACTCCTTGAAAAGGCAAAAGACGCAATCACGGAAGAAGACGCAAAGGACATGGAGAAAAAACTTCTCTCCGGCGAATTCAACATGCTTGATTTGTACCAGCAAATGGAAGCCATGAGCAAAATGGGACCGCTTGGAAAAGTAATGGAGATGATCCCTGGACTTGGCTCAATATCACTCCCAAAAGAAGCGCTCAAAGTCCAGGAAGGCAAACTCAAGAAATGGAAACATGCGATGAACTCAATGACCAAAAAAGAACTTGAAGACCCAGAAATGATGGACGGCTCACGAGTTGAGCGGATCGCAAAGGGAAGCGGTGTGTCACCTGGCGAAATCCGCGAAATGGTCAAACAATACAAACAGTCCAAAAAACTTGTCAAAATGCTCAAAGGGGAAGACCCTGAAAAACTAATGAAAAAACTGGGCAAGAAAGCAGGCCCGATGCTGAAGTTTTAAGATGACAAAAGAAAAATTTATTCCCGAAGAGCTTGGAAAACTGGAGAAAGATGTTGCAGAATACCTCCTTAGAACTTGAGCACCACAATTCTTTTAATTCCTCTGTTTCTTACACTTATAATGCCTGACCAAGCAATTGTTTATTGCGTAGCAGAAAATGGAAGCAGACAATACACTGTGGAAATAGGACCTGGATTTTTTGTAAGCGGTGTTTCCAGAGAGCAACTTCCTTGCGTGCTCGCGCAGTTCAAATACGAAAAACTTCAGACCATTCAAAAAACCGCACCTAAGAACGCGACATGGAAATTTGAACCACTGAACGCCGCAGAACTAGGAAACTTGGAGAAAGAAATTGAAGTGTGCCGTTGCAGAAAATTACCATAACCCTTTTAAAGCCGCTCCGCTACCACCCTATAAAATAGAAGAGGTGACTTAATGGCAAAACAAAACACTGGCTGGGCGATAGTTGGGACAATCCCTGTTCTCGGATTTATCTTGGTGCTTCTTGCACACAAGAAAGACTCGTATGTGCAATTCTACGCAAAACAAGGACTTGTGCTTGGACTTACAGGGCTCGTACTGCACATACTCTTGTTCTTTATCGCACCGCTGGTGAGCATCGGAACGCTCGTGCTCTGGGTAATAAGCATTGTCAACGCGAGTCGCGGAGTAATGAAGCCAACCCCAATAACAGGAAACATCGCGAAACGATTACGACTATAAGTTCTGCTCCGTAACCTAAATAAAGCACGTCCCGTTTGTACTATTCGTATATGAAGCCACTCATCCAACTCAAAAACGTCTGGAAGACCTACAAAATGGGAGAGACTCACGTCAACGCGCTTCAAGGAATCGACATCACGGTGCGCGAAGGAGAATTCGTCGCAATCCAAGGCCCATCAGGAAGCGGAAAAAGCACAGCCATGAATCTCATCGGCTGCCTGGACGTTCCCTCACAAGGACAAATCTTGCTTGACGGACACGACATCAGCAAGCTCTCCGAATCAGACCTCGCCCAAATCCGCGGCCAAAAAATAGGCTTTGTCTTCCAAAAGTTCAATCTTATCGAAACACTTACCGCGCTTGAGAACGTTACTTTGCCCATGACCTTCCAAGGAACCGCAAGCGCACAACGCATCAAACGCGCAGAGACACTCCTCAAACAATTCGGCCTTGGAGACCGCATGGACCACCGGCCAAACCAATTATCCGGAGGACAACAACAGCGCGTCGCAATCGCCCGCTCACTTGCCGTAGACCCGCCCGTCATACTTGCTGACGAACCGACAGGAAACCTTGACAGCAAGACTGGAAAAGAAGTCATGGCCACTTTGCGCGAACTCAACCAAAAATACGGCAAGACCATCGTCCTTGTCACCCACGATGACATTCTTGCACACTCGGCAGACCGCATCGAATTTTTGAAAGACGGCAAAATTGTCCAATCCAAAAAAGTGAAGTGATAACGGAGGAACCATGAAAAAAATACTATTCACATTGACGTTTTTGGTCATTACATTAAGCGCATATGCGGCTGGACCTGAAATCACCGCATCAATCCTGCGCTATGACCCAACCCCGGCAGAACAAGGAAACACCGTCGACGTCTGGATTCAGCTGAGCAACGCGGGAACAAAAGCCGACCGCGTCTCAATACAATTCGTTCCCGACTATCCATTCAGCCTCCCCGAAGGGCAGATCGACAGAATAGATATCGGAACTCTCGCCGCGTCAGAAAGCAAAGTTGAGAAGTTCACAGTCTTCATCGACCCTGATGCACCAAATGGAGAACGCGACATCACATTCCAATACAAGTTCTCATCAGACAACAACTGGGCGCAGTTTGAAGCTCCAATCACGATTCAGACTCAAAACGCAGGAATCGTCATTGAGGACTACCTTGTGACACCAACTCCTGTTGTACCTGGACAAATAACTGACGTTTCACTGCGCCTGCGCAACACCGGAAAAGTCTCAGTCAAAAACGTCGATGTAGGAATCGAGCTTGAAGATGGGACATTCAGCACCATCAATAGCGGAGCAAAAAAGCGAATCACCTCCATACCCACAGGAGGAGACGCAACAGTCCTCTTTAAACTTGCTTCAGACACAAGCACTGAAATCAAACTATACAGCATCCCTGTGAGCCTTTCATTCCAAGATGAGCGCAACACGCAATTCAACGAAACCGCAAAAGTGAGCTTGATTGTCAACGCTCCACCAGAACTTGCCCTCACTGTTGACTCAACACAATTCACCGATAAGACAGCCGCAGGAACAGTTTCGCTTAAAGTAGTCAACAAAGGAGTTACCAACCTCAAATATGTCACCGTGCGCCTTGCGAAAACACAAGACTATGACGTCTTAAGCTCAAGCAACGAAGCATACGTCGGAAACCTTGACAGCGACGACTTTGAAACTGTTGATTTCACCGTCAAACCGCTTGTCTCCAACCCGCGACTGGCAGTACAGGTTGAATTCAAAGACCCGTACAACGCAGACTTTAGCCAAAACTACGAGCTTCCCTTGCGCATCATCACCGATGAAGACTTAGGTAAAGGAGGAAGCGTCTGGCCCATTTTCCTTGTCGCAGTACTCGTGATTGCTGGCATCGCGTATTGGAGAATGCGCAAGCGAAAGCACTAACCCCATGTTCAAAGATTACACTTGGCTTGCCATCGGAAGCCTGCGCAAAAGATTCCTGCGCACACTGCTTACACTGATTGGTATTTTCATTGGGATAGCGTCAGTTGTTGCGCTCATTTCATTAGGCCAAGGAATGCAGGCAGCGATAAACCAACAATTCTCGAGCGTTGGAACAGACAAAATAATCATCCAGGGAGCAGCGGCAGGATTTGGCCCACCAGGACAGAACGCAGCGGGAACTGTTGACAAAGAAGACTTGGAGCTGATTAAGAAAGTTCCGGGAGTGAACAAGGCAGCAGGCAGGCTATTGCGCTCTGTTAATCTTGAATATGGAACTTCTGTCATAGTAACATTTGGCGCAAGTCTTCCAGAAGAGCAAGAAGCGCGCGACCTTGTGATAGACGCCAATAACATCAAAACCAAAAAGGGAAGAATGTTAAAGCCAGGCGAAAGCAACAAAATACTTGTTGGAAATCATTTGTGGACAATTGATCATTTCTCAAAAGACATAGCATTAGGCAGCAAGATGCTGATTAATGGAAAGACCTTTGAAGTTATAGGGTTGCTGGACAAGATTGGTGCGGGGCGCGATGAAAGCATAATGGTGAATGAGGATGATATGCGTGAGTTGTTGAATGAGAAGGATAAGTTCAGCGCTATAATTGTGCAGACAAATGAAAAGCCAGCTGAAGTTGCTGATAGAATATTAAGAGTGATTAGAAAGGATCGTCGTCAAAAGGAAGGCTTTGAGGATGTTACAGTTTCTACAAGCGAGGACATTATAGCAAGCATCAATACAATACTAGGAGTTGTGCAAGCAGTGTTTATTGGCATCGCCGCTATAAGCTTGCTTGTTGGCGGGATTGGCATTATGAATACGATGTATACTTCTGTATTGGAAAGAACCAGGGAAATTGGAATCATGAAAGCAATTGGCGCGCGGAATAATGCGGTTCTTGCAATCTTTCTAATAGAAAGTGGACTGCTTGGAGTACTAGGAGGCGCGATAGGAATTCTCATTGGTGTCGTATTAAGCAAGCTGGTTGAGTTTTTTGGTCAAGGAGTGGTTGGAAACGTGCTCAAGGCATCATTTCCCTGGTATTTAATAGTTGGAGCGCTCGCGTTCTCTTTTTTAGTCGGCGCAGTTTCAGGATTGCTTCCAGCCAGGCAAGCTGCAAAACTTCCTCCTGTTGAAGCGTTGAGAGGTGACTGATGCTCGAACTGTTGCATCTGGCTGTGAGAAATATAAGAACGCGAAAGAAGAGGGCTGTATTAACCATGCTTGGAATTTTTATAGGAATAGCTGCAGTAGTGGCTTTGATTTCTCTGGGGCAAGGATTGCAGCATACAATTAATGAACAATTTGAGAAAGTTGGAGCTGACAAAATTATTGTGCAGGCAAAAGAAATAGGGTTTACCGGGCAATTTGCGCCAGGGCAATTAAAGGAAAAAGAGCTTGATATTATAAGAAAAGTTCACGGAGTAAAGCATACATCTGCATTTCTCTCACGCTCCGGGCAAGTGCAGTTCAATAATTTGCAGAGAACATATACTCTGATGAGCATTCCAAGGACAAAAGAGGAAGTTGACTTAACGAACAATGTTCATAATATGGCTGCAGGCGCCGGGAGATTATTAACGCATAAAGACAAACAAAAATCAGTGATTGGATATAATCTTGGCAACAGAAACCAGTTTAGAAAAAATATTCAGGTTGGCGACAAGATTATTGTGGACAATGAATCTTTTGAGGTTGTTGGAATTTTGAAAAGAATCGGAGAGCCGACAATGGATGGAGCAGTTATCCTGCCTGAGGAGGACACTAGAAGAGTCCTGAAAGAGCCAGAAGCGTTCTCCATGATAACTGCGCAAAGTGAACAGGGAGAAAATCCTGCTGATGTTGCAGAACGCATAGAAAAAGAATTAAGGAGGGATCGTCATCAAAAGGAAGGAAAAGAAGATTTCACCGTTCAGACAAGCACTGAACTTATCGCATCATTTAACACCGTTCTTAACGTCATCCAAGTGGTATTTGTTGGAATCGCCTCCATCAGTTTATTTGTTGGCGGAATCGGAATCATGAACACAATGTACACAGCGGTGCTTGAACGCACGCAAGAAATTGGAGTGATGAAAGCAATAGGAGCGCGCAACAAAGACATTCTTTTGATATTCCTCCTAGAAAGCGCACTCCTTGGCATCGCAGGAGGACTGATTGGGAGTTTAATTGGAGTTGGAATCAGCAAGTCAGTTGAATTTGGAGCAAACGCTACATTTGGAGCAGGAACCATCACTGCAATATTTCCGTGGTATCTTTTACTTGGAACAGTTCTATTTGCCGCGGTTGTTGGCATGATTAGCGGAATGCTCCCTGCAAGACGCGCGTCTAAACTAAGGCCGGTTGATGCATTACGATACGAGTAATCACTGCGCCTTGCGCACAAGAACAAACAACACGATTGCAAACAACAAAGCAAAATGGCACAGTACCGAGCCAAACACTCCCATTGTATTCGGAACCAAAATCGCGAAGGTGAGTGTGGGAACTATGAAAATAAGAAGCCCTTAAGATACTCCAACTCTGAGGTATTGAACTTCTCAATTCAAATAAAGAAATTGCCTGAAATACGCAAAATTTGCTTAGTCAAGACACTATCTTGACACTCGCTATCCCAACCACCGCAAGCAGTGGAGTATTACGCGGCAAACAACTGTTTGCCTTGG
>Ga0209542_10013614_pt1 | contig 13983 bp, 15 predicted proteins | sample RifCSPhighO2_01_FD_184028 | JGI IMG/M metagenome (GOLD analysis project Ga0209542, IMG submission 184028) | Soil microbial communities from Rifle, Colorado - Rifle CSP2_plank highO2_0.1 (SPAdes) (version 2) | ecosystem: Environmental > Terrestrial > Deep subsurface > Rock core/Sediment ...
AAAGTTCGACAAACCCCCCGTCTTCCAACGTCAAAAGCCAATCCTCCAGCACCTCCGCCGACACCTCCAGTCGTTGTTGAGCCAAACCTTGGGCCAGAGAAGAAAAGGTTTGATCGCCTCCGGCCAACAGCCAGAGAATAGTCAGAAACACCTCCTCGTCGCGTCGTCCGGCTGGCCACCAACGACGCTCGCGCCACAAATCGACAATAAGAACAACGACGGCAACCGCAATGAAAGCCATCGTCCCGCTCGCCAACCCCTCGTGGAAACTCCAAACTGCCAGCATTTTTGCCTCCTTTCGCAAAAACTGACAATTTTATATCCACTTCTCATCTTACGGATTAGGAGTAAATCGTCAATCGGTGGTAAGATGGAAACATTATGCAAAAAGCCCCCATCCCCAAGTTTGAGAAAGAGCGACTTTGCGCGGTGGAAGAATTGAAAATTTTGGACACCGCCGCCGAGGAACGCTTTGATAAAATCACCCGCGAAGCAATCGCCTATTTCAAGGTCCCGATTTCCACCGTGACAATTGTCGACGCCGAGCGCGAATGGTTCAAGTCGGTTCAGGGTTTGAAAACTCGCCAAGGTCCCCGCGACATTTCCTTTTGCGGTCACGCCCTTCTGGCCAGGGACATTGTGATTTTGGAAGATACGCGGAACGACCCGCGCTTCGCCGACAATCCGATGGTCGTGGACAAGCCGGGCATCCGCTTCTACGCCGGCAAATCGCTCTATCATCAGAGCAAGCGTCTGCCGATCGGGGTCTTTTGCATCAAGGACTACCAGCCGCGGAAAATGACAATGAAGGAAGTGGACAAACTTCTAACCTTGGCTAAAGAGGCCGAGGACGAGCTGAACCGCGTTTTGCCGACGGCGTTTTGATGGCCGCTCGAAGGAAGGCGAGGAAGAGCGGGTGGGGCTTGAGCGGCGACGATTTGAATTCGGGGTGGAATTGACTGCCGAGGAAGAAGGGGTGGATGGCGGGCGGCAATTCCGCGATTTCCTGGAGGCGGCCGTCGGGCGAGGTGGCGGAAAAAACCAAACCTTTCTGAGTGAGCGTTTCAATAAAACGCGGGTTGACTTCGTAGCGATGGCGGTGACGCTCGCTGATTTGGCTCCGACCGTAAGCGACGTGGGCCAGCGTCCCTTCTTTAATCCAAGCCGGATAAGCGCCGAGGCGCATCGTCCCGCCGTAATCGTCGCGGGCCAGTTTCGTTTTTTGGTCGGGCATCACATCAATCACCGGGTACTTAGTTTTCGGATTGACTTCGGTGGTGTGAGCGCCCCGGAAGCCGGCGACGTGGCGGGCGAACTCAATCACCGCCAACTGCATCCCGTAACAAAGGCCGAGAAACGGAATTCGCTTTTCCCGAGCGTAACGAATCACCCTGATTTTCCCTTCCACACCCCGCTCGCCGAAACCGCCGGGGACAACAATGCCGGCGTAGGCGTCCAAGTCGGACAACTTTTTGCCGTCGTTTTCGTAATCGCCGGCGTCCAGCCAATCAATAATTAATTTTTTGCCGAGAGCGCCGGCGGCGTGCCGGAGCGCTTCAATCACCGAGATGTAAACATCGGCGAGAACAAAATCGCCGGTTTTGAAATATTTGCCGATAACCGCGATTCGCACTTCTTCTTTGGCCTCGGCGAGTCGCTTGACCATCGCCCGCCAATCCTTCATATCCGTTTTCTTGGATTTGAGACGGAGCAGTTTCAAGAGATTGTCCGGCAAACCGTCGCGTTCAAAATTGAGCGGCACTTCGTAAATGCTTTTGATGTCCGGCGCCGAAATGATGTGTTCCGGCCGGACATTGCACCAAATCGCCAATTTCTCTTTGCGTTTCTGATCCATCGCCCCCACCGAGCGGGCAATGATAATTTGCGGCTGGATGCCGTAAGAATTAAGCGCCCGAACCGCGTGTTGGGTCGGGCGCGTCTTCATCTCGCCAATCGTCGCCGGCACCGGCAGATAAGAAACCATCACGAAAACGACATCTTCCGGATGTTCCAAATGCATCACTCGCGCCGCCTCAATAAAGAGCGCGTTCTGAAAGTCGCCAATCGTGCCGCCGATTTCCACCACCGAGACCTCGGATAGGGCGGCCTTGGCGGCGCGTTTAATCCGACTGGCGATTTCGTCGCGAACATGAGGAATCGCCTCCACGAACTTGCCGTGATAACCGAGCCGCCGCTCGCGTTCAATCACCGCCTGATAAACCATTCCCGAAGTCATATAATTTTCCGGCCCGAGCGGGTGGTCCAGAAAGCGCTCGTAGTTGCCCATATCTTGGTCGCACTCCAAACCGGAGTCCAAAACAAAAACCTCACCGTGTTCGGTGGGATTCATTGTCCCGGCGTCAACATTGAGATAGGGGTCAATCTTGACCAGATTGACCGAGAAGCCGCGGGCCTGAATCAGTTTGCCGATGGAAGCGACGGTAATTCCTTTGCCGACACCGGACATCACGCCGCCAACGACGAAAATATATTTATGCCTCGCCGGCCGTTTGGTCGCCACGGCTAAATCTTAAGATGTTTCCGAATCGCCAACAAGCTGGACACGACGCCCAAAACCACGCCGACTAAAAGGAGGACGAGGAAGATGAAAGCGAAGTGGCCGGAAAAGTAGCCGACTAAGTCCACGCCGCCGTAGACGCCGGTCGTCTGATTGCGGACCCAAACCGTCGCCGGGTAAAGCAAGCCGAGAGCCAAGATCGTGGCAATCAAACCGGCAATCACGCCCTCCACCACGAAGGGGCCGCGGACGAAATTATTGCCGGCGCCGACCAACTTCATCAAAGAAATTTCTTCCCGCGAGACATAAATCGCCAAGGAAATGGTGTTGAAAGTGACGACGACGGCGATGAAAATCAAGACGATGATAATCGCTAAGCCGATGGTCCGCGAGGTGTTGATAATCCGAATCAGTTTGTCCACCACGTTTTTTTTGAAACTGATTTGGTCCACGATTTTCTCGCCGCCGCCGGCGCTGAGCGCCGACTCACCGCCCAAAAAAGCGGCAATCGCCTCGTAGCGACTGGGGTCAACCGCCCGGATGTTCAACCGGGCGCCGAAAGGATTGCCCACCTCGCCGAGCGATTGAATAATCAAATCGTTGTTCTCGTTGCGTTTGCGGAAGTCGGCCAATTCTTGCTCGCGCGAATTGTAAGTTACCTCGCGGACATCGGGCAAAGTGGCCAATTCTTGTTTGAGTTTGAGAATTTGGGCCTCGGGCGCGTTGGGTTTGAAGGAGACGCTGATGTCCACCTTGTTCTGAACCGCGGCCAGCGAAGAATTGAGATAGGCGGCGGCCAGCATCAAAGCGCCGATAACAAAAAGCGTCAGGGTGATTGTCACCACCGAGGCGAAGGAGACGGTCACGCTCCGCCAAAAATTGAGGAAGCCCCAGCGGCCGATGCGTTTAAGATTAGTCCAGAACATAAAAAGATTATAGCGTGTATTTGCCCGATTGGCTGTCGCGGATGACCTTGCCGCGTTCCAGCGTCACCACTCGCCGGCCGAGATTGTCAATCACGCCCTTGTTGTGGGTGGTCAGAATCACCGTCGTCCCCAACTCGTTAATCTTGCGCAAAAGTTCAATAATCTCGTGGGTATTGACCGGGTCCAAATTGCCGGTCGGCTCGTCAGCGAGCAAAAGTTCCGGCTGATTGACAATGGCTCTGGCAATCGCCGCCCGCTGACGCTCGCCGCCGGAGAGCTCGTCGGGAAAATTCCAAATTTTATTTTGCAGACCGACCAATTCCAAAACATGGGGCACATCGGCCTGAATTTCCTCATCGGCTCGCGAAGCCGCTTCCATCACGAAGGCGACATTCTCAAAAATCGTTTTGTTGGGCAGAAGCCGAAAGTCCTGGAAGATGCTGCCGATTTGGCGGCGGAAACGGGGAATCTTTTTTTGCGGCAGACGGTGGATGTCGGTGGAATTGAAAAAGACCCGGCCCTGACTCGGCGCCTCCTCGGCCAAAATCATTTTAAGCAAGGTGCTTTTGCCGGCGCCGGAATGACCGACGACGGAGACAAATTGGCCCGGCTCAATCGTCAGCGTTACTTCGTCCAAAGCGACGGATTGGTCGGGATAAATTTTGCTGACTTGGTCGAAGAAAATCATAACGAACAGGTGATAGGTTTTAGGTTTTAGGTTTTAGGTTTTAAGAATGGCTCGAGATTGCCGTCGAGAACCGCCTCCACATCGCCGGTTTCCACGCCGCTCCGGTGGTCCTTGACCAATTTGTAAGGATGGAGAACGTAAGAACGAATTTGATTCCCCCACTCAATCTCGGTGGTTTTGCTGACGGACATTCCCGCTTCACGCGCCCGGCGTTCCTCCGCCTGCCGCTCCCAAAGTTTGGCTTTCAAAATCCCCAAGGCCCGCTCGCGATTGCGTTCCTGGCTCCGCTCGCTTTCCACATGGACGGCGAGGCCGGTCGGCAAGTGAACCAACCGAACGGCCGTCTCGCGCTTGTTAACATTCTGACCGCCCGGACCACTGGAGCGAGCGAAGTCCACTTTCAATTCCTCGGGCTTGATTTCCACCGGCGCGCCTTTCTGGAACTCCGGCAACACTTCCACCAGAGCGAAGGAAGTGTGCCGCAATTGTCGGGCGTTGAAAGGCGAAATTCGAACCAAACGATGAACGCCCGACTCACTCTTCAGTGTACCATAAGCGCCGCGGCCTCGCACCAAAAAAGTGAGATTGCGGAAGCCGCCGTGGTCGTTTTGATTTTGATGGAGCAAGCCGAGCGGCCAGCCGCGGCGCTCGGCGAACTTGCGATACATCGAGAAGAGCATCGCCGCGAAGTCCTCGGCATCGTCGCCGCCGGCGCCGGCCAAAAGCGTGACGACGGCGTTGCCGCCGTCGTACTGGCCGGCACCGGCGAGTTCCGCCTTCAATCGCTCGTACTCCCGCACCGTCGCCTGCGCCTTCGGCTTATCCGCCCAAAAATCGGCGGCGCTCATTTCGGCCTCCAGAGCGGCGAGGTGCGCCGCCAAGGCCGCCTTTTCATCCGATTTTTCCGTCGTTCCCGCCATCATTAGCGGCATTATAACAACTTGCGCGGCCGCGGCCAATATGCTCAAATGGCCACGGCTTAGCTTTTTGAAAGGAGGTGAAGATGAGCCAAACAGAACAAGCGCGGCTGAAGCCGTTTCTGAAAACGCTCTGGGGTTTCTTGGCCCCGCCCGAGTCGTTTCGGGAACCACCGCCGGCCGATTTAATTTTCACTTTCGGTTACGGCTTGACTTGGAATGCCGAACAGGCGATTAAACTTTGGTTGGCGGGGAAAGCGCCGTACATCCTCTTCACCGGCCGGAACATGGAGACCGGATTTGGTGAAGCGGAAAGGGATGAGCAATTGGCTCTGGCGGCCGGCATTAAACCGCGGGCAATCTTGGTCGAGCCAAACTCGACCAACACGCTGGAAAATGTGGTCTCGGGAATGGCGCTGGCCGACTCGTCGGGAGTTCGCCCCAACCGCGTCATCGCTGTGGCGGTCCCGATTCATCTCCGGCGAATCGTCGCCACTTTCGGTCTCCACTATCCGCGAGTTGAAGTTTTTCCGACCAGCAGCTTGCCGAATTTCGATCAGGTCTGGCCTTTCATCGCCATGAACCCCGAAGTGCGGTGGCGCATTGCTAAAGAGGTCTTCAAACTCTGCCGCTACGCCGAGCAAGGCGACATCGCCCATGTAGAAATTCCCGACGCAGTTTGGCAAGCGGCGCTCGCCATCAGTCCCCAACCGTCCCCGTGAGTCGGCGCTTCGGCGCCTCTCTCCGAGGACGGTTTTGTTTTTGGCAAAATTGGCAATAAATAATTACAAGGACGCGAGCTGGCGATCCATTTCTCCGATAAGAGTTTTGGGGAAATCGCGGATGATGCTCTGTTGGTCAATCGGCAAAAAAGTTCCCAACTCTGCCTGAAAATTGATTTGCCTGGCTTCCGAAACAATTTCCGCTTTTATGTCCGCCAGTTTCTTCTTTTGTTCCGGAGCCAGCATTCCTCGCCGCATGATAAAATACAAATCATAGTAGTCGCGCGGCTTCTTCCGTTCTCGCAAAGCGCCAAAAATTTTCTCTTCCACTAGGTCTTGCTGAGACAAGTGGACAACCGTATAGGTGGGAACAAAATCGTTAGCCACGCTGTCAACTTCACCACGGAGATCGCGGGCTTGGCGACCAGAAATGTTAATTTCCACGTCAATCGGTTGATAATCAAAAATCCGAAAAGTGGCGACACCGAAATATCCCTCGCCCCTCCGGGTAGAATCTGATTTGTCGCCAAGCTCAACTCGAACACCAAACTGCTCAATCGCGGCCAGCACTTTGATAAACAAGCCCTCAATCGCCCTTTTTGTCTCGTGTGGCCGAAAACCAAAAAATGAAAAATCCAGGTCTTCAGAAAAACGCGGGCTGCCGTAGATAATCCGCAAGGCCGTGCCACCCTTAAACAATAAATGTTCGGCCGTGGGCAACTGATACAAATTTCCCAAAAAGACATGCTGAAAATATTCCCTAATAATATTTGGGAAAAGGCTCGTCTTTTCTTGTTTAGCTAGTCGCTCGAGATTGTCCAGAGAAATCATTTTAGAGTTGTCTTAACAATCGCCGTCAATTTTGGGTTTCTAAACAGTTCGGCGTATTTAAGGGCTTTGGCCGAATTGATTTTACTTTTGTCAAAACGACTGATTGGTTTTCTCCCGGCGAAAATCCGGTAATGGAGTGTGTCGACAAAGGCCTTCTCCGCGTCAGCGATGACAAAACTGAAACCTCCCTGCTTTTGAACAGAATACCCGGTAAAAGCCGCCTTAGTAATCCGGCGGTAAGAATAGGTTTTATTCAAGGTCTCAAATCGACGAGTGGCTTTGGGGCTGACGGAAGTAATTTCATAAACCGTTTCCGGAATCACTCGGTGATACGAGAGGGCGAACTCCAAAGAGACATAGGACGGTTCGTACAACTTGTTGGCAATAAATAATTCAGGTGGTAAGGCGTCCGGAAAGACATACAACCCCCGCTTCGCTCTGACGATAAACCCCTTTTGGGTGTAGCGGTGGAGCAAAAAAGTCGCGGCAATCCTAGAAATGGGTAATACTTTAAGCACATCAAGAGACGAGAAAAGCAAGAGGTCTTTCTCCTTCATTTTTGACTCAAAAACACGCCAGTTCACCAATTTAGCCATATTGCTAATTTACCAAACTACAGCTAAAATAACAAGCACTTGCTCATTATAACCTATTCCGGGAAAACGACACTGTCGCTATTTCAACCCCTGTGGACAAGGGTTTCTCCGACGTCTCCCCGCGAGGACGGTTTCTTTAATTTGGGGACAAAAAAGCCGGCGCACCACCACTGGGGTGATGAACCGGCGCACCAGCCGCACCTCTTGTCGGGCGCGCTCCGGGCGATGTGAACAAGCCACGGCATGACCCGACGGCCCCGGAGACAAACTCCTTCGCTGGCGGAGGCAAAACCAAATTGTGTCCGAACCGCCTCAAATTCGAACACGGCTACCGACATCATAAACCAACCGTAAAAGGAAATCAAAAAATGCCTCGCGGTAGGCGGGTGATACCAACGAGGCGATATGCATTAATTACTGAAGCAAACCGACCTTTTTCAAAACTTCCGTCCCAAACTCTGCAACAGATTTAGTTGTTCTTAACGCCTCCATGATAACACCGGGGTCATTTATATACAAGTGGCCCTCATTCAAAAAATCCTCACTAACTTCAAGGATACCTCCCTCAAGCACCCTAACTTTGCCGGTGTTTTTAAGCGAACCACCAATGCGAACTTGGCCTTGACCAATGGCAACTTCAGTGGATTCAGTATTTTCCACCTCTCCACCACCACTAGTGTTTCTACGAATAGAAAGGGTCATATTTCAATTTGAATTTTTAATTTAGTGACAACCCCCGAGAATATAAATCCCATCAACTAAATCGCACATTTCTCTTTTGCGCATTTCTTCTGAAAACGAGGTGGGCGGCAAATAGTTTGGGGGTGATGGCGAATATATTGATCCGCCACTTCCCGAACTCCCTACGCCACAAGACGAAGAATAATCCGTGGGACTTTTCAGAATTCCACCGCATAATACTAGGCCATCAATACCGGGGTGTTCTACTTTGCACTCTTCGTATTTAATGTTTAAGGAATCTTTCTCTCTTTCATAAGTTTCTAATGCCCACTGCAAACAATTTTTCACAGACTGTAATCCGGGGGATAAAGATGAAGGTTGAGTATTTTCAACAACACACCTCGCTTCCCCAACTCTCGGACAATAAAATTTTTGCCCCGTTAGGCATTGTGCCCAGTACTTTCCGTTACATAAAATGCCAGGTGGAACAGCGTTGGAAAGTGGGAGTTGAACATCTTCGACGACGGGGAATATTTGCTGATTTTGAATACCATCCACGGCGGATTTTTTCTTTAACCCCTCGACTTCTTTTTTTAACTGCTCAATTTCGTTCCCCAGTTCAACAACCTGTTCTCCTTCCTTCTTCTGTTCTTTTGCACCCACACTGTTGGTGACAGCTTTTTCAACGACCTTGGCGTTGTCGTTTTTTATAACCGCTTCCCTTTCGGCCAATCGTTCATCCGCGTATTCCAGAGCTTTTCTGGCCTTACTTTGTGGACTCAAAGCGAAAAACAAGTTTATTTTTTCAAAAGCCAGATCAAAGCCATACCAAAAACTCCCCGGTTTGATTCCAGCGTTGGTCTCAGCTGAGACAAAAGCGGGAAACACGAAAAAAACCGCTAAAGACAAGGTGATAAAGAAAATTTTCATACCACCAATAGCATAATCCGCTTTCTCGTTTTTTGCAACCTAAAAATGCCTCGCGGTAGGCGGGTGATACCAACGAGGCGAATGTATGCTGGTGGGCCAGAGGATTCCTCGGAAGAATCCTATCGTGGGCGAACAATTTGCCTCTCTCGAGAGAAGAATGTTCGACCCGCCCCGACGACATAATACCAGCCGCACGTCAGCAGAGCCGACTGACGGAGTTACCCTAGCCAGTCAACCCGGCGTTTCCGGCTCAAAGAACCAATCGCTCGGGCTGGACTGATGTTACCAAATCTTGGAGCCAGAGGCGAGATTTGAACTCGCGACCCCCGCTTTACGAAAGCGGTGCTCTACCAGCTGAGCTACTCTGGCTAATCTAAAGAGCCGATGCGCAGAATTGAACTGCGGACCTTCCCCTTACCATGGGGATGCTCTACCAACTGAGCTACATCGGCAATCCGCCGTCATCTTAATACATCAGCCGACTTTTTCCAAATACGCGGTGAAGGTGCGGCGGCGGAAAGGTTGGCCGCCGCCGGGGCGATGGCGGCCTTTCAGATGCTTGTGCGACTTTTCGATTTTGTGGATGACGAAGCGGCCGTCCTAATGTCGGCCAGCACCGTCATCGTCGCCATCGATGTCGTCCCCCTCCGCCGCGCCCGGCTGTAATAAACAAAAAAAGAGCCCAGCCGTCACATCGGTGCGGATGAGCTCCTATTCTTCCACTATCGTTTCCAAGGCGGTGATTTTGGTTTGGGTTTCCTCAAGCCACTCTTGGCTGAACCCGGGATTAAGATGGCGCCAAACCGTTTGAATATTGCTGAAAATTGCCTGTTCATGACAATGATAATGCTCGGCAAGTTGGCGGAAGTTTTGTGATGGGGAGCCGGCCAAGCCGTAATGGGCGAAAAATTGCTGACGGGTTTTCTCCGACAACCCCAAAGAGTTAACTTCCCCCGCGAGAGACTCAATCTCCCCTCTTAATTCGGCCAATTCTTCTCTGGCTAAGAGGGGGAGCTCCGGCAGTGAGTAACTTTCGTAAGCGAGCCGTTGAGCGCCCCGTCTTCGCCGACACCAATCTGGGTTACAATCGGAAAGAGAAAGGAATCTGGGGCAACCGCGAAGGGCCGAACGAATACGCGTCGCCGATAAGCCACACCCTCGCTTTGACTTGAACCGCCGCGAGATCTCCTCTATCTTCAACTCACCACTAGGCCCGGCCGGTAGTTCTCTAACGATCTGCTTAATCACTGCGTTTGAACGGAGAACACCCCGCGAGAGTCCTTGTCTTCTAACTTGATAGCGCCTCAACTGGTTTAGGATGACTCGGCAAGCATAGGTCGAAAACTCCACCCCCTTGCCTTCGTCAAACCCACGGGAAACCAGGATCAAAGCCAGAACGCCCTCGGCCAGCAGATCATCCAAGTCGTCACCCGGACCAGCCACTTTTTTAATCACCGCGAAGACGAGTCCAAGGTGGGAATGAATTAGCGACAAAAGCGATTCTTGGTCCCGGTCAGTTTGATAGACCTGCATTAGCGCCAACCTTTCCCGCACCAACCTTTCCTCTTGAGAGACATTGGAACCCATTTTTCACCTCCTTTCGTTTGGTTTTAAAGGTCAAGGGTTTCCGCCCTAAAAACTAGCACGCCAAACCGACCGAGTCAATCTTGCCTCTCCAAGTAAGCCGTGAAGGTGCGACGGCGGAAAGGTTGGCCGCCGCCGAGGTGATGACGGCCTTTCAGATGCTTGTGCGACTTTTCAATCTTGTGGATGAGAAAACTCTCGGCAAAAAAATTTTCCAACTCCCCCACCGTCCAAACATGCTCGGTCACGCCGAGCGTCGGGTGACGGTAAGTGTGCGACTCGTCGCCCGGATGCTCACGCAAGAGGCGCTCGGCGTGGCGGTCCTCGTCCAACAGAAATGATTTGAAACAGAGAAGGCCCGCCGGTTTTAGGACGCGCCAAATTTCGTCGCGCCAGTTGGCGCGCTCGGCGGCGTTCAAGATGTGCGAGCTCATCAAATCCAAAACCAAATCAATCGAGTTGTCGGCGAGCGGTAGCAATTCGGAGAGCGAGCGGATGGAGAATTGGAGTGGTAGTGGAGCGGGGGGTAGGTTTGATTTTGCATTTCCCGACGACGACCGTGCAAAATCAGGCCTACCCCCCGCGGAACCAACAACGGCTTGTTTAATCGCCTCGGCGGAAATATCGTAACCAACCCCCCGGACGCCGAACTCTTTGGCTAGCCAAATCAAATTCCGTCCGTTACCGCAACCGAGGTCAAGCACGGTTGTCCGATTATTCAGTCCACCTCCTCGGCGGGCAAGCCATCGCGTAAATTTAACCAAATCCTCGGCCGGCTCGGTGGAAAGCGCCAAGTGCCTCGGCCCGCCTCCTCGGCGGGCAAGCCTTTGGTACTCCCGATTCCAAAACTGACGGCCCCGTCTTGCTCGCATTTGGGGCATAGTATATACTAAATTGGCTTATCGCGGGGTGGAGAAGCAGTAACTCACAAGGCTCATAACCTTGGGTCCCGGGTGCAATTCCCGGCCCCGCAACCAGATTGTCTGTCGGCGTATCCGCCAGCCGGCGGAGTAGGACGGTGGACAGCAATTATACTGTGTGAGATATTGGATAAGTAATTATGTCGGCGTAGCTCAGTTGGTAGAGCGTGGGACTCATAAGCCCAAGGTCACAGGTCCGATCCCTGTCGCCGACACTTCCATCTCCCGTCCAAATCTGCTAGATTATTAGCGGTTTGCGGACGTGGTGTAGCCCGGTTAACACAATCCCCTGTCACGGGATAGATCGTGGGTTCAAATCCCATCGTCCGCGCCTAAAGATATTGGAAACTGGTGAAAACCTTTTTGTAATTTTCCAGCGCCGCGCGCGCTTCGCGCGCGCTTAATTGATAGTTGGCCTCGTGGGCAATTTGATTGCGAACTTTGTGGGCCGCCCAAGCGGCGTCCAAATCGGGGAAGTCGCTCGGCTCCACTTTTTTCAGTCGCTCGCCCAAACTCTCGCCCAAGTGCGGATAAAGTTGGGCCACCAATTCTTCCAACATTTTGTCGGCCTCCAGCACCGCCGCTTTCCATTCCGCTTCGCTCGCCGATTCCAAACGAGCCATAATTTTCTGCCAAGCTTGCGCCGCGGCCGAGACCCGACCGGTCGCCACCGCCTGCGCCGCCGTTTCCTTGGCCCGCTGTTCTTCAAGCGTCAAAGCGTAGATGGCATTGGTTTTCCGCACCAAACGAAAAAAGGCGAAAAGTAAAATCGGAATGGAGGCAACTAAAAGCCACCAAACAATGTCGCCGAGAGTCCGCGCCCACGGTCCGAGCCATTCCGTCCGTTCACCGGAAAGAAGCAAATAAATTTGCTGATAGATAAACTCTAAATTGATTGAGCGATTCTGCATAGTTCTAAATCGTGACCGGTTGGCCCGATTAATTGGAGACCGACGGGCAAGCCGGCCGTCGGCGCGGGGACGGAAATCGCCGGCAAACCGGCCAAGTTGGCCGAGACGGTGAAAATGTCAGCCAGATACATCTGGAGCGGGTCGGCGGTTTTTTCTCCCAGCCGGAAGGCGATATCGGGCGTCGTCGGCAAGGCCACCGCGTCCACCTCGCGGAAGGCGTTCCGGAAATCGGCGGCAATCAATTCGCGCACCCGCGTCGCCTGACCGTAATAAGCGTCGTAATAACCGGCCGACAAAACATAAGTGCCGAGCATAATCCGTCGCCGCACTTCGGGACCGAAACCGGCGGCGCGCGACTGCCGGTAATCGTCAAGCAGATTTTCGCCGGAGCGGTGGAGACCGTAGCGCAAACCGTCGTAACGCGCCAAGTTGGTGGAGGCCTCGGCCGGCATAATAATATAATAACACGCCAGCGAATACTTGAGATTGGGTAAGGAAATTTCTTGCGTTTCCCAACCGGCGGCGCGCAATTTTTCCAGCCCGGCGCGGAAGGCGCTTAGAACCCCGGGCTCTATCCCCTCGCCCAAAAAATGTTCCGGCACGCCGATTTTTCCCCGGGGGGAAATCAAATCTCCACCGCCATCGATACTGGTCGCATCCAGCGGATCGCGGCCGCGAATCGCTTCAAAAATTATTTTGGCATCGGCGACGGTTTTGGCCAGCGGCCCGATTTGATCCAAGGACGAGGCCATAGCGATAAGACCGGAACGGGAAACGGCGCCGTAGGTCGGTTTGAAACCGACGACGCCCGAGAAGCCGGCTGGTTGACGGATGGAACCGCCGGTGTCGGAACCGAGAGCGCCGAGACAGAGGTCGGCGGCGAGGGCGGCGGCGGAGCCGCCGGATGAGCCGCCGGGGACGCGTTCAAGGTCGCGCGGATTTTTGGTCGGACCGAAGGCCGAATTCTCGGTTGAACTACCCATCGCGAATTCGTCCAAATTGGTCCGACCGAGAAAAATCGCGTCTTGGGCCTTGAGTTTGGCAATCACCGTGGCGTCGTAGCTGGCGCGATAATCGGCGAGCATTTTGGAGGCCGCCGAACAAATCTGACCTTTGATTAAAATGTTGTCCTTAATCGCGAGCGGGATACCGGTGAGCGGCGCGCTTTCCCCCCGCTTGATTCTCGCGTCGGCCGCCGCCGCTTGCTCGCGCGCCAGCGTCGGAAAAACTTCCAGATAGGCGTTAAGTTCCGGATTCCGGGCGGCAATCCGTTCCAAATACGCCTCGGTCAATTCGGCGGCGCTGAACTCGCCGGCGTCCAAGGCCCGACGAGCGCGCTCGATGGTTAAGTCGGCGAGATTCATCCCAAAATTTTTTTCACTTTGACATAGCCGTCGACGATTGCCGGTGAAGGTCTCGCTTCGTCCGAGCGGGTGGTATTTTTAATTTCACGAAGATTATCCTCGGAAACAACACCAGCGGTTGGCGCTGTTTTTAATTCCGCCACATAATCCAAAATCGCCGATAGGTCGCGGCGCAGTTTTTCGCCCTCCGTCACCGTGAGCTCCAGTCGCGCCAACTCAGCCAATTTCGCCACTTCCGCCGCGTCAATCATTCCCCTATCCTAACATTACTTGAGCATTTTCAAAAACTCGGCTTCGGTCAGAATTTTGACGCCGAGCGCCTGGGCCTTGGCCAATTTGCCGCCGGGATTTTCGCCGGCGACGACAAAATTGGTTTTGGCCGAAACGGTTTCGCT
>Ga0209542_10013615_pt1 | contig 13982 bp, 15 predicted proteins | sample RifCSPhighO2_01_FD_184028 | JGI IMG/M metagenome (GOLD analysis project Ga0209542, IMG submission 184028) | Soil microbial communities from Rifle, Colorado - Rifle CSP2_plank highO2_0.1 (SPAdes) (version 2) | ecosystem: Environmental > Terrestrial > Deep subsurface > Rock core/Sediment ...
AGTAACCCAATGATTTTTTGTTCAGCCTCATCAATTGGCGTGGTTTCCTTCTTTTTTTCCGGTATTGCGGGATTTTTTTTTGCCTGTCCTTCAGTAAGAATCCAGATTCCGTCTTTTGCTTTGGAAAGCTCGTGCTCTTTTTTGTGGTCAATGCCGAGCTGCTTTGCCTCTGCTTCGGAAAATATTATTGCAAACCCGTTGTTTTTTTTTGTTATTTCCATTTTTTCCCCCATATTGTCTGTGCTGAATAGGTGTTAAAAAGATTAAGAGCCAGAGAAAAAATCGTTTATGAGACAAATGTCTCATTAAAGTACTTCCGTGCCCAAAACTGTTAAAATAACCTGTTTCCCAATGCTTTAGTGGTTTAATGGGCACTGCTATTGGAGATATTGTTTCCCGTGAATCCATTTCTCTTGACTCGCTTAACGGCAAAACTCTTGGTTTTGACTCTTATAATGTTATTTATCAATTCCTTTCCAGCATTCGCGGCCAGGATGGAACCCCGTTAATGGATTCGCATGGAAACGTAACTTCTCATTTAACCGGTTTATTTTACAGAACAATTAATCTTGTCGAGCGCGGAGTTAAACCTGTTTTTGTTTTCGACGGCAAACCAAATGAACTGAAAAAAGAAACCATTGCAAAGCGCATTGAAACAAGAACAACCGCAATTCAAAAGCATGAAGAGGCATTGAAGCAGGGGGATTTGGAGGATGCAAAAAAATTCGGTTCGCGTGCCCTGAAATTAGAACCCAAAATGGTTGATGATGCAAAAGAACTCGTGAAATTAATGGGTCTTCCGGTTGTTCAGGCTCCTAGTGATGGCGAAGCTCAAATTGTTTCAATGGTTGTTGATAAAAAACTTGATGGATGCGTAAGCCAGGATTATGATGCGCTTCTTTTTGGTGCTTCAATTCTTTACAGAAATATTGGTGTTTCGGGAAAAAGGAAAATTCCGGGAAAAAATGTTTATGCTGATGTCGAACCCGAAAAAATTGTTTTAGAAAACGTGCTGAAAGAAAATTCTATTTCTCGAGAAAAGCTTATTTGGATCGGAATTCTTGTCGGAACTGATTTTAATGAAAAATTTCCAAAAATTGGGGTCAAAACAGCTTTGAAATTGGTGCAGGAACATAATTCTTTTGAAAAAATTATTGAGGCAACAGAATTTACGCCGAATTTTGATTATAAAGAAATTGAAAAAATATTTTTGAAGCCGGCTGCAACAAAAGATTATCAATTGAAATTCAATTTGCCTGACAAAGACGGCATAATTGATTTTTTGTGCACAAAACACGATTTTTCAAAAGATCGTGTGGAAAGTTCCGTGAACAAGCTTTATGAAAAACTGAATGAAAAAACAAAGCAATCCAATTTGGGAATGTGGAGTTAGATTTTTTTCCCGAGAGCGCTGTAAGCCTCTCACGCCAGATAAATTGATCCTGCCACGAGAACCAAATCGTTTTTCCCGGCTTCTTTTACTGCGGTTTTAACGGCTTCCGCGGGTTTTTCAATTATTTCCCCAAAACCGATTTTTTTTCTAAGGTTTTTCGGGTTTTCGGCTCTTTCCGAATCAATGCGTGTCAAAAAAACTAGATTTGCTTTTTTGAGTTTCACTTTGACATAATTCAAATCCTTGTCATTCATTGCCGCAAAAACCACAAACAGTTTTTTGTATGAAAACAATTTAAGCGCTTTGAAAAGTTTTTTCCATCCTTCCGGGTTATGTGCGGAATCAAATAATATTATTGGTTTTGTTTTGATTATTTCTAATCTGCCTTTCCATTTCGTTTTCAGAAGCCCTTTTCTTATTGCTCCGTTAGAAACAAAAAATCCTTTTTTGCGCAGTGAAAGCATTGCAGTTGCAGCAAGGCATGCGTTTTCACACTGATAAGAGCCAAGCATTTTAATTTTCAGTTTTCCAAGTTCATGGTTATTTTTCAGCAGAAATTCCTGTCCATTTTGTGAACTTGAAATTATTTCGAATTTTGGAACAACCAATTCTGATTTTTTTACTCGCGCAGTTTTTTCGATTATTTCAAAACCTTTATTATTTTTTGCAGCGATTGTACTTGAATTATTTTTTATGATTCCTGCTTTTTCTTTTGCGATTTTTGTAATTGTTTTTCCCAAATACTGCGTGTGCTCCAAGGAAATTGTTGTAATTACATTCACAATTCCATCAAGCACATTTGTCGCGTCCAGGCGCCCGCCCATTCCGGTTTCCGCAACCAGGAATTCGATTTTTTCATCGTCGAAATATTTGAATGCCATCGCAGTTATTATTTCGAAAAAATTTGCTCCCATTTTTTTCTTTTGCATTAGCTTTCTAAAATAATTAGTATATTTTGCGAATTTTTTTTCTGAAATTTTTGTACCGTTAATGGTTATCCTTTCCGTTGGTTCCACAAGATGCGGGGATGTATAAAGTCCTGTTTTGCAGCCTTCTTCTTTGAGGATTTGCGCTATGAATGCGCATGTTGATCCTTTTCCGTTGCTTCCCGCAACGTGAATTGTTTTGAAGGAATTTGTGTTGATTTTTGCGAGTTTTATGAGTTTCCGTATTTTTGCAAGGGTGAATCCTTTCATTGCTATTTTTTGCGAGAAAAGCCATTCCTTGCTTTGGGAATAGTTCATTTGCATATTGGAAAATTCCCACAAACCTGCTTTAAACTGTTTTTGGTTTCAGTACTTCTTATGCGAAAAGCCGTCATAGTTTCCAACGGTTCCGTCAACACAAAATACCTTTACTCATTCATTTCAAAGGGCGATTTTCTCATTGCCGCGGATGGAGGTGCAAATAAGCTCTTGAAAACAAAATTTGTTCCAAATCTTATTATTGGGGATATGGATTCGATTTCAAAAAATGCACTTAAAAAATTCAGGAACTCAAAAATAGAAAAATTCCCGCGCGAAAAACCTTTTATAGATTTAGAGCTTGCAGTTAATTATTGCATTGAAAATAAATTCGATGAAATAGTTATTCTGGGTGCGCTTGGAACGCGTGCAGATATGACTTTTGCAAATATTTTTTTGCTGTCACAGATTCCTGAGAAAATCAACGCGAAGGCAATAAACGAGAACCAGGAAATTTTTTTAATTAGAAAAAAGAATTTCTCAATAGAAGGAATTCCGGGAGAAACAATTTCCTTTCTCGCTATCAATGGAAACGTAACCGGTTTGACATTGAAAGGTTTCAAATACCCTCTTTCAAATCATTCTCTTGTATTCGGCATAGGATTGGGTATTAGCAACGAGTTTAAAAACAAAAAAGCTTCGATTTCGTTCAAAGACGGATTGTTACTTTGCGTGCATTTTAGGAAATGGTTCTGATTTTAAAGGTTTCACCCCTGCTTTGACTTGAGTGATCTGAATTGAATTTCAAACCCGGTTTCCTTTTTGTTTTTTTGTTTTTTTTGTTTGGGTGTATCTCCCAAAATTCTTCTCCTACAGGAGAAATAGTTTACACTCCGGTTCTCACAATTTACACTTACGATTCAATGGTTTCGGAGTATGGTTTAGGCCCAAAGGTTGTTCCTGCTTTTGAGGAAAAATGCAATTGCAAAGTGAAAATGCTTGCAAAAGGAGATGCGGGACAGGTTTTAACGACTTTAATACTTGAAAAAGAAAATCCAAAAGCTGATGTTGTTATTGGAATTGACAACAGCATGGCTTCTCGCGCAATCAGCGCAGATGTTTTGGAGGAGTTCACTCCAGAGAACATTGCTCTTGTTTCTGAGGAACTTCGCTTCGGAAATGGCTATCTAACCCCTTATGATTACGGTTATTTTGCCTTTGTTTATGATTCCGACAAAATAAATTTTCCCTTAAATAATTTTGATTCCCTTTTAGATCCAACTCTTACAAAAAGCATTGTCATTCAAAATCCGAAGACCTCTTCTCCGGGCTTGGGTTTGTTGCTTTGGACTGTAAATGTTTATGGCGATCCCGGTTACAAAGAATTTTGGAAAAAACTCAAGCCGAATATTTTAACTGTTACTGATTCTTGGGATGAAAGCGCGGGATTGTTTGCCGCGGGAGAAGCCCCTATTTACTTCTCTTATGCTACCTCTCCTCCTTATTATGCGGAAGCAGAAGGAAAAACCAATATTTTAGGTGCGCGCTTCAATGAGGGTCATTATGTTCAGATTGAGGGAATGGGAATTGTTAAAGGAACAAAGAACCGAAAGCTTGCGGAACAATTTATAGAATTCTCTCTTACGGAAAAATTCCAAAAAGAGATTCCGTTGCATCAGTACATGCTTCCTGCAAACGAAAATGTTTCAGTTCCAAAATCTTTTGAGGATTATGCAATTGTTCCTCATGCAACGCTCCAATTGGATTCTGATTTGGTTGAACAAAAGCAGGGTGAGTGGATTTCAGAGTGGGAAAAAATAATTATCTCAGGCTGAGCTTGATCGCCTTTTTCACGGCTTTTTTTCTTTTTTTCTTTTTCTATCCATTAGCTATTGTTCTGTTGAAATCCATTTCCCTTAATCAAAATTCTTTTTCAGATTTTATTTCAATTCTCGTTGAAAACAAAACACTTATTTGGAATTCCTTTTACCAAGCATCTATTTCTACAATTTTCTCCCTGCTTGTCGGCATTCCTGCTGCGTATTTGATTGCAAGAAAGGATTTTCCCGGGAAAAAAATTGTTAAGGCAATTTCCCTTGTCCCGTTTGTTTTTCCTTCCGTTCTTGTCGTTCTCGCATTCGTAATACTTTTGGGAAATAACGGTTGGGTTAACTCTATTCTGAAAAACCTTTTCGGTTTTCACATCCAATTCCTATATGGTTTTTTGGGAATAATTCTCGCGCATGTTTTCTTCAATTTTCCGATTGTAATGCGATTTGTTTCCTCTTCTTGGGAAAATCTTGATGTTAAAATGAAGGAATCCGCTAAAACACTTGGCGCAAATAATTTTGATGTTTTTTTACGGATTACTCTCCCTCAATTGCTTCCTTCAATAATAGCTTCCGCTTCGCTTGTTTTCATTTTCTGTTTCACAAGCTTTGCAATAATAACAACTCTTGGGGGGTTGCAGTTTTCTACTTTAGAAGTTGAGATTTACCGTCAAATTTTGAGAAACCTTGATTTTGCAACAGGGGCTTTTTTTGCATTGTTCCAATTCATTGTTCTTTCCATTATTGCTTCTCTTTACTTTTATTTTTCGAAAAAACATTCAGTTTCCCAAAAATCTAATAGAGAACCTCTTTCAAAATTCAATTTTTCATCATTAAGAGGCATTGCAGAATTTTCTTTCCTAATTTTTATTATTGTCATTGCGCTGCTTCCTATTTTTGCGATTGCAGTTTTCGCTTTTTTTGATCCAAGTACGGGAGATTTTACTCTTCGCGCTTTTGAAAAAATATTTTCTGTTTCAAATGTCACTCTTTTTGAAACCAATGCGATTACAGCCGTTCTCCTAAGTCTTTTCCTTGCTTTTTTTGCTGCACTTGTTTCCTCTTTTTTGGGTTTGATTGCTTCTTTGAAGCAGACAAATGTTCCTTTTGTCAATTTCTTTGCAAGCTGTTCCATTGCAGTTTCTGTTATTACTCTTGCTTTCGGCTATTATCTTGGCTTTGGTTCCGGCCAATTATTAATTATTGCTATAGGCCATTCAATTCTGGCTTTTCCATTTGCTTTCAGGATTATAAATAATGCTTTGTTGCAGGTTGACTCTGAAAGCATCGATTCCGCGAAAACCCTTGGCGCGGATGATGTTTCTGTTTTCATAAAAATCCAGTTTCCGCGGATAAAAAAAGCGCTTATTGCTTCAATGGCATTTGCTTTTGCAATTTCTTTAGGAGAATTAGGATTAGTTCTTGTTCTTTATGATGGAATTTTTGCCACTATGCCTGTTTACATTTACAGGCTTATTTCAACCTATGATTTGTTTGCCGCAGGCGCAATGGGTTTTCTGCTTTTTGCATTTAGTTTTATTGCTTTCTATGCAATAGAATTTTTTTCAAATGATGCCGAGGTTTTCTGAATGAAAGTTTTGCTTGAAAATGTTTCCGTTAAATTCCCGGCATGGAACATGGATAATATTTCTTTCGAAATTCCTTCAGGGAGCTTTACTTCGATTGTTGGGCCGAGCGGTTCAGGAAAAACAACTATTTTAAGGTGTATTTGTGGTCTCCAAGAAATGGTTTCCGGAAAAATCTTTTTCAGTGAAAAAGACGTAACCCAAATTCCTCCAGAAAAACGTAATGCCGGTGTAGTTTTTCAAGGGGATTCATTGTTTTCGCATTTGAATGTTTTTGAAAACGTTGCTTTTGGCCTTGAAATGAAAAAATCCGAAAAAATTTCTCAAAAAGTTGTTGCTGCGCTTAAAACAGTAAATTTGGAGGGTTTTGAAAAAAGAAATGTTGAAACTCTGAGTGGGGGAGAGAGGAAAAGGGTTGCAATTGCGCGTGCCATTGCATCAGAACCTGATATTTTGTTGTTAGATGAACCTTTGAATGGTTTGGATGCTGCTTTAAAGGAAAAAATGAAGTTTTTTCTTAATGAGTTGAGAGAAAAAACCTCTCTCACTATGGTTTTGGTTACTCATGACATTGATGAGGCTTTTTTTTTAAGCGATAGAATTATTGTAATGAATTCCGGGAAAATAGAGCAGATCGGTTCTCCTATAGAAATTTTTTCAACTCCAAAAAGTGATTTTGTAAGAGAATTCGTGAAGGATTACATTCTTGTTGAGGGCGCAGAAAAAACCCGCAATGGGAAAAAGTTTGTTGAGGCAAAATTTTCTCTTCCTGCAAAAGGAAAAGGAAAACATTTCATAAGTTTGAAGAAAACGAATTACAGGCTTTTTCACTGAAAACCATTTTTCCCTCTTAACGGTACAAAGTTGAACATACTATCTTCATAATATTCCTTTAGCATTTTTCCTCGAATTTTTTTCATTATTTCCATTCTTTGTGTGTGAATATCTCCTGTTGGCGCGACAATCCTCCCGTTTTCTTTTAATTGGTCAAAAACCGGTTTTGGAATGAACGGGCATGCACAGCTGAACAAAACTCTATCAAAAGGAGCTTTTTCTTCCCAGCCAATAGAACCGTCTCCGGATTTTATTTCAGAATTCGTTATTCCCTCTGTTGTTAGATTTTTTTTGGATTGTTCTGCAAGCTCTTTTATGTATTCAATTCCAAAAACATTTCCGTTTTCTCCGACAATTTTTGAGAGCAGTGCCTGCACATACCCAAATCCCGAGCCTATTTCAAGGATGGTCATTCCTTTTTTTGCTTCCAACAATTCCAGCATTATTGCTATCGTGCTTGGCTGTGAAATTGTCTGCCCGTGCTCGATTGGAAGCGCATTATCTGCATACGCGTATTCTGCGTATTTTTTTGGGAGAAAATTTTCGCGCTTAATTTCTAAAAAAGCTTTTTTTATTTCAGGGTTTTTTAAATAGGTTCCGCTTAGGTATTCAACAAGTTTTTTTCTTTCCAACTCACTATTTTTCATTTGTTTTTTCCCTTTCCTTGATCATTTTTTTGAGATCCTTGAGTTTGCTTATAGTATCTAAATCGCTTTCCTCTATTATTGGAACTCCGTGGAGTGTTTCGTATTTGTATTCTTTTGTAACAATTATTGAATCGTTTTTTACTATTGCACTTGCCTTTTTGAGTTCCAAAGCCTTTTTCGGAATGTCAGTTTTTCCTTTTCCTGTTCCGATGAAAATCCCGTGTTCGCTTGTTCCATAAGCCTTGAATGGCGTGTGTTTGAAAACAGCCATTTTTAATCCAAGATTGTGTATTTTTTCAAGTAATCTTTCATCCGGAATTTCATCTATTCCCTTCATAAGCGGTTGATGCCTGAAAATATCAACATCCAATGCAAAATCCTCATCCAACTCTTTTTCAAGTTTTTTCGCGGTTTCAAGCGATGTTGACCCGCCTTTTTCAAATCTATGGAGTGTTTCCGCCGCCAATCCGATTCTTTCTCCGAGTTCATTTAATGATAGTTCAAGTTCGTTTCTTTTCTTTTTCAAGTTCTCAAAATCAATGTCCACAATGTATTTTCCTTTGAAATACTTTGCTTTCGGGTTTTCGTTTTCAAGTATTCTTTCAAATGTTTCGATTGTTATTGCTGGAACATCATAGCGATAATAAACAGTATTGTGCTTGAGCTGGAAAACTTTTGTTTTTTTTCCTATCATCAATGCGGAAGCATTAAGCACTTGCCCGAGTTTTTTTAATTCCTCTCCCTGTTCTTTTCTGATTGAGTCAATGTTCTCATAAATTTTCACAAGCAGAGTTTTCTCATTGCTTTTTGCTATAATATCAAAACAAGTATTTGACCCCAAAAAAGTTGATACTTCAAAAAAGTGTTTTCTGAGAGAATCCATTGTTCTTTTGAGCGTGTCTTCTCGTGTCAGAGTACCGCCCCCAAAAAGGCAAGGAGCGCTATTGTCATTCCGAGTTTGGAGAATTTCTGCGCTTTATTGTATTCTTTTTTAGCAAAAAATTTCCATGATGTAAAGAACACTATTGAAGCGGCTGCAAGAAGAAGCGGATACAAAATTCCGGTTACAATCCCTATTATCATAACATAAAGCGCTACAAGAACCGCGAGAAGATAAGCCGCAAACACAATAAATCCGGTTTTTGAAACTCCGATTAACATTGGAAGAGTTTTCTTTGCTCCTTTATCTCCTTTCATGTCCTCAGTATCCTTAATTATTTCGCGTGCTATGTTTGCAAAGAATGCTGATATGGCAAACCAGATTACGATTGAATAATTGTGCATTATTGTTGCACCGAAAATTAGAGTGGCTGCTTTTCCAATAGAAACAACAATGTTTCCAAGGAATTTGTAATTCTGCATTATTCCGGAATACACTATAAGGAGTATTGAAACAAAAAGTGCGATAAGGGTTGCATCATAATTAATTCCTGTTGTAAATATCAGTCCGACTGCAAACAAGAACATTGAGTATGCAAATAGCGTTTTTCCTTCAAAATTTTTTACAATGTTTTTCCCGAGCTTTTTATCTATTTCAAAATCAAAATAATCATTGATCACGTTTCCTGCGCCTGTAATAAAGAATGCAGCAAGCATTGCAAATGCTAAATCTATGTTAAATCCGATTGCTCCTCTTGCAACAGTAAATCCGGTAAAAACCCCTATTGCAGCAAGAACCCCATTGCCCGGCCTTAGAGCATAGATAAGTTCTTTTATTTCCATGATTCTATTATTATCCTGGAGTTTTAATTAAATGTTTGGAGGTGAAAGAAAAATGGTTTTGAACGAGGCTTTTGGATTAGGGGCTACTCTCAGTATTATCATAATTTCTTCGGTGATATTGATTATTCTTGGAGTGGTTTATTTTGCGGTAAGCCTTTTCATAATAAAGCTTTCAGCCGGTTTGGTTGGCTATGGAAATGTTTCTTCAGATCTTGCGGTTTTGAGTGCGGCAATTCTAAGTGCTGCTTCACTAATTGCAAGTAATCGTAGATAGTGGTGAAAACCAAAAAATTTGAATTGTGAAAAATAGTTTTCGGAAAGTTTTGTAAAAAGCGGTTTTTTTTAGGCCGCTTTCTTCTTTCCTTTTTTCTTTAATCTTAATCTGTGGCTGTTGCATTTTCTGCATTTGTTGGGTTTTTGCCCCTTTTGGCCTCTAATGGTTGCCATGCAGTGCATGCACACCCATACGTTTTCGAAAAGCCTTTTTGATGCTACTGGACTCATTGCCATATTATATCACACTTTTGTTGGTTGCATAGCTTTAAAAACAATTTTAAATCGTTTTCAATATACTAGATTAACTAATTCGCTAGTAAAACAATTATAAATCTTCTCTAGCGTGCCCCTATCGTCTAGTCCGGCCAAGGACATCGGCCTTTCAAGCCGAGAACATGGGTTCGAATCCCGTTGGGGGCACATCTTTTTTTTCTTTTGAGTTATATGATGCAGCTTTCAGGAGAAGGTTTTGAATCGTACGATAAAATCGTACAGTTGAAGATGCCCAAGGATTTGTTCAAAACAAGAAAGCCGCCAAATTGGGCGGAAAAATTGCCGGTGGCGCAAGAAAAAAACTTGAATTGGAATCAGGCGAAAAAATCAGTGCCCCGGAAAACTACTTGGATGAACCGGAAACAAAGAAAAGAAAAAAATTGAAGATGTGACTAATTCCTCTAATTTTCATCTCGCCGAGCTTAAATTATTTTTCCTAATTTGGTCGTGCCTGCGCTGGTTTTCGGCTATGTCTTCTTTTAGTGTTTTGTGTTTTTTTGTATCCACAAATGCTCCGCCGGGGGATGTTATTGGAATAATTTCACTCCATTGGCTTGCTTTGGTTTCTGTTTTTTGAACGTTGAGTTTGTCTTTCATATCTTTTTTTTCCTGCAGTGTTCCGCGCGGCCTGTGCTTGCTCCAGAATGTTTCTTCTTTCAATGCGTATTCGGCTTTTTTCCAATCGCCAATCAGTTCGTCATCGCTTCTCATTATTTTCTTTGAGCGTGCAACATATTCCTGCGAAGCTTCATTTTTTGACATTGGGGAATCGCCTTTCTGATAAAGTTCTGGGGGATTTTCTATTTCTAGCCTTTTACTGCAATATATTAAGCATCATTGTTGTTTTAAATAGGCGGAAATCTGTATTGTGCAGTAAATTCAGGCATATCCTGGTTTCTAGCTGAAAATGGGTTTAACTCTATTTTATCGCCAATTTTCCAAATGCTTTTATTACTGTTGCAATATTATTTCTTTTTATGAATTATAAAAATTTATTTATTGCCTTTATCGGTACATTGTTTTTTGCATTTATTTCCCCAATATTTTCACTGATCTTATTAATGGTCTTGGGTACTATAGTTCAAATTTTTGTTTCCCGTTCATTTTATTCGCCCCCACTTTTTACTCTAATATTTATGTCAACCTTGGGGGTTATTTTTTCACTAGGTTTTTATAATTTGGCTCCAAAATATTTCCCTGATTTAATGGAGTCAAAATTGAAAAGAATTTTTTTTACACTCATTTATATATTTGTATATTTCGTATTTGAATTAATGATAATGTTAGCTAGTACCGCGATTGTCCTAGGTTGACTTAAGTACCCACGCTAGTTTTATTAACACTTTAGTCATAATTCTTGTTGCCGATATCGTACCCCGATGAGCGCTGTTTTTTTACAGTGAGAAATTGGTGCGCGAGGTCTATTTAGAGTTGAAGCTAATGCTGAAACAATTTGATTCTTTGGAGTTCAGAACAACTTTTCTAGGGTTTATTTTCATTGCTTCTGTTATAACATCAAATCTTTTGGGCGGAAAAGTTTCCGAAATTAATTTGTTAGGAATTCCAATTATTTTTTCGGTGGGATTAATTCCTTTTTTCATGACTTTTTTCATCCTTGATGCCGTCAATGAAGTTCATGGAAGGCAGAAAGCAAGGGAATTGATTTGGCTTGCAATGCTCACGCTTGTTTTTGTTTCGATTGTAACAATTATTGCGGTTTCGCTTCCGTATGCCGAGCGTTCCTGGATTAAGGCTGATGCATTTGAACCGGTTTTCAACCAGAGTTTAAGAATTATAGTTGCGAGCATTTTGGCATTTTTCTTTGCAGACCAAATGGACACGCGTGTTTTCAGTTATTTGAAGGAAAAAACAAAGGGAAATTTTTTGTGGTTGAGAAGTAACGTGAGCAATATTATTGGACAAACAATTGACACGCTCATTTTCATGTTTATAGCATTTTTTGACCTCGCAAAAGGCTATGATGCCGGGTTTGTAATAGCATTGGCTATTCCTTATTTAGTGCTCAAAATAGCCTTGTCTTTTGTGAATACTCCTTTCGTTTATGCAGGTGTGAAATGGCTCCAAGGGAGCAAATAATACCTTTTTAAATATGTGCCATTAGAATTGTTTTTGAATTCACTTTTTTTGAATTTTAATAATCGGTGAGCATTTTTGAGCAGACAAAGCAATGACACTTCGCGATTCAAGAAGACCAAATCCAGGCAACGCTGGAAATGGCACCTCAAGAAAATGAGGAGAAAGCAGCGAAAAAAACGCTATTTGAGATTAAGAGCAAAGCAGTAAAATCACTGTTTTTTCAGCACTCTCCAAGACTCTATATTATTTATACTTGGAGATTCTTTCTTTTTTCGGGCATATGCTTAGAAAATTTGTAACAAGATTAGGGTTGAGAATTGCTTCTGCAAATCCATTAAGGCGGCGCCCCAGATTAAGCGCGGAATCAATTCACGAAGAAGCACGGGCAGAGGTTGACTCTGTAATGCGCATTGTGAGGGAAACTTTGGGAAAAAACTCCATTGTTCACGCCGGTTTTTCCGACAAAATTGCGAGGAAAAGGAAAAATGACATTGAAAAAGCTTATTTCATGTATATTGAAATTCCTCGTGATCATAAAGATGTGAACGAACGCGCCATTTTGGAAACACTTGCAAAAAAACTTAATTTGCGGAAAAAAAATTCCGGTTTGGGAAACGTCCATGATTATTTTCTTTCGGGAAAGCAAAAAGGGCACGTTGATGAGATACGGGTTTCGGGGAGACAAAATATAGATGGGAAAATAATTTGGGAACTTTCATTGTTTTTCGGAAAGAACCTGACGGGAAAACATTCTGAAACCGACTTGGCTGTTATTTTGCTGGCTGAGAAATACTCTTTCGGAAAACTTCCTCAGCATAAACCGAGACAATGGGCGCCTCCGAAGTTGCTCCGGCCCAGAACAGAAAAGCATGAGTAATGCTTTTTTATTAACAATTCCTCCAAATTCTAGAATGCTGATCTCAGTTGTAATAGGCGCTTTGAATGAGGAAAAGTACATTGCCAAAACCCTTTCCACTGTAAGGGTTCAGCGCACAAACCACGAGTTCGAGGTTTTGGTTGGAGACGGCTACAGTGAGGATAACACCGTTAAAATTGCAAAATCTTTTGGTGCAAAAGTTGTTAAAGAAAAAAACAGAAGCGCGGCATGGGAACGGCAGGCAGCAGCAAACATTGCAAAAGGAAAAATAATTGTTTTTACCGATGCTGATGCAATTGTTCCTGAAAACTGGTTGGAACAAATTGCAGTTGAATTTGAAAAAGATCCAAAATTGGTTATGCTTTACGGTCCGGTTTATTTTTCCGACACTCCAAGTTGGGAAAAGTCCTTGAGCAAAATTGTGATGAGCCTTTATCTCGCAATTTTAGCTTTATTAGGTTTTCATAATCCGATTGGTTCGAACATTGCAGTTCGCGCAAACGCTTTTAGAAAAGCAAACGGTTTCAACACTTCTCTTATTACTGCGGAAGATCTTGATCTTGTGCATAGAATGAAAAAGCAGGGAAAGTTAAAATTCTCGAGAAACATTCATTTGCATGTTTCCGCAAGGCGCGTGAAAAAATGGGGTTATTTAAAATTCACTTTGTTCCACATTCTGAATGGTTTGCGTTACCAATTTACAGGGAAAGGTAAAACCGATTATGAACCGGTGAGATGATTTTTATGAATATTGCGATTTTCACGGATTCTTATTCTCCGCAAATCAACGGAGTTGTAACGCAGATAAAAAACGTTTCAAAAGAACTCAAGAAACGCGGCCACAATGTTTTGATTGTTGCTCCTTCGGAAAATCATAAATTCCGCGATGAAACTCTTGCGGGTTTGCGCGTGCTTTTTGTTGGCTCTGTTCCTCTGCCCACTTATGATGATTACAAAATCACGCTTCCAACATCAAAGCGCGTTAAAAAAATTTTAAAAGAATTCAATCCTGATTTGGTTCATGTTCACACTCCTTTTGGAATTGGTTGGATGGGTTTGCGTTATGCGCGCCAATTGAAAACTCCTGTTATAGGAACCTATCACACTTTGATCCCTGAATTTTTAATGTATCTTCCTATTCCGTTTATTAAAAAATCCGGCGCGTCAGTCGTAAGCGTGGATCACCATTGCTCTTTAACGGAGGCGCGCCAGATCCTGGGCGATGAGGTTGTGCTTCAGGGAAATCTGGATCCGGAGATTTTAA
>Ga0209542_10013616_pt1 | contig 13981 bp, 14 predicted proteins | sample RifCSPhighO2_01_FD_184028 | JGI IMG/M metagenome (GOLD analysis project Ga0209542, IMG submission 184028) | Soil microbial communities from Rifle, Colorado - Rifle CSP2_plank highO2_0.1 (SPAdes) (version 2) | ecosystem: Environmental > Terrestrial > Deep subsurface > Rock core/Sediment ...
TTGAATTTATATGACATTTGTAAGCGGCATCATATATTGCCCTTGATGATATCCTTAGTAATTTAATCAAATCTCCTTGACTTAATTCGTTAGTTTTTAGAATTTCCAAAATGGTTTCTAACTTCAATACTGGATCTCTAACTTTTGTTAATTTATCTTCAAATCCAACCATAAACATATGAAATTAATTTGAATATATAATACTTTCGATAAAAAAAGAACTAATTCAGTGTTAAGAAGCTTAACTTAAAATTGAATTTTCAAAATAAGATTCATTTTAACACACATTCTCCTATGCAAATTTAAATTCATTCAACAATTAAATCTAAGACTGCATCTAATATCGCATCAAAGAATGAAGTTAGAAATGTAATTGAATTTTGATTGTCAAATTCAACTTCAGGATACGACACAAGTACAAAATAACATAAGTTTTTTAAGTAAAATATGTTACTAAGTAGACTAATTTTATGTTAGTTTATCACATAAAATAAACAAAGAATAACCAAATATCTTTATATAGGGAATACAGTTACTTCTCCTTATGGAAGACTACCAAAAGAAACTCAGTACTTTCCTCTCAGAAAATGGATTTATATGGGGACCTGAGCCAGAGATTTATGGAGGAATTGCAGGATTCTATACTTACGGACCTTTAGGTAAATTATTAAAGAATCAAGTTGAAAATAATATAAGAAAAGTTTTTCAAGCAAACAATTTCTTGGAAGTAGAATGACCTATAATTCAGCCAAAAGCCGTTTGGGAAGCATCTGGACATTATTCAAGTTTTACAGATCCTTTAATTAAATGCACAAATTGTAAAGCGGATTTAAGAGTAGATAAATTAATTGAAGAACAATTTCAAGAAATTCAAGTTGGTGGAATGAAAAAAGAAGATTTGTTAAAACTAATAAAAGAAAAACATATTGTTTGTCCTTTATGTAACGGAAATTTAGAAAAAGAAATTAAAGATCATTCTTTAATGATGAGAACAACTATAGGAACAGATATTGAAGCATATAATAGACCAGAAACTGCAACAACATCTTATTTACCATTTCCAAGATATACAGATTTTTTCAGGAAAAAAACACCTTTTGGAGTATTTCAAATTGGCAAAGTTTTCAGAAACGAAATCAGTCCACGACAAAGTGTGACAAGAGGAAGAGAATTTACACAAGCAGAAGGGCAATTATTTTTATTCAAACATCAAAAAGATAATTTTGAGAAATTCGAAATTGTAAAAACTGAAGAATTGCCTTTATGGTCAGAAGAAATGCAAAAAAATGGAGAATTATTTTCACAAACATCATTACAAGATGCAATAGAAAAAAAATATTTTAAAACAAAAGCTTATGCATGGATTGTACATTTGGCACACAAACTTTTCTTAGAAATGGGAATACCTCCCGAATTAATTAGATTTAGACAACATCATCACGACGAAAAAGCTTTCTATGCACAAGATGCATGGGATTTAGAAGTTAAAACAGAAAGCTTCGGATGGATGGAAATGGTAGGAATTCATGACAGAGGAGATTATGATCTAAAACAACATGCCGAATTTTCAAAAAAGAAATTAGAAATATTTGATGAAGAAACAAAAGAAAAATTAGTTCCACACGTTTTAGAAATAGCTTTCGGTACAGACAGACCAACATATGCTTTGCTAGATATTTTTTATGATCCTTCAAATGATGAGAGAAGGGTCTTTAGAATACCTGCAAGATTAGCTCCGATTCAAGTTGGAATTTATCCCTTGGTTAAAAAAGATAAATTACCACAAATTGCAAAAGAGATTTATGAAGATTTAAGAAAAGAGTTTATTTGCGTTATAGAAGAATCTTCATCAATCGGAAAAAGGTATGCTAGGAATGACGAAGCTGGCACTGCTTTTGGAATTACCGTAGACTTTGATTCCATAACAAACGAAGATGTAACTTTGAGAGAAAGGGATTCACAGAAACAAATAAGAATCAAAATCAGCGACTTAGGAATGACCATTAGAGGATTAGTTGACGGAAGTATGGACTTTAATAAAATTTTCTGATTTCTGAACGAAGTGAAGAAATCCTATTTTTCGTCAACATTTTGTCGTGAGCGTAGCGAATGTACAAAAGGTTGGGAAGTATGAACTTCAACAAAATTTTCTAATCAAAAGTTAAAATATCAATTACTTTCTAACGCATTTTTTTCAGGACTTCGTTTAATTCAACTTTTTCAAACAAAAAATTTAATAACATATCTGAACGAAGTCCTCAGATAATTCATTTAAAATTTACACTAGTTTTTAAAATATTTTGCTACAAAATTAGAAAATTCGCCTCAAAACCCAAACCTTTATATAGAATTCCAAAAATATTTCAGTTTAGGTGAAAAAATGCAAATCAAAGATTTACAACCAAAGCAAGGCAAAATAGAAATTGAAGTAGAAGTTGTTGAAAAAGAAGCTCCAAAAGAGTTCTCAAAATTCGGTTCAGTTGGAAAATTGTGTAACGCGAAAGTTAAAGATGAAACAGGAACAATTAAATTAACTTTGTGGAACGAACAAGTTGACCAAGTAAACATAGGAGACAAATTAAAAATTATTAATGGTTATGTTTCTGAGTATCAAGGAGAAATGCAACTTTCGACAGGCAAATTTGGAAAGTTAGAAAAGATTTGATTATCTTACAATAGGTCTTCCCAACATACTAGGACTATTTGTGTTGTAAATATCTCTAGCATTTGGAAATACGCCATAAAAAGATAAATCAAATTTGTTGAGTTCACTTTCAATTCTATTTAATTCTAGTTGACTATTCATAATACCATTTCTATCAAAATCTTGCCCGTTATATAAAATATCACATGCTGCTAATGCTAAATGAAAAACATATTGTTCGTCCCCAATAAATTCTTTTCTAAGTATAATATCTTCGCCAACATCATAATAATTTCTATGGTTTGAATCAAACAAATCTATCCCATAAAGATTATTAATATAGTTACTCGCACTCTTAAAATCATCAATTTCAACTCCAACAACTCTTCCAGAATTACGAATTTGATTTAATATAAAATTTTCTTGGCTTGTTAAATTTCCGCTAATAATTCTCTTGTATCGTTCATCTCTTTCATTAATTGATTTTTCTTCGACAGAAACTAAAGACTGAGTTTGAGAAATTTTATTTTGAGTCACAGATGAATGATTATTTGTGCCTACTGAATCACATCCTTCCAAAGCAAAACAGGATAAAACAATCCCAACAAGCCCACTAATAACATTTTTCTTCATATAAATTAATAATAAAATTGTAATATAAAAACCTTCCCTCAATCCGCCCGAAACCCTTATAAATCACTTTCTGTCTTTTATAGATTGTATGGGGCAATAGCTCAGCCTGGGAGAGCACCACGCTGAAGTGCACACGAAGTGGGCGTCCGCCAAACGTCGTTTGGCCAGAACCGTGGTTGTCGGGAGTTCAAATCTCTCTTGCCCCATTTTTACAATCCGAGCAAGGCGAGGACAATTTTCGTCAACATTTTGTCGTGAGCACAGCGAACGCACAAAAGGTTGGTGGTCATCTCTCTTGCCCCATTTTTAATCAGTTCAAGAAGATTATTACGATTTTCGAACAAAGTGAGAAAATCCTAATTTTGGTCAAGCTTTTGTAGCGAACGATGTGAGCTTACAAAAGGTTGGTCCATAAAACTTAAAAAGGCATAAAAAGGCTGAATAAAAGGGTCGATGTTAGAATGAATAAAAACAAAATCACAATATTTTTGTTTATCGCATTACTAGTTTTATCTTCATGCACAAACGAATACGTTAATCAAGAACCTCATACGGATGATTACAATCAAATTCTGCAACTTTTAGATAATCAATGCGAAGCATTAAGAAGAGAAAATGCAACAATGCTTGAAAGTTTGTATGCCTATCCATATAATTCTATGGAACATCATGAATTAAGGAAACTTGTAATGCTCAAATTTAGAACTATAAATACTTTAGAATGTAATTATAATATTGAAAAAATTAAATTTTCATCAAACAACGAAAAAGCAGAACTGTATATGAAAGGAATTATTATAGAAAGAATTGAAGGAAATGCTCAAGATAGAGAAATTGAAGCTCCACAACCAGATGGACATAATGATTTTACTTTCACAAAAGTAAATGGAGAATGGAAATTTTGCCCAGATGGAAAATGTAAAGGAACAATAACAGAAAAAATTTCATGTGAAGACGGTAGCATAGTCAGCGACCCAAAAAAATGTCCAGTACTCCAAAAAATACAAATCGGTGAAACAAAGTTAGCAGAATGCCTTAAAGATAAGATTACTCCAGAAAACATACTGCCTGTATTAATCGGTCCTTTTGAAGCACAACAAGACTCCATAAAAATTGTCGACGAAGATAAAGAATTGGGATTAACTCATTATTATGAATCTGACTACTTAAATAGAAACGATAATAAAGAATTGTTTCAAGTAATATTTATGCAAGCTTCAAGTCCAGGCTCATATGAAATCCATAGAGAAAAATTCTTAAATGATATTAGAAACTTTAATGTAACTCTTAACGCGTTCGTTAATAACACAATAACTAGAGATGCACAAACTATAAATGTTAAGTGGAAAAAAGTTGGAGGAACAATTCCAGATAAGTTTTCAAGAGTAACTAATAGATATTACATTGCTGTTCCAGAATATAACGCATTTTTTAGATTCAATTTTAATGATTTAGTTTTAAAAGAAGATGGAGACGATGCTGTTAGAACATATTTTAATAACCTCTGCGAATGATGAAGTTGAAAGTCCCCATGCTACGCATTGATTAAATCTTTCACAAAACACGAGTATCACAAATAAAAGAATAAACATATTATGCTACGCTTGATGGTGACTTTCAACTGAATGATCATTAACTACAAACAATTATTGGATGCGGGACTAACTAAAACTGAAGCTAAAATATACTTAGCTGTTCTACAATTAGGTCCTTCAAATGCAGGACTTGTTTCAAGAAGATCAGGAGTTCATAGAAGGTCAGTATACGATGCATTTGACAGACTAATTGGATATATATTAGAGAATAACAAAAGATTATACCAAGCTACGAATCCAAGAAAATTTTTAGATATTATTAAAGAGAAAGAAATAAATATTTCTTCTATAATGCCAGAACTTGAGTCCCAATTTAATTTCTTGAGAAAGAAGGAGCAGACTAATTTTTACAAAGGTAAAGAAGGTATTAAATCCGTTTTTGAAGACATGCTCAACCAAAAAGAGGAAATTTTAGTTTTAGGAGCCGGAACGATTGCTAAAGAGATTGTAAAATATTATTTTCCACGATATGAACAAAGACGAGCTGAAAATAAAATAAAAGTTAAATATATTTATGACGAAAAAGACAGAAGAGATAGATCATTTCCTCTTGCTGAAATCAAATATATGCCTTCTAAGTATATGTCTAATGTTGCATACAATGTTTACGGAAACAAAGTAGCTATAATTTTGTGGGACGAAAAACCATTAGTTGTTGTCATAAATAACGAAAAATTTTCTGAAGGCTTTAGAAGATATTTTAATTGTATGTGGGACATTGCAAAAAAGTGAATTAGTTACACTATGCATTCTCTTCTTGAATATTCTATTTATTGAAATATTTGTTCAACTTAACATGAAATAAATAATATATTATTTAATAGATGGGTGGGTGCTATATTTCTTTTAAAGTACTAGAGCCATATGAACGAAGTGAATATGGCTAATGTTTTGATTAAACGTTATTAAACGTTTAGGGGCTACGGAGGCGGGTCATAATATTTAGCTTTATGATTAAATATATAAACAACAATAACACACAAAATAATATGTACATCCTCAAACAAATACCTGAAGATTTCATTGTAGAAGAAGTATTCAATACTACTGATTTAAAAAAAGACGGAAAATTTTTCTATTACAAACTCACAAAAAAAGGATTAAACACTGTATATACCATAGAACTTTTAAAAAAACAATATAACGCAGAAATTAATTTTGCCGGAAACAAAGACAAAAATGCAATAACCTCCCAAACAATATCATCCAATAAAAAAATCCTAGATTCAATTATAAACGAGAATATTAGTTTAGAATTTTTAGGAAGAAGTGATGAAAAAATCCATCTTGGAGAAAATGTTGGAAACAAATTCATAATAACTATAAGAAACTTAACCCCACAAGAAGTCGAATATATAAAAAACAAGATTAAAAATAAAGAGATTTCATTTATAAATTATTTTGGCTCACAACGTTTTGGAAAAGATAATTTAAAAATAGCAAAATCTATTTTAAAGAGAGATTTTAAGACTGCTACAGAAAGCACAGATAATGAAAAAGTGCAAAACTATATTGAAAAGAATCCTAACGATTTTAATGGAGCTTTAAAACAACTTCCTAAAAAACTGCTCAATTTAATTATTAATTCTTACCAATCTCAGGTATGGAATCTTTGTGCAGAAAGATTTAAAGACGAATTTATTCCAGTAGTTGGATTTTCAACAGAATTTAATAATTCAGATATTGAGAATTATGTAAATGAAATATTAAAGGAAGACGGACTTAATTTAAGAAGTTTTATAATTCGAGAAATTCCTAATATTCTTACAGAAGGAGATACTAGAAAAAGGATAACTAATGCAAAAAATATTTCTTTAATTGAAAAAGATAATGATGAATTAAATAATGGGATGAAAAAAGTCAAAATTTCGTTTGAATTAGTAAAAGGATCTTTTGCAACCGTTTTTATAGAACAACTATTTAATTAACAAAAATCTATTTATTCTTCAGATTCAACAATTTCATCAACAAACTTTTGAACCTCTTTTATAACATCCTCGATATCTTTTGAAGCATCAATTTCTACAAAATTTGCAGATTTTTCATACATCTCTAAAATTGGCTTTGTCTCTTTTTCATAAAGTGCTAATCTTTTCTTTATAGCTTCTTCTTTATCATCATCCCTTTGTATTAAACCTTTTCCACATTTGTCGCATATACCTTGTATTTTTGGAGGCATAAATTTAATATTATAAAGTTCTCCACAATTAGGACAAACTCTTCTCCCAGACAATCGTTCTATAACTAATTCAGGGTTCACATCTAATGAAATTATAAGATCTATCTTTTGATTGGTTTCAATCAATATATTCTGAAGTTCATTTGCCTGCTGTATATTTCTTGGATATCCATCTAAAATAAATCCATTTCTAGCTTTTTTCATTTCTTTTTTTAACATTTTAAGAACCATATCGTCTGGCACTAAATTTCCCGAATTTGTGATATTTTCAAGTTCTTTGCCATATGCTGTACCTTTCTTAATCTCTGCCCTAATTAAGTCCCCCGTACCTATAACATCAAAACCATACAATCCCTTAAGCTTTCTCGATATAGTTCCCTTACCAGAAGCTTGAGGACCCATTATTATTATATTCATAACAATAGATTTTAAATTTCAATATATAAGGTTTTTGATTCAAAAGGTTATTGAGGACTAAACAAACCAACAAGTTCTGCTTTTGTAAGAATGTGACTATTCATAGCATTTTCTACATCCTTTTTTGTACTTGAATTTGCAAGACTCAATTTTGTATCTAGAGCATACAACTTAAAGTAATATCTGTGAGTTCCATCTGGAGGTCTTGGACCGCCATATGAATTTTTTCCAGCCGAATTTAGACCCTGAATTCCAGGCACAGAATCTTCATTAATAGAATATATATTAGGTTCAATATTCCATACAATCCAATGATCCCATACTTTTCCAGCAGGTTTCATTGCATCAGGATCATCCATAATCAAAACAAGACTTTTTGCATTCTTTGGCACTCCACTTATTTCAAGGGGAGGATTTATGTTTTCAAAACTTGCGCCATACTTGTCGGGAATAAATTTGTTATTTTCAAAAACGGAGCTAGTTATTTTCATAGATTCCACCTCATCAACAATTTGATTATGATTTTCGATTTTTCCATTTTGATTACATGCAACTATTAAAATCAATAATACAAACATTAAATATAAATACAATGCTTTCATAGAACTTCAAAATCAAATATAATATATAAATGTACTCAAAATTTCATCAAAGTTAATGGAACGTTTGTATAAATCGCATTTATTCCTTTCTTCATAAATTTATTTAAGCTATTTTTATTGTTAACCGTAAATAAATTAACCCCTATATTTTTTTGTTTAGCTTCATTTACTATTTTCATTGTTTGAAAAGTTATTGGAATATTAATATAATCAACATCAATATCTGGAAGTTTTGAAAAGAAATGAGCGTGCGAATAACCCTTAGAATACTTTGAATCAAAAGTATCTACATTTAAATCATCAACATAAACCAAAGGTCTCAAATGATGCAAGAAGGGTAGTCTTAAATTTTTGAACTTAATAAAAGGAACAAAAACAAAACTTGTTTTAATTTTAGAATTATATTTTTTAATATTTATCAGTATTTTAGGTACCCAAGAAATTATTACCACTCTATTAACAAGATTTCTTTTTTCTAACTCTTTTACTAATTGCATTTCCCTTCCTTGATCTTTTATATCTAGGTGAAGTACCTTATTTTCTGTTTCTTGAAATAAATCAAGATAAGTTTTGATTGAATGAAACCTAAACTGCAAATCCTTAAAATCGCTTTTGTAAAAATACCTTCTTAATAATCGTTTTCTGAAACTTGGGTCGTGATTTGCTATGTATACATTGTCCTTTGTCAATCTCAAATCTATTTCAATATGCTTAATATCTGATTTCAATGCTTCAATAAAACCTTGAAGGGAATTCTCAGAACACCCAAAACCATTTGCTCTATGTGAAATAATATCCATACAAATTATTCAACCAACATCATTTATAAAGCTTGTTGTCTGTCGGCTCTATCTGATATGTGAGTGATTTTTTGTACTGTCAATAATTGCGGGGACCACCGGTCAGTAGACCGGTGGCATGTTCGCTTCGCTCACCCCGCAATTATTGAGCACAGTCGCGAATTCCATCTATTGTTCATAACCGCTAGTCACAGACTAGTGGAATTCGCGATGTTTAAAAATCAGATATCTACTCTACTTTCTATATTCAAGCATTTCTAGATTTCATGCCTAACTTCAATATCAGAAAGTTAAAAAGTAGGCTAAAATTAAATTAATATAGAAAGTTAAAATGAAAGTTAATTTTTTAGTTTTAAATATCACTCACAAAATCTATTGTGCCTGTCTGTCAGAACTTATTACCCCTATTTTTAAGAAAGCCCCCGGCGAGAGTTGCACTCGCGACCTCGTGATATCTTGCATTGATACAAGTCACGCGCAATAGCTACTATGCTACGGGGGCATATGTACAAGAATTAAAGTTTTCTTTATAAAAGTTTGGCAATTTGCCTTAAATCTTCAGACAGAAACAGCTCATTCAGTTCTTATCTGTTCATCAATATTTCCAGGAATCTGTTCAGATGTCTGCTTCAAATAGCTTCTAATCACTCCTGCCAATTGGTTCATTAAAAACAATAATTTATCTTCATGAACATCAAAATCTTTTTTCAACATTCTTTTTTCATATTTCTTTTGAAAGTGTTTTAATAACCAATGTTTGCTCCACTCGTCTTTGTAATCTCCAAGAATTGTTGCCTTCAAAATAATTTCAACTTCTCCAGAATGCATTTTTTCTTTTTTACCTTCAAAAGGAACTTCAACTTTAGTTATAGCTACAGTATTAATATTAATGTCCAACAAATATCGCCAATACTTTCCTATCTCAAGTTTTGTGTTCCATCTTATTACAAATCTTACTGGATCGCCTTTCTCCATGTAATAACTAACCCACGCAGTTTCGTCAAGAGGAATTCCATCTTCAGGAAATGTTATTGGTTGGAACCCTTCTGCCCTAAGATAGTTTCTCATAGATTTATATAAAACATCAAAATCAAACAATCCTTTATAGATTAATTTAAGATCTGGAAGCTCTTCTTTTATCATTTTAAGAGATTAAGAATTTATGTTTATATCCTTTTGGGTCAAAAAAAGGATATTTGCTTAATTTTCATGAAAATTTAGCATTATAAGGTTTGTGATGAAAATTTAATGGAATCTACACAATATTTATTAAAACAGAGAAAAATCCGATTTCAGACTAAATTCATTTTTTCATGCAAATATTACTGTATTTTTAACTTTCTGAAGTTAAAAACTGGATCTTGGCGGAGCTATAATAAAATGACTCTTGAAATTAATTTGATATTGAATGTATACTTTTGCTGTTTTTGAAGCAAAGCTTTTTATTCACATCTTTTTTCTAATCCATTATGAAAATAGGCCTAGTAGGAGCTCCCTCACAAGGAAAAAGCACATTCTTTAAAGCAGCGACTTTAGCAGAAGTAGAGATAGCTAATTATCCGTTCACAACAATTAAACCTAATACGGGAACTGGATATGTTAAATTAGATTGTGTAGATAAGGAATTCAAAAAGCAATGTAATCCTCGTTCAGGATATTGCATAAAAGGATATAGATTCGTGCCAGTCGAATTATTTGATGTTGCTGGATTAGTTCCTGGAGCTCACGAAGGAAAGGGAATGGGAAACCAATTTTTGGAAGATATAAGACAAACTGATGCATTAATTCACGTAATAGATATTTCTGGAAAAACTAATGAAAAAGGAGAAATTGTTGAAAATCATGATCCTGCGATAAATGTCAAATTTTTAGAAGTCGAATTAGATATGTGGTATTTTGGAATATTAAACAAAGGTTGGGAAAAATTAGCTCGTACTATGCAACAAGAAAAAGGCGCAGTATCTAAAGTATTAGCTAAACAATTAAATGCTTTTAATGTAGATGAAGATATGGTAAAAGTTGCTGTTAATCATTTTAAGTTAGATCCTGCAAATCCTATTAAATGGGAGTCTTCAGATTTACTTTTGTTAGCTAAATATTTCCGTGAGAAAACAAAACCTATGATTGTTGCGTGCAATAAAATTGATCTTTCTTCTGGTAAGGAAAATTTTGAAAGATTGAAAAAAGAATTTCCTACATATAAATTTGTGGCTTGTTCAGCTGATTCAGAGATTGCTTTGAAAGAAGCTGCGAAACATAATCTTATTTCATATGTACCTGGCGATTCTAAATTTACAATTATTGATCCTACTAAATTAAATGATAAACAAAAAAATGCTTTAACATTTATTAAAGAACAAGTTTTGGATAAGTTTGGTTCTTCTGGCGTTCAAGAAATATTAGATAGAGCCGTATTTGAACTATTAGGATATAAAGCAATTTATCCAGGCGGAGTTGGAAAATTGACAGATTCAGATGGAAATGTTTTGCCCGACTGTTTTTTAATGCCAGGGAAAGCGACCGCATTAGATTTCGCATATAAATTACATACTGATTTTGGTAAAAACTTTATTAAAGCTGTAAATGTTAAAACTCGTTTGCCAATTGGAAAAGATTTTGTCTTAAGTAATCGAGATGTAATTGAGATAATGAGTTCTAAATAGGTGACTACAAAATAGCTCAAATGTAGTCCCAAAAAAGAAAACCTTTAAATATGTAGTCACCCATTAACTATATATGCATATAGAAAAGAGGAAAACGGGGAAAAAAACAAAGTACTATTTGTCGCACTCATATAGAGAAGGAAAGAATATATACAAATTTAGAAAATATTTAGGTCAAGATTTATCAACAAATATTTTGGAAGAAAGACAAAAAATCGCAGAAAAACTAATCACAGAAGAAATACACAAATATAACATAATCAAAGATCCATTAAACATAATACTTTCTAAAAAAGAAATTAATGTAATTCAAAAAATTGAAACAAAAATACCTTTAAAAATAAACCATTTATCAGAAAAAGATTGGAAACTTTTTTCAGAAATATTCACATACAACACTAATGCTATCGAAGGAAGTAAACTAAACCAAAAAGAAGTTGATGAACTATTAGAGAAAGATAAGTGGCCAAATAAATCAAAAGAAGATATTGCTGAAACGTACGGAGTTGATGAAGCCATCACATTTATTAGAAAATCCCAAGAACATATCTCTATAGATTTAATAAAACGAATTCACAAAATAGTTTTTAAAAATTCAAAAGATTTTGCGGGAAAATTTAGGAAAAAAGGCGAAGAAGTTGTTGTAATGGATAGTAATGGGGTTGTTGTACACGAAGGTGCACCTCAAGAGCGTATTAATCACTTGCTTAAAGAATTGATTAAATGGTATGAGATAAACAAAAGAAAATATCCTGGATTAGTTCTGGCCGCAGTTGTTCACAACCAATTCGAAAATATACATCCATTCAGAGATGGGAATGGTAGAGTTGGAAGAATTTTATTGAATAACATATTAATAAAACATAAATTAGCACCTCTTAATATTGATTTAAAAAATCGATTTGAGTATTATAAAGCGTTACAAAAATACGAAATTGCAAAGGATCTAAAACCTACATTAGAGTTATTCATTAAAGAATATAATAATTTAAATAAAAGATTGAAGAAGTGAATTATGCGGCTTTCTGTAATTGAGTTTTTCCATACCTATGTTCTAACTGAGATTGTTTAAATTGAACATAAACTTGCATGAAGTCTTTATTTCTGTAATATGAGTATAATTTTAGCAACGAATTTAGTAGCATTATCAAATATTTCTTGTAATCTTCTTTCAGTATATGTTTTAATAGCAGAATATCTTGCAATATGGCTTTCTGTTTTTGCGTCTTCAAAATAGTGAACATATTCATCTTCAAAAATTTTATGAGATTGATTTAGAATCTCTAAATCTTCTTTTTCTAATTTATTTGGAACTAATAAATGCCCTAAAGCTATTTGTACCGCATCATGATCTTCAGCTTCATAACCTTTTGACAATATAACTGCTTTTGATGCATAAAGCATTGAATAATAAGAGATTGTAATTGCCCAATAGTTCCAATGTAGTTTTGGTGGTTGGTCATTATTTGGAGTTATTTCTTTGACAGATTTTGCAATCAATAAACTATTTTCTGCTTTTTCTAAAAATAATTTAATTTTAAAAGTTTCTTCTGATTTCTTAATTCTTTTTTCTGCAAGAGCTAGTTTGAAATGATTGGAATAAATTTTTTTATCAAATTCCATTGAAAACCAGCCTCCAAAATTCAGTAGCATTATTTAAAAGAATATGGCTTTTTAATGCTTGCCTTACAACATTTTCTTCTTCATTTTTAAGCATTTGTTTAAATTCATTTTTTGTGATAAAAATAGGATTGATTTTTTTCTTAAATAAAACTTCATATTTAGAAAAAGAAATCGATTTATTTCCATCTTTGTTAATTATTAATAAATCTACATCACTTTTTTCTGTTTCTTTTCTCTTAGCGTAACTACCAAAAAGTAAAACTATATCTAGAGTATTTAGTTCTTCATAAATTTTCTTTATAAGGGGTTGTTTTTGCAGAAATTCTTTCTTTTCTTCGTCTGATGATATTATTATATGTGATTTCAAAATGGGGTTTTTTATGTTTAATTTTAGTGTTTTTGATTTACCTACTGTTTTTATAACTAAAACATCATTCATACTTTGAATAGTTCTATAAAAACTCGCATAAGGGATTTTTAAAATCAGACTTAATTCGTGCATAGTAAAACTAGTTTCAAGATTTTTTCCCAAATAATTTATTATTTTTAGCTTGTTATCCATATACGGATAATGTTATCCATAAGTGATATATAAAGGTTGCTATAATGCTACTCTAATCCTAGCCATATAGTAATTTCAGATGACTCCAAAATTACAAATAAGTTAATTTTAGAGTAATTTGTATAAAAATCTGAGAGTTATGAAGCAAGTATAAAATGCGAGTAATGAATTGATATATTTTTAAAATTCACATCATTCCTAACTTTCTGTCTTAATTCAAATATAAATTATTTTTAAGAAGTTAAAAATGTATCTATATTTGT
>Ga0209542_10013617_pt1 | contig 13978 bp, 20 predicted proteins | sample RifCSPhighO2_01_FD_184028 | JGI IMG/M metagenome (GOLD analysis project Ga0209542, IMG submission 184028) | Soil microbial communities from Rifle, Colorado - Rifle CSP2_plank highO2_0.1 (SPAdes) (version 2) | ecosystem: Environmental > Terrestrial > Deep subsurface > Rock core/Sediment ...
AGATTGACGAATCTGGTTTTTACCCAAGGTACGAGCTTACTGATACTGGCGTTTCCAAGCGCAGTATTCCTGGTTTTGGGTGGGGACCGCATTTAACCAATAGTTATACCCATACTAAATATGGTTTATCTTCGGAAGAATCTAGCGACCGCAAAAACCAAGTCGATAAACGCTTTCGAAAAATGGATTTAATGATTCAGGAAATTCCACCCCAGTTTTGGGATGCAGATTTAGATGCCAAAATTACTTTTATCTCATTTGGCTCGACCAAAGGACCACTTCTTACTGCCAAACAAGTTCTAAAAAAAGACAATATACCAGTTAGCATTCTTAATCTTTCTTGGCTCTGGCCGTTTCCTAAAGATCAGGTGAAAAGAGTGATTGAAAGTTCAAAAAATGTAGTGGTTATTGAAGGCAATTATATTGGACAACTTGCTGATCTGGTTGCCCAAGAAACCGGGGTTATAATCGAGGGAAGATACCGTCGCTACGATGGTCGCCCCTTTTATCCGGAAGAAATCGTTGATTTTGTCAAAAACTTTAAAAGATAAATGCAAGAGCCTGTCCAAGTAAAAAACGAAATTTATCCGTACAATCCAACATGGTGTCCTGGATGCGGCAATTTTGCTATTTGGGCTTCGATCAAAAAAGGCATTGAAGCAACAGGATCTTCGCGCGAGAAAATTGCTATTTTCTATGATGTCGGTTGTTCGGGCGATATGGCCGATTTCCTTACTTATTATGGGTTTCACACCCTTCACGGTCGAGCTTTGCCAACTGCTGTGGGTGCAAAACTGGCCAATCATGATTTGAAAGTTGTTGTTATTATTGGAGACGGAGGTTGCTATGGCGAGGGTGGAACACACTTTTTAAATTTGATGCGTGGTAATCATGATATTACGGTTATAGTTCACAACAACCACCGCTACAGTTTAACGACCGGGCAAATGAGCCCAACAACTGATAAGGGTACAAAAACAAAGTCAACCCCCGAAGGAAGTGTGGAGGAGCCTATGAATCCTATTGCTATTGCCCTTTCTAATCATGCAAGCTTTGTGGCCAGGGAGTTTGCTCCAGATATTCCGCGCCTTGCTAAGCGTATTACAGATGCAGTCAATCACGTCGGTTTTGCGCTTATTGATATCCTGCAGCCTTGTCCGGTTTTTAATCCGGTTCAGAGTCACGAGTGGTATCGGCAGCGTCTTGTTAAACTTGAGGACGAAAATCACAGCGTCTCCGATCTGGTAGTTGCTTGGAAGCAAGCGATGCGAACTGACAAGTTGCTGATTGGTTTGTTTTTCCAAGAAAAAAAACCTGCTTATCACCAGCAAGTTAATGAGCTCAAAGAAGGATCTTTAGTTAATCGGTCTATCGAGAACGTCGATCTAACCTCAATAATCGAGGAATTCAAATAGTTTATGAATTGACTATTTAAATATAATTGATTTATTGTTAAAAATATGCAAGAAGATTTCAATAACAACTTACAAACTCAAGATAAATCTAATTTACCTCATGTAGAAGAAACTGAAAGTTCATCTGATAAAAATCGATTGCAGGTTAAATCTGTAGTTCAAACAGCTTCATTTTTTTCAAAATATAAATTTACAATTTCATTAATTGCCGCACTTTTTATTATCGCCATCCTAGTTTCTTTATATTTTTTAGTATTTTTTAAAGTAAAAGAACCTATCCAGTCACCGCCTCCAGATCTGCCCAAAGCTATGCTCATATTAAATGAGCCTATTGATCAACAAGCTACAACTTCCGCACAAATTACAGTATCAGGTAAAACAAATCCGTATAGCCAAGTGGTTGCCTATACAACTACTAATGAAGATGTTTTTGAAAGTGATCAGGATGGCAATTTTTCAGGTGTTTTGGATTTGGATGAAGGGCCTAATGAGATAATAATTACCGCATTTGGAAATAATAATGAAGAGATTAGCGAAACAAGATCAGTAGTATATGTAACTAATGAGGAATTATGAAAATTAAACTTTATTTTTCAATTTCAATAATTATTTTTCTAATTTTGCTGTTTCCAAGTGTTATTTTTGCCTATTCACAGATTTTGGGTGCAAAGGATGCCAAAGGTCAAATCAAAAAACAAGCAGTTGACGTTAATGTTGGAAGGATTGAAGAAGTAAAACCAGAAAAAATTAAAATCAAAACAAACGAAAAAATTATTGAGGTTACTACGGATAAAAATACAAAAATAATCGAAAAACCGAGTGGTAAAAAATTAAATGAAAACCAATTAAAGAAAGATACCCCAATTGCTACATTGAAAACCAAGAAAAATCAAGCTACAAGTTCAGCTGATTTGGTCATAGTAAAACAAGCATCACCTTCGGCTTCACTCCAGAAAAAAAGGAGAGCTGTATACGGTTTGGTTAGAAGTCTAAACGGTAATAATATAATTGTATCCCACCCAATTAAAGATAATCCGCGATATACACTTCTGGTTACTGAAAATACCTATATAAAAATAAAAGGGCTAGTTAATGCGACTATTGCTGATATTAAAATTGGTGATCGACTTACGGGTGTTGGCAATTGGGAGGGAGATGTACTTGTAGTCAAAAGAATCCATGTAATACCCGGTAAAGCTATAGGTTTAATGCAGAAAGTTGCAACAGGTTCAGCTTCGCCAACTGCTACACCTTCAGCAACACCGACGGTTATACCATCGGCATTGCCTTCACCAGTCATTTCCCCAATCAATTCCCCAACTCCAGGGATATAACTAATATCAATAATCTTCTTGTTTTAAAATTGTTTGTTAATGTGATTATTCTCTGGAGCTATAATGCCAATTTATGCTAAAATTTCAGAGTCGATAAGAAACCGATGCCGAAGTGGTCCTTCGACAAGCTCACTGTAAACTCCGTCAGGACAAACACGACTCCACACCATGGCACAAATTCCCGTAAGCTTCGCGCACCAGAATTTGTGCCGGCACCTAGACCCTTCGATTAACTCAGGGTAAACTAAGTTAGAACTTTTTGGGTTTTATACAGAGATTAGCTTACGGTTTTAACCTCAATTACGTCTTCCAGTGGAACATCGACACTGGCATGAGCTTCTCTTACTTTGTCTGCACTCTCTGCTTCGGTTATACAGTAAGCAAAGCCTTTTTCAAGACTGTAGTGGGCATGGGTTGCATTGAGGCCCATTTTGCTTGCCGCATCTTTGTATTTGTGGAATCCATCTACTGCTTCTTGATCAGTTCCTGCGCCTATATCAGACATTTTGTGAATTCCTAAAAACTGCGCCATTTTTGTTTCACCTCCTTGCCTGCTGAGAGTATACCATGAGGTTTGAAATGTTATCGCAGTTCTAACCTCTGAGTCTGGGTGGTCAAAAATCGAAGCTAAAATTACGGTGTGCCGGCAAGTAGACGATGTCGAAGACTGTGAGTTTATCGAACAGTTAGAACTTTTTGGGTTCATAGAATTGAGTTGTCTAAATCTTTTTCTTTGGTTTAATAGTTATTAAATCTCTCAATTCAGGATGATTTTTGTAATAAGATTCAAACTCTGCAGCGCTTTTTTCAGTAGGATCAATTCTTTCTATCCATGGAAGAAAATCAACAATTCGTCCAAATCTGAACCACAAACTGTATTTTCCCGCTATTCTGTCAACTAAATGTTTAACTTCATGGAGGAAATTGGAGTTTAATTCACGATTCACAGCATTCAATAGCAATTTAGAAGCAAATTGTAATCCTCTTGCAGCTGGGGTTTTTTTAAGTAATTTCCAAGTCTTTTTGTATAAAGTATATCTTCAAAATCAGCCTCCTCGTCTGACATACCATATGAGAGTTTCATTGCCTGCTCCATTGCTTCCCCATAATCTTCCCAAGCATCGTCAGTTATTATGTTTAATCTATTTCTGTCTCCAGATTGTTCACTGCTTGCTAGCTCACTTCTGCTACTCTTCTTGACAATAATTTCGGTATTAATAATTTCATCGTGGGGTATACCAGTCTTTTGCAAAAACCTACCGATTTTTTGTGGGTCAAGCGTGACCTGATAAGGCATATCTGGATCATTAAGCGATATGTTATAAGTAACGTTCGGCACCACTCTTTCCATAATAGGCGATTATAGATGAATCGTGAGGAGGTGTCAATGACTATGGGTTATTGTGCCGGGAGTCTACACTTCGCTTGAAATAGTAATTTCGAGCTTCGAGTAGCAAGAACTCCCTCTTATCCTTTACTAAAGCTACACTTCACTTCGTGAGTTTTGAGTAGCAAGCTTCTTTACAGATTTAAGAAAATGCTTGTTCATAAATGCTACCCCTGAACCAGATTTGAGGTATTTCTCAAAGTCTAAAGCATCATTTCTCTTAACAAATCCAACAAAACTAACTAGATGATAATTAAGATTGGACTTAGTTGGTAGCACCTGACCCGAATAATGTTTTTTAATTCTTTTTCTTAAATCTGGAGTGTAGCCAACATAATATCGATTTGTTTCTTTGTTAAACAAGACGTAGACGTAATGCATCATGGCTTGCTATCCGAAGCTTTAGCGAAGGATAGTGCCGACAAGCAGACCCCTTAACTACTCAGGGCGAACGATGTTAGTTCACATCGAGCTCGCGAGATGAACTTTTTAGATTCAGAATCAATTTATCTAAAGATTTCTGTTCCCCGAGCCTAGTATTAGTATACAGGCAGACTTTGGAACAATTATTCAGGTATTTCAGAACCTCAGTTACATTGGCGAATTAAGGGGAAGGTGGAATGAGATTAAGAAATTACAACCGAGTTTGGTCCTTTAGTGTGGAATTTCAAGCCAAACAGCGGGTTCATCTCCGACAGTCCACCCATCGTGTCCAGGAGGTACAACTCCTATCTCGCCCGGACCAAATTCTTCTTCTTTGCCATCATTCATACGTGCAGCAAGCTTACCCGAAATCACATAAAGTAGATGGTGTTTTTCACAGCTTTCAGTTTTAACAACGGGTTTTAGGTATTCTGACCATTTCCATCCAGCTTCTGCTGTGACTTTCTGAATTTTTATATCTCCAGCGGTAACAACCTCAACTTTTAGTTTTTCTCCAGGATTGGTAGTTTCATCTGGTGAATTAAAACTTTTCTTCCCAATATCTGCCATACTTCTCACCTCCTTTCGGGTTGAGGAAATATTATCAGAAAACCAGAGGCTCAGCAAGTAGTTGTTTAAGCTGGGAATCAAATCCTTTGCCTTGGAAAAGTCAAGTTGATACCGAAGGCTGAAAGTTCTAACCACCGATTTTAGGTCATCAAAAATCGAGGCTAAAATAGCTCTGTGCCGGGAGTCGGAGTCGAACCGACATAGCCCGTTTTTCAGACGGGTGCGTTGACCACCTCTGCCATCCCGGCAGTGTGGGCGGTAAAGGACTTGAACCTTTGACCTTCACTTTTGAATCAGCTCTCAGTAAATTTTGTGGGTTCGAGAGGACTCGAACCTCTGACCTACACGGTGTAAACGTGTCGCTCTGACCAACTGAGCTACGAACCCAAAATTTACTTCGCCTGATATTTTTATCTTACGATAAAAAGAAACGTGACGCTCTGGCCAACTGAGCTAACCGCCCGAGAAAGTGCGGACGAGAGGACTCGAACCTCCAACCCTTGCGGGACACGCACCTCAAGCGTGCGCGTATACCAAATTCCGCCACGTCCGCTCGACCGTGCCGAAGAGAGGACTCGAACCTCCATGAGCGAAAAGCTCACAGCGCCCTGAACGCTGCGCGTCTACCAGTTCCGCCACTTCGGCGCATCGTAAATTTTAACATAAATGATATACTTTTCCCATGTTAATTCGGGCAATTTTGCTCTTTTTTTTGATTATCCTAATTATTGCGGCTAATGCATTTGTCAGCCCAATTCCCAATAGAAGAATAGCTAAAGATTATAAACCTGTGTACGGAACATCCTACAGTTTTGAACAGTCGGGCTGGTACGGGTTTAATCCGAGGGAAACTTATATTAAGTTACTTGAAGATTTTGAATGGATTCGCATCCCTTTTTTCTGGGACCAAATGGTAACGGATGGCGAATTTAACAAAAATTTTGATGATCTTAAGTTTGCAATTGAAGAAGCCCAAAAAAGAGATGTAAAAGTAATAATTGCGCTGGGTGTCAAAACTCCATACTTTCCAGAATATCATTGGCCAAAAGAGATAGCATCTAAGGTTAAATTTGGTGAGCAGATCACTTCATCTCACCCGGTGGCTGCTGACATCATAGAAATTGATAAAAAGGTTGTTGGGGAACTTTCATTATATGACAATATTATTTACTGGCAAGTTGAAAATGAACCGTTGATCGGAAACGTCAACAGGTGGAAGATTGATTCCTCCTTGATTGCAAAAGAGGTTGAGGTTGTCAGAGGGTCGGACCGGCTAAAGCGGCCGATAATTCTAAACCATGCAGCGACCGGTTTTTATGATAGGAGCTGGCAAGCGCTTTTGCCGATTTTAAAAGAAGGCGATATTTTTGCTGTCAATGCTTTTTTCAAAACTAAGGGCACAGACCTTGTGACTGCCAAGATTTTCGGACGAGAAGTCCATATTTTATGGCCAGATCATTTGGTTTGGCCGGTACAACCCTGGTTTATTTTTTCTCCAAGCTTTCAAACCATTAAGGAAAATGTTGAGAATAGAGGTCTAAAGTTCTGGATTTTAGAGATGCAAGCTGAGCCTTACATTAAGAAACTGGATGAAGCATCTGATCCATTTCTTCCTTTTACTCCAAAAGATATAAAGGACGGTGTTAACTTTTTGAAGTCTTACGAAATTGAATCTATTGGGCTTTGGGGTGTTCATTTTTGGCAGTTTAGGGCGAAAACTGGTGATGGTTTGTGGATCGAAACAGTTAAGAAAATAGTTAATAGTGACTAGTGACTGGTTGAGAAAGCTAATAGCTAAATAGCTTGTAGGAAACTGACATGCGAATATCGGTGATGCGATTATCTGCATTTAGACCAAAGGCAACGAGGTGCTCTTTATTCTGGGAAATACCGATAAATTTACCATCAAGCTCTAGATTTTTGATCTTAAGACTTTTAATAAGATCCAAGTTTTGGTTGAAATTGAAAGGGGCACCTTCGCTAACGTAGGCTAGTTGGGTTACCGCTTCGTCTGGTGTCTTGGGACCGCAACATTCAGTTGCTTGCAAAATAACTGAAACAGGATTTGCAGTAAAAGTGCCAATAGCGGCGGTATTGCCAGAGTTGACAGCCGCTTCGATGTTTTCTTGTACTTCTTTTGCAGTCAATTTTGGCGAAGGTGTAGGCAAGGAAACTGGGGATGGAGAAGTTGACTGTGGGTGTGATAAAGTCGGCGAAGGGCTTGCCAACTTGGAAAATTGCCTAGTGAGTTTCTGATTTTGAAAAATTAAGTAGCCAGCTCCGGTTGCTAGGATGATTACAACTAAAATTAACGCAACAATTATATACTTTCTCACCAATGCATAGGATAGGTTAAATTGTAAGTATTGTCAAAATCTGGTTTAATCCTCATTGCTCATGGATAAAGTGGCTGTTATTACAGGGTCGGCAAAAGGTTTAGGTCGAGCAATTGCTTTGGCTCTTGCTAAAGGAGGCTTTACCATAGTTGTTCACTACAACAAAAGTGGGGTCCAAGCCAAACAGGTTTTGGGTCAAATAAAAAATGACTCCCCTGGATCAATCACTGTTTCTGCAGATCTTAGGGATGCGAAACAGGTGGAGCGGATGTTTGAACAAATCTTTGCAAAGTTTAAGAAAATTGATCTTTTGGTTAATAATGTCGGCAATTTTCTTTATAAAAAATTAGAGGAGACTACTCCTTTCGAATTTAGAGATATCATCGAATCTAATATTTATTCGAGTTTTTTTTGCTCGCGGGCAGTTCTTCCATCAATGCGAAAAGCAAAATCCGGCCATATTATCAACATCGGGGCCGTTGGAGCTGATACGATGTCGTCTAAGCCGAAATCAACCCCATACTTTATGGCTAAAAATGCCCTTTATCTTCTGACCAAAACAATGGCTCATGAAGAAGCAAGGTATGGTATCCATATCAATATGATCTCTCCCGTCTCTCTAGTTACAGATATTTTTAGGCCAAGTGATTTCCCGATGGGCAGAAGCGCAAGCTACGAAGATGTTATCAAAGTTTTGGAATTCTTGATTTCCGAAGACGCATATTATATAAATGGAGCTAATATTGAAGTAGCAGGAGCATTTGTCCCGCCTCTGACATGAATTTCAAATTTAAGAAAGAAAAACTGTTCTTCATTTCGCTTTTCGTCGTTTTAGGGTTTATTGCCCTACAGATTCCCATTAATCAATTGGCAGGGTCAAGAGTCAAGTTTACGTTGTTTGATTTGTTGGCACCGATTTCTGGGGCCATTATTGGTACGCCTCTCGGCGTTATTTCTGTTTTGGCCATCCAGATAGTAAATCTTTTAATTCATGGCGCTTCGGCTATTGAGAAAGGATCAATCATTCGTCTTTTTCCCACTCTATTTGCTGTCTGGTTCTTTGCTAAGAAAGACGGAAGACAACTTTTGATTCCTATTTTGGCAATGATTTCATTTAATCTTAATCCTGTTGGCCGGAGTGTTTGGTTTTATAGTCTTTTTTGGTTAATGCCACTTATCACCTACCCTTTCAAGGAACGGTTTTTATTGCTGAGGAGTTTAGGTTCGACCTTTACGGCTCACGCTGTTGGCGGTGCAATCTGGATTTGGGCCTTTAATTTACCCCCCAACGTTTGGGTTTCCCTAATTCCAGTTGTTATTTTAGAGCGAGGACTTTTTGCTCTTGGTATTAGTGCATCTTATATCGTATTTAACAATTTACTGGCTGTTCTTACTAAGCAAAAAATATTGACAAACGCCTTTTCACTTGATAAAAAGTATCTTCTGAGATTCCTTAAGTAAATAGCTGATCGTTTATGTTAAAAACCTTTTTACGCCTGATAGACAAAATTTCGGTTCCGCAAACTGCTTTTGCCCATTGCGATATACCTTGTGGTATTTATGACCCCCACGAAGCTCAGATGGCGGCCCATACTATAGTTAGAATGGTTAATATGATTAATGAACTAAAAGCAAGTTCTGCTGATCCTGATTTTGAAGGGAGAAAAAAGATAATTTCTCAAATTTCAAGATTGACCAAGGTTAAGGAGGAACATGCTGAGCAGGTTAAACATCAGGTTCGTATTATCTGGGGTGATTATTTCAAACCTGAACATCTTGAGAAATACAAAGGCCTTGGCGATTTAGTTTTTAAGATATTGAAACAGGCTTCCAAGGCAAGACAAGAGGTAAACTTGGAAGCTGCTCGCCAACTTCTTGAATCGGTTCAAAAATTCGCCGAAATATTCTGGGAGACAAAAGGTAGAGGAACTATGCGTGTAAAATCAGGTTATCCCACGGAGGGTGAAGTTGTTCTTCCCAAGTAAGCAAAGCTTGCGGTCCTCGTCCTTCGACAAACTCAGAACTGCGGGCCTAAAATTTCCATTTTCCAGATTTATTGTCTCTGACCATAGCATGGAACCGGCTTTTTTCGAAGGCGATCATGTTTTAACTTTCAATTGGGTATCATCGAAGAAGCGTGATGTCGTCGTATTTTCCCAAAACAACAATTATTTTTTGAAAAGGGTTGAGAGGCTAAGAGGTGATTTAATTTGGGTATTAGGTGATAATCGAGAAATGTCATCAAGACTTGCTTCAATTAAAAAAACTCAAGTTATCGGCAGAGTCGTCTTAAAGTATTAAATTTAATGATTTGTTGATGGTAAACTGGAATTATGAGAAAAGGTTACATTTTGCCCTTAGTACCGACTCTAATAATATTTGTACTTATCGCTTCTACTGCCATAATCTATAATTTAAGTTATAGATCCGATTATAGATCAGACACAAATACCTCCTCCAAAAATAACAGCCCAAGTCCTACAGCAGAAAGTACCTCTTCGGCTGAAGTAGCAGACGGTCAATGTAGAATTTATACAAGAAAGGGTGCATTTGACAAAACAAAGAGGAAACAGTTTTATCCAACTAAATCCGGTGATTATCAAATAGAACTTAAATTCAAAGAAGGTAGCGACGTAAGGCTTCGGGAGGAAAAGTTCATAAGTTTATGCGGCGAAGATCTTTCGCAAGTTAATACATTACTCAACAGCTATCAAGGTTTTTCTATTCAACGTTTATTTACTCGTTCAGAAGACGATTTAAATCAAGAGTATACTAGACTTAAAGCCAATAATCCTGACCTTGCCGATTTGAACCTATGGTATCTTATTACTCTCGAAAAAGGAACTAAACTAGATACTGTTGATAAGCTAATCAACAAACTCAATGAATTTGGTTTGGTTGAAATAGCCCAGCCACGTCCAAAACCAGCCCCTTTGCCATAAAACAATAAAAGAGGTTTTTGATATTGGCTGCTTAATCTATTTTAGTGCATTTGAAATTAGTGGTTGTTTGAGGATTCTCGTTAGAGGTTGGTAGTTTTTCGCCTTCAGGAGATGATTTATCATAAAAACCTTGGCACCAGTAGCAGCTGTTTGGATTAATTCCTGAACAAACACGATAGGAGCATGGCGCTGAACTTCCACAACCAAGGTTTTCCCAGACCCATTTATCTGATGTGACAGGTACAATGGATGGTTTTGTTGTTGAAATTGGAGTTGGCATTTGGATTGGAGTGGAATTTGGATTCAGATTTAGTACTGCGCTCGGCGTTGTTGAAAAATTACTTCGCAAAATTACGGCAGTTCCAAAAAATGAAATTAGTAACACTATCATCAGAGGTATCAAGCTATAATCCTTTTGGTTCATTAATTTAATTATATCGTTTTTTTCTCAAAGATCGAATTCTAGTCTCCATCAGGCTATTTGCAAAACTCGGTCGCCCTAGGGGTGTTCGAGCTGGAGAAATAACTTTAATTGCGACCAAACTGTTGCCTTCCTCTGAAATTTCAGAAATATTGAAAATCGTCAAGCCTTTTTCCGGGTGCAGTAACCATGCTTTCATTTTTTCATCCTCTGTTGAGAACCGGTAGCAAATTGGCAAGTCCATTGTGGTAGCTATCTGTTGAATATATTCTATTGCTCTTTTATACAAAGTAGTGGTTGTGCCAGTTTCATTCTTTTCCTCATCTACTTTTTCTAAGGAGGAGCTGGCAAATTTTCGGCAAAGATCGATGATCAAGCGCAGATGTTTATCGGCCAAAAGGAAGTGGGCATATCTTTCACTACTACTTGGAGAAGTTGTTTCTTCAATTTTTATCTGTTGATGGATAGGTACTTCTTGAGTCATTTCTTTTTTGATTAGGCTAGTCAAGTTTAAGAAGTCGTTCAATTAGGCTGCTTTTAATATCTTCGTTAACGTTAACCACAACCATCCCTCTGTTCGGCTGTCCATAACAGACAATTGTTCCGAGAGGAGCAAGAAGAATGGCCGGGATTGTTGCCAAGTCCTCTTCGCCCTTAACTAACAGTACTTGGTTGTTGTTTTTACTTTTTAATGATTTATAAATTTGTAAAATTAATTTTTTAGATACTTGGCCCGCAGGATTAAAAATTACTGCATTCGGATTATTTGATATGAAGCCCAGTTGCGATAGAGTCGAAAATTTCTGCTTTCTTTTAACTTTAAAATCGACAACAGAAAGTTTTGGACGATAACCTGCTTTTAAAAGATTTACTGCGGTTACATCACCAACCGCAATTAGGAAATTTAACTTTTTGTTTAGTTTTCTGGCGGAAATAATTTTTCCAAGAGGCTCTTTTAACTCGTTTTTTGCCTTTTCGCTTAATGGTTTTGCGCAAATTTTGTTTAAAAATTGATAAAGATTTGTTCCTTCTGTTGTAATTTGCCCACTCCTAATTCTTGTTGAAGAGATTAGTTTTTTATCGCGGGCAAATACTTGCGGACATTTAATTATCTGTAATTTTTTAAGTTTTGACTTTTTTCTTTGACTGTTTATTTTGCTTGCGCCTTTTATCGTTGGTTCGGAAACGACGATTGCATCAATGCTTTTATCTTTAAGCGTTGTTCCATAGATGTCATTAATGATGATAATTTTTGCCCGATTTATAACTTGCAGCTTTTTTAGATAGGCAGATAAATAGTTTTTTCTTACATTTTGATTTTGATAAGGGATTTTATTGAGATTTTTGCTCATATTATCCGAGGTTATTCCTAAGGAGACGAATTTGGCTATCTTAAATGCTTTTAAAATCAGGGACTTGTGTCCTTTATGCAAAAGGTCAAATGTTCCGCCTACTACAGCGTGGTTGTATTTATATTTCATATAACTCTTGCAAATGTATTATGGAGTATCTACTTCTTGGGTTGGAGTATCGTTAACTTTACCGAAGGCGCAAGTGCCGGGATCCTGCAAAACTGTACCGTCAATAGATATTGCCGACTGACCGTTTTTTGCATGATAATGAGGTATTTCCCTTGGCGAGTTGGTGCAATCAGGTCCTGTACGTACAGCCAGTTCGCTCAAAGGGATTTTATGGTTATTAAAGATAATCACTTGAATTTTCGATTTGGAAGCAGAGGCGGGAGTTGAAATCGGTGTGGGCAAGGCGCCATTTAAAGGTGTTGGCGATGGGGAGGCAGTTGGCGGTACCGTCGAAGTATCTTGCTTCTTAAGGGTATTGAAGGCGGTTAAGAGACTAACGATCACAATGGCTGCTGCGGTTATTGCCCCAAACGGACCTTTGGGAAAAGCAAAGATTTTTGCAAAATCTGATATTTTTTGCTGATCTTTAGGAGTTTCAAAGGTATTTTTTACTCTTTCGATTTCACCTTTTAAGGCCTTTATGGATTTTATAAAAAGAATTAATACCTTTTTTCTCTTTTTTTCTTCCTCTGTTTTTTCGGGTAGGTTTGTGGCAGTTAGTTCAATAAATTCTCCTTTTTCCAGATGCGAAATGTTCTCTAAAATTTTGAAGCTTGCCTTAAGTTTTTGATCTATTCGCGCATCTATACCAGAAATTAACTCCTTTAAAGAAAGTAGCTTATCAATACTTGACGTTTGGCCCAGGAGCAATTTAGATGCAACCGCAAGTCGATTTTTATAGTCAGTGGTATTCATAAGAATTAACAGGAATTTGTGTTCTGGTAGTTTAAAATCTGAATGGGTAATAAGTCAAGTTCTCCCGTTGCTCAGTTTGATACGGTTTTTTGAGGTTAGAGATCCTGAGTCCTGAGCCTAGTCGACGGATCGAAGGGCTAAGAAAAAAGCTGGTGGTTATGATTAAAAGCTATCGGTACACTTCTCGTCTATGTCGAATTCTAATAACAGTTACTGTTTTGGCGATCTTGTCTACAGTATAGACCACTCGCCAGTCACCTATTCTAATTTTATAACCCTTACCTCCACCTAGTTTTTGACTGTTTTGACCATAAGGGTCACTTCCCAGTACGTTAATTTTATCTAGAATTCTTTGTGCTAATTTTTTATCTAATTTAAGAAGTTCATTTTCGGCAGATTTTACAAAGAATATCTTCACAGAGATTTCAACTTCTTAGCAACGTTTTCGAGGGGAATTGTTGGTTCATTCTTTCTTTCCTCTATAGCTTTAAGGTCAACTGAATTTTCCAGTGCTTCTTCCAAGATATCATAGTAATCAGGATCTACAAGAACTGCGGCAGCTTTAGAACGTTGAAGTATCACCAGGCTTTTACCTTCTTCTCTGACTTTACCGATAATCTTAGAGGTGTTCTGTTTTAAATCAGTAATAGATACTGCATTAATCATATGAATGTATTTTATATTAGTAGAAGAGTGCTGTCAAGAGCATATTTAGAAGTATTCCTTAAAGCACGACGTGCTTTATAAAAAAGCTGGGCGCCGTTCGTTTGCATGATTTTTCGTGTTCCAAACAATATAAAATGAAATACCCATCATTAAATAGAACAAAGTCCAGACCGGCCCAAAAATCCAATTTGGAGGATTAAAAAACGGT
>Ga0209542_10013618_pt1 | contig 13977 bp, 15 predicted proteins | sample RifCSPhighO2_01_FD_184028 | JGI IMG/M metagenome (GOLD analysis project Ga0209542, IMG submission 184028) | Soil microbial communities from Rifle, Colorado - Rifle CSP2_plank highO2_0.1 (SPAdes) (version 2) | ecosystem: Environmental > Terrestrial > Deep subsurface > Rock core/Sediment ...
TTCAGGTTGGGGAATATCTTCAGTTATGGTCATTTGATTTACCTCGGGAGAGCTTTAAACGAAGGTGGTTATTTAAATCTTTTGGTTTATTTGCCACTATTCAGTGAAATTTCTTTAGCCATATATGGCCCTTCTTGCCGATACCCGCATTTCTCCTGATAATACTGCCGCACGCCAACACCAGAGATGATAATTATCTTATCTTTTCCATTTTGCCGGGCAATCTCTTCCGCTCTCTCAATCAATTTCTTTCCCCAGCCATGATGTTGGACGAGACCGTCGTCACCAATCGCCGTGGCCGTGCCATAGATGTGCAATTCACGGATCAATGCTGACGTAGGGGTTATTTCCGGCCGGAGAAATTGTGAGGGAAAACGCAGGCGGCAGAAGCCGAGAATAATGTCGTTGCTCTGATCTTCCGCAGCGATGAAAAATTCTGTTCCGCCAGAGGCTTCGTATTCGATAACTTTAAGCTGAATATTTCCCCAATTAACGTCCTTCCCTTTCGGTTCGCGGCAGCGGATGCAGCGACAATGAAAGACATAGTTCTCATGGATATGTTGCCGAAAATTAGTCAGGCCGACACCCGCTTCCCAGTATTTGGTAGGAACATCGCGCTGGATGCGCTGGATACGGCAGTATTCGGGAACGATCTTTTTGATTTCCACAAGGCGTTCAGCTGCTTCTTTCGTATCTAGAGGTAGAAATTGGCCTTGTTTCCATTGCTGAAATAATGCTGTTCCTGGCGCGACCATCGTTGGATAAAACTTGATCATGTCCGGACGATAATCAGGATCAGCATAAAGCTGTTTCATGCCGTCGATATCCCGCTCCCGGTCGGTTAACGGAAGTCCGGGCATATAGTGGAAATTGATCTTAAAGCCCAGATCACGCAGGATCTGGATTGATTTTTTGGAATCCTCAGTCGTATGGCCGCGATGGACGTGTTGCAGGACATCATCATAGACCGATTCGATGCCCAATTCGACACGCGTACAGCCCTGACGGAGCATCTCATTGCCTTGCTCAAGAAAGCCCCAATCGGGCTTGGTTTCGATGCACAGGGCAACACAGCGGATCTGGGCAGTTTCATTTTTCTGCTGTTCTTCTTCGAGTGTTGTTTTCTTTCGCTGTTTAAACGCAAGTAATTTTGTTTTGATGTTGTTAATCCGCTGTTCGTCATGCAAGCCGCCGGGCAGCTGGAAGAATTCTTTAAACTTGATGTAGGCAAATCCTTTACTTTCATCAAAAAACAACTCGGAAAAATCATTCATTGCCTGAAAACAGCCCGTGATGAAATCCTCCTGATAAGCTTTTTCTGTCGCCGGAAATGTTCCCCCCATGACGATAATTTCAATCTTGTCAAAAGTATGGCCGAGCAGGACATATTGCTCCAGACGATTCATCACCTGGAGATAGGAGTCATAATGATTGCGCATGCCGCGCATCGTCGCCGGTTCATGGCCAGTATACGATTGGGGGACGTCTCCCCAGGGAGAGTTTAACCCACCCGGACAGAAAGTGCACTTGCCGTGCGGACATCTGCTCGGGGCGGTCATGATGGCAACGGGTGAAACGCCGGAAATGGTCCGGACAGGCTTGGTGATCAGTTTCTTTTTGAGGAAAGGAATGTCTTTAATGGGGGCATGAAGAAGGATATTGATATTCGAGGGAATTGTCTTGAGCCGGTGCTTCAGAGCAAGAGCCCGCTTCAATTTGGTGAGAGAGAGTTCAGGAAGAGTTTTATCTTCCAATTCCTGAAATAGTTCCTGATAAAAGTCCATGGAACGTTCAGAAGGGGCATTTTTTATTAATCTTCTGTGAAGAATAGAGTAATTTGCTTTAGGTCAAATCTCCCAAAACATTTATAAAAAGTTACCATTATTAAAGAGCAACATGGTCACTTTAGAACATTATGTGGAACCAGAATATCAAATTAGTGGAACTGGCAAAGCAATCATCGGAAAAACACCCGTGATGCTTCAGCTCTTTGATTATCTTAATCGCCTGACCAATGTTCCGGCAACCGTCCTTTTGCAAGGTGAAACTGGAACGGGGAAAGAATTATTTGCTCAGGCACTGCATCACAACGGAACGAGAAGCACGACGGGACCACTCGTCGTCGTAAATTGCGCGCAGATCCCTTCCGAACTTCTGGAGAGTATCTTATTTGGACACGTTAGGGGTGCGTTTACAGGAGCGATTAAAGATGCCCGCGGCGTATTCCGAACGGCAGATCGGGGAACACTATTTTTAGATGAGATTAGCGAGATGAGTTTTCCTCTTCAGGCAAAAATTCTGCGTGCGTTGCAGGAAGGAGAAGTCCAGCCGGTGGGGGCAGCAAGAGTAGAGAAAGTTGATGTACGTGTCGTGGCGGCAACAAATAAAGATCTGCGGGGAGAAGTGAAAGCGGGTAGGTTCCGGGAGGACCTTTATTATCGCTTGAGTGTGGCGCCAATCCGTATCCCTCCGCTACGAGAGCGTCGGGAAGATATTCCCCTGCTTGCAGAATACATCTTGAACAGACTCAATCTAAAATATACGGCGACAGCGACGGGCTTTTCCCGCCAAGCTTTAGAAGCACTTTCTCAGAAAGAATGGAACGGAAATATTCGGGAATTGGAGAATGTTATTGAGAGATCATTGATTTTTAGAAGGGAAGGAGAATTGGCTGAAGACGACCTGTTGTTTGGGTTTGATCTGCCCAGACTACCTGCGAGAGATAAAAATGTTCTGCCTATTTCCGTGATAGAATTAAGTAAGAGAGAGGGGAGTTACAGTCCCGCATGGATTGATCAGAAAGCAAAGAAGGAGGAAGACATCTATGCCCCTTTAATCGGACTCGGTAGCCAGAGGAAAAGCATGATCATCTACCTCACCCAAGAGAACTGGAGGAGATTTTTTAGGAATCCAGAAACAGTTGACGCACTAGAAATCAGCAGAATGATCGATGAGGGAGATTTTAATAAAATCATCAAAAAACCATTTCGGTTCTATTCAAGACCAGAGTTGGTTGACCATCCCGCGGTTTACAGCAATACTCGGGCTTTGGAGAGAGTTATTGGCAGAACAAGGCCATATACTATTCAGTTGGGGAAGACTGATGGTATAGTTTTAACACTAGATTCGGCACCACACTTCGTGCCCCATAACGAGCACCGAGAAATGAATATTGCCACCCTCAGGAGGGATATTCTGGGCTGGTATGCAACATTTGAAGAAGAATTTTTAAAGACGATGAGGAAATAGTTCGAACTTCTTTCATAAAAGGGAGTGGTATCTCATCGCAGAAATATTTATAAAGCACCGCTTAATCTTAGAATAAAATGGTAAAACGTATCGGTTCAACCTATCGGAAAAGCAAGTTCAAGATCCAGCAGACGATTCGCGAACGCGGTAAGATTCCCCTGAGCAAATATTTCCAGACCTTCGGCAAAGGAGAGATGGTCGGCTTAAAACTACAGGGGAATGTTGTCAAAGGACGATTCCATCCCCGCTTTCACGGGCTGACCGGAAGAGTCACCGGCACGATGAAAGGAGCCTGCTATGAAGTGATCATCCGCGACGGCAATAAAGATAAGATGCTCTTCGTCCATCCCATTCATCTGTTGAAAAACACCAGTACAAAATAGAGAAAAATAAGTCCGAGACAGAGAAAAAAATACAGAATTATTAAACAATGACCAACCCTCAATTTCAGGAAGCGAAACCAGTTGCCCTCGTCGACGTAAAAGAAATGCTCGAAAATATCGAGAAGCGTGATGGAGAATTGAATTTTCGTTCAAATAAAGCGAAAGAGTATGTCGATGCGTTTGTAACGATCGAAAAGAAGAAAAAAGAAGTTCTGCTTAAGAAACTTCAGGACTTGAACCTGACCCGGCTGCGAGAAGAACATTTTACTAAGATTATCGATTTTTTGCCCCGGACGCCAAATGAGTTAAAGGCGGTCCTGCAAGCCTACCCGCTCAGCCTGCCCAAGAAAGATCAGGACAGCATTGTGGCGGCGGTGACAGAGAGCCTGTAAGCCAGGAACTCATCTGTCATCCGCAAAAGCGCAATTTTTATTAATTCTAACATAATTGTGAGTGTGGAAGACCTATGACTGCAGATTTACAACCAAAAAGAGAAATCAGGGAAGAACAGGCAATCGTCCTAGATTTCTTGCCCTACGGCTATCCTTACGAGGAAGGGACGATGAAAACGCCGATCGCCCAGGCATTGGGGTTAAGCCATCTGACTGTCCTGGAACTGATCCCGAAAAGAGGCGTCTTCTTACAACCGCAGCAGGAAGTGTATATCGGTGAAGGCAAGCGCGAGGAGATCCACCATGTGAAAGGAAAGATCGCCACCGAAAAATTGACCTCGACGGCGATAGCCGAACTGCAGCATACGGTAAAGAAAGTCGTTGACGATCAGGAACAGCGCTTTGTGGAATTCTTCAACAAGGCGCAGCCATTGAGCATGCGCATGCATCAGCTGGAATTATTGCCGGGTTTGGGCAAGAAACACATGTGGGAGATCCTCGAAGCGCGCAAGGACAAACCTTTTGCCAGTTTTGAAGATCTGCAAGAACGGGTGAAATTATTGCCAAATCCGAAACAAGTCGTGATCAAGCGGATCATTTCAGAGATTGAAGGGAAAGAGAAGTACAATATCTTTGTGAAATAGGGAAATCTATGGCTTTTTTTCTTCATTCTCTGCTTCTTTCTTTTCTTTTTCAAGATCAACAACATCCTCTTCTCTTTTACGGGCAGGAGGACTAGTCATCCTGAGTTTAACATTCTCACCCAATTTCGAAGCTTTGTTCTTGACTTTGATGAGGATGCCGCTGATCGTCCCGGATGCGGCGACGATCGCCGTCAGTGCCACGGCATTTTCTTTCAGCCAAAGCAAAAGCGATTGTTTTTGTTTCTGGGCACTCTGCAGAGATTGACTGACATCTGAAACGGTTGTATTGGCCAGATCAATCGCTAATTTCGCTTCAGGGTATTTGTTGGTAAGCAGTAATTGCTGTGCATCCTGCACTTGTTTCTGCGCGGTTTTGATCAGGTCATAGATCTCTGAAACAAGATAGCCGTTAGATTTTCTTTCAACATAGACTGTTTCCTGCTCTTTGAGTGCTTGCTTAACCTGCCGGAAAGATAATTGCAGCCCGGACGCATCATACGAAACCGTCTCAGTGACAGTAAACAAGAGCGGGATGTTTTTTTCACCTAATTTGAGCATCCCGTTGATTTCACCTGTCTTTAGAAATGTGGCGCCGATCGTCAACGAATCCCGGTCGCCGGGACGGAGTACAGTAATTGTTGTTGTACTTGTCTGCTGGACTCCATCGGCAATTATTTTTGCCGTAAGATCACGGATGGATTCTTTTCCATTATGGGTAATAAGAAACGTGATCTGGTTCTGGCCTTGAGCAAAGGATGCGGGAAAATAAGAAGAGAGGTTTAATCCGCTGTCATACTCTTGACCGGTGATGGTGATTGATTGCCTGCCGTTATTACCATCGGCATCGGTGGCGGAGAGGGTGACATTGTACGTTCCGGCGTGTTCAAACGTGTAGCGGGGATTTTGAACAGAATTGTCCAACAAGCCGTCGCTATTGAAATCCCAGGAATAATCCAGGGGCTGTTTTCCGGCAGCGGCCGAGAGGAATTGCACGGCCAACGGAACGGTGCCGGACAACGGCGTGGCGGTGATCGAAATGGAAAGAGAAAGCGGTTCGGGAGTAGCGGAGAGAGGATCTGCGGGAACATCTTCAGCGAACGTAAACGCTGAAAGGATGATGATTAAGATGACTAGCGGGTAAAAAGGACGTGGAAGAATCATACTGCCCGTGAAGAGAACCCGCTTTTAAAGATTTCGTGTACTGAAAATATATTTGACCAACTTGAGCTACACCATTACACCAGACCGGCTCTGTCAAAAATCTCCCAAAAGTCAGCCTGGCCGTTACGCTCGTGCTTCTCCCGTTGCTGATACCAAAGAACTTAAATTTTCGGACAAATTTAAGCCCTTTGTATATATAACGGACACGATCAATAGTATGGAAATTGGTGTCCGTTAGTATAGATTACAGCTAAGAAGCACCAATAACTTTGGGAGATTGCAGTTCTCAGGCAACTTCTTGGCCAGGCGGCTGACTTTTTCTACAGAGCCGTTAGTACTACCACTTACCTTGCCAACGCGGATCTTTCCGTTTCTTCTCGACCAATTCTTTCAAGCCCGTCCGCTGGGCACGGCGGAGCAATTCCTCAGCGATCCGCTTGACGCGGATGCCGTTGATGTCCGCATCGTTCTGCAGTGATTCGTAGAGCGCAAGGATCTTCTCCAGGATTTTTGCCTGTGTTTCCAGGTTCGTTTGCAGCAGCCCGGATTTCGCAACATGGCTCTCTTTTTCCAGTTCTTCCAACTTCTTTATTTCCGGAAGGAGGAGCAGTGGTGTTTGGACGGCATCCTGCAGAAAATCGATTATGGCGGTAATATCTTTGGCAACATCTTCCCGCTGTTCTGGTTCCGGCTTGAACAGCTTCCGCCACCACTTTCGATCTGCAAGAGACATAGTTAGAGTAAAAGAAGAGGGGGATATAAAGGTTTTGGGTGAGAGTAGGTATTAAGTCAAGTCTGTGCGGGCTTGGTCAAGATAGCCTGCCGAGCGGGGCTATTGAACTAAAAGTTAGATTCTCGCGCATCTCTTAATCGTGTTTTGTTATGAATCCGGAAACAATAAAAAATCCCAATCGGAGCAGAGCTCCGGGGTATTTTTTAATCTTGCTTGGAATCAACATCGCAGTAGAACTGCGGAGTATGGTACCCAAGCAAGAAATCAAAGCGAGACGAGGCAGGCCGACCGCCCAAGCACAGACTTAATACATACGGATGAGAAAAGTTAATAAAGAGAGTAAGAGAACTGAAACTATGACTTCGGATCCAATTGATATGCGGAACGCCCCTTTAATCAGAGTTGAGCAATTGGTTGTCTCTCCTAGTTTCAAAGACGATCTTAAAGGCATTCTCATCCCCAAAGGCTATGTTGATGCACGGATCGAAAAACTGGCGGCAGAGATTTCCGAAACTCCAGTTAAGGGAGATCTTCTGGCCATTTGCGTCCTAAATGGTGCAATGCATTTTTATGACAAATTGATTGGACAGATTGCCCAGCCGGTGGAGGTAGACACGATTCGATTGGGAAGTTATCGTGGAACATCATCTACTGGTCTCATTCGGGAATATCCGTTTGATTACGGCAAATGCCAAGGACGAGATGTGTTAGTAGTTGAAGATATTATTGATACGGGAAGAACGTTAGAAAAGCTCGTGGGGAAAATTAGGGCAGAAAATCCGTTGAGCCTGCGCGTTGCCTGTCTGCTGGACAAGCCGGAACGAAGAGATCCGACAGTTACATTGAAACCAGATCACGTTGGCTTTGTCATCCCAGATCTTTTTGTCGTTGGCTATGGTCTTGATTTCAATAACCGCTACCGCGGGCTTGCTCACATCGCGGTACTTCAAGATCAGTTGACAAGGCACAATCCGAAAAGTGAGTGATGGTGACGCCAAATGGTCGCTGAAGGATAGCTATAATACGGGAACTGGTCCGATTTTCTTCTGGATCTCTGAAATTTCTTAAAACGCGGAGTATTCCACCACTCTTTTGAGTGGTGGTTTGCGAGCAAACCACCTATCTATTTGTGGAATACTTGCGTGCTCAAAATTAGGCAGGGGTGAGCGAAGCGAACATGCCACCGGTCTATTGACCGGTGGTCCCCTGCCTATTTTGACATCGGCTTCAGCGACGGCTTACCATCACTCACAAAAAGGATTGTGCCGTTGACAGGTACGTATTTAGTTTGCCGCTCGCTCGGCGTTTTTCAGCGATTTCTTTGGAAGTGAAAAAGCTATTTTTCCGAATAAAAAAGCACCAACCTCGTCTGACGAGAAGATTCCCTCGCTCGCTTCTTGGCGAAACTAAATACGTACGTTGACAAGATAGTTTTTTAAATGTTCATTTTATTCGCTAAGAGATGCGTTTCCCGAAAAAGAAGACTTACGGTGTGTATAAGACAGTCACCTGCCCGTTCTGTTCACGCATGGCTACGCAGAAGAATGAGCAGGGGATTGAAGTCTGTTATCAGCATATCAAGTCGGCAGTAGAGGAGATCAAATGCACTTGTGGCAGCTGGTTAGAGCCAAAAGCGGGGAAGTTTGGAAGATATTTTAACTGCATGAACTGCGGCAACATGAATTATGAGAAAGCAATGCAGATCAAAGAGATAACGGCAAAGAAAGGGATTGATACCGAGAAAAAAGAGACAACGGTAAAGAAAGAAGTAATATCAACGCCAAAGAGAGAAATTATTTCTGAAAAGAAAGAGACGATTATTACCTCCCGAGATGTTGATTATTTTGATTGATGATGGTAGTACCGACGGAATGAAAATCCCCCTTATTAAGATCTAAAGATTGCACTCCAGCCCCAAAATCTTTAAAAACAGATTATTTTCAATAGGGGAGATGAATCAAAAGGGCAGCGCCGCAATCATTGTCATCGCCGTAGCCTTGGCCTTAGTCCTTCTCGGAACATTTCTCGTGAACCTCACCTCCCGGGAATGTCATAATAATAAAGATTGCTCGGAGAATGCGTATTGCGGCACGGATTATGAATGTCATGAGTACCCAACAAAAGTGGTGGTGGAGAAGAATAATCTGGTGTGGCCAAGCATGATTATTTCCGGAGGATTAGTCTTGACGGCATTTGTCTATCGGAATGGACGTTTTCCATTTCAGAAGAAAAGAGAATGACTCCAACATTTCCTGTACAAAAAGAATATATAATAGCACCGATTTCTGAGTTGTAATGAAACAACACGAGGCTAAGGCAGAGGGATCTGCTGATCGTCTTTTCGATCAGTAATGTAGAATTAGTTTCAACACTTCATTCTTTTTCTCGGGTTCGCTTAACGGCAAAACAGAAACAGATTCTCGGTTATCTACTTCGGTTAGAGGAAAGAACAGTAGTAACTGCGCTTGTCGCTGAACTTGCACTTTCTTTACCGTGTTCGAAAACGACGATCTGGAATAATCTGTCTCAATTGAAACAAATTGGTCTTCTGAGTTATGGAAATGCACAGAGCAAAGGATCGCCGGTGCAATTGACTTCTATCGGAGTTTTTCTTTCTCAATCGTTAGAGGTAAAACGATGACTTCTCTGGAAGGGAGCATTTTTCGCCCAAAAGATGATCGAAAAGATACCAAGCAGGTGGAAAGAATCCTGCCGGAGCTGTACGATGTTGCGCTGGATGCATTTGGAAAATGGCTGCCAAAAGAGGCGATTGAAGAGAGGACTGTGGAAGCATCGCTGGTCGTACTGCTTTCTCAAGCAGAACGAATTGTCGGTTATGCGGTAAATGATCTGCTGTCTTTAGCAGGACATGATGTTAATTATTTTGCCAGCGGATTTTTACGGAGAGAGTATCAAGGTCGTGGGTTATATGCTGAATTGAATCGCGTCAGAGCAGCATTACTTCCCGCAACTGTTTTGATGACACGAACACAAAATCCCCTCGTCTATGCACAGTTTAGAAAGCTTTGTCTGAACCAGGGATATGCCTGTGAACCAGAAGAGAAAAAAATTCCAAAAGAAGTTCTAACTATCGCACGAGCATACTCCCCAGAAGTAGAGGATTCGCTGATCGTGCGCGGTGTTTATTGGAATCGATCACTGATGAATGATACGCCGTTGCCGAAAGGCGATTTAGAACGCAGGATTTGGTCGAACGTAGATGTTGGGAGGGGAGATGCAGTAATTATTGTCGGGAGAAAATCTCCTCAATGAATTTACAAACTGATTTTCTCAAACTTATGCTTTAACGGACTGCCTTTGGTGATCTGCAACTCCTTTTTGCGAAGATCCATGATCATCGAACAAATCGTACCGATAGACGTGGTATAAAGAGAGGGAAGATAAGGACGGCAGATGGGAAGTTCCTGGTTTTCCTGATCTAACAGAAGCTGTTTCATCTCTGCGATCTTCTTGCCAGAGAGTTTTTTGCTCAAAGCGAGAGCACGATCATAGCGCGCATGGGAGCTGGCTAAATTCTCTTTCTTGGAGAAAGATGTGCTGAGATAATGATTGGTGTGGACAAAGATAGATTCTTGTGGATTAAGCATAAACAGATCTTTGCCGGCGAATTCAATATCAAGACTATTTCCGCTGGCATCAGCAATCAGAACATTACTGGCTTTTCCATCTGGCGCGCAAAGGATGACTGATTGAGCTTCTGAAAGGGATGAACAATCCAATATCGCCCGGAGCAGGACATGGATCGGAACCCCATCTAATTTCGCGGGGCATTCGAGAAGATTGAGCGTAACCCCGATGCCGGCAGAGTTTAATCCGATTTTCCCAATGATACCAGGCTCGGTCATCATCAAGATAGTGTGCCCATCGAGACGTTTGATTTTAAATAGAATAGCAAGTGATTCTAATGATTCTGCCCAATCCCAGTTTTCTCCAAGAATTGCACCTTCTTTGAAATAGGCAACAGTGCATTCTTGCGTACCAAAGGAAAGTATTTCTGTTCTGGCATTCAAAGCGTAGATCCACAAAGGATCTAATTCTGCGCCTTCGGCAATCGCTTCGATTTCTTCGGCATATTGAGGAAAGGTTTTGATGATAACTTTTTGAAAGTGCGCAGCTTGCTGAAGAATGATTTTATCTTCTTTCTTGAAGATCGTCTTGTAGAACGCAAGAGTCTTTTTTATCCGTCCTTTGAGTAATTTTCCATGAGCGAATCCGATTTCTTGCGGAGTTCCAGAGAGTTCAATTAAAGGAAAGTTTGTCATCAATGTCTTGGGGAGAAGAATACTTCTTATAGTTTTCGGAAGGAAATAGTTAAACTAAAATAGAATCTAAAAGTTAAAAAGAAAAATTACTGAGAATCATTGATTCCCAGCTTTTTACAAATCTGCTTCTGATTTTCGGTAAGCTTGTGATAATTCTTCTGCACAAACTCCTCAAACTCCCGGTCGATATCTTTTGTCATGTACACCACCACCTTTTTTACGAACACACAACAATGTGAAAAAATGATAGAACTAAGTGTGCTATATAAACTTTGTTCATTCTGGAAAAGAAGTGAAAATGAGTTGTCATGAGGGAAGTGAAATCAGAGAGATTTTTTTCGTTTCATTGCCAAAACCGACGCAGAAATGAAGAGTTTGTTCTTTTCAGTAAAAATTTATTTTTGGAGAGTGACTAAAATTCGGTCAGCTTCTTCTGGCTCTTTTGTTCTTTCAATAGTCTGCTTTGTTCTAATAACAACTCTAATTTAAAGCCAAACTTGTGCTGGATAAAGTCCTGAGCATAGCGCAAAAGCAGCTCTTTCGAAGCAAAGGTTAACGGCTGTGTCCTTGTGCTTTTCTTTGCCGCCTCGCGACAGACCCAGACACCGAGAGGGATATTATACTCCGAAGTAATAAATCGTAAAGCAAGACAGGAATGCTGGCGCTTGAGCTCTTTCATTTTCTCCAGAAGAGAAAGACGGCAGGCATAATAACCACCGGCAGTTTCTTCCGCATACTCTTTTCTGCCAGCATAATCTTCGTAGTCCGTACTATAAGCGTAACCATTTTTGGACCAGGGATTAACTGCCTGATCGAGATAGGTCTCAAACAATTCATAACACCAGACTTCCGGAAAGAAGAGCAAGAGGTAATAATTACCCCAACCACCGCCGAAATAGGCAGCATATTCGCCAGTGGGAAGATCTTTGATTTCACGGATCAGCTGTTTGCCCAGCGTATCATCAATGGCGGTGATGCTCCAGCGAGTGGGAACAAGTTTGCGGTTCTGTTGCAAGCCAAGATTTCCCACGGAAATCAATTTGGTGAGGAAATTCTGCTCAAATCCGCGTTGATAAAGGTTGAGGATGGCGGGAGCGGCTTTGAGATCAGTATCACGTACAACCTTTTCCACCCGTCTATCAATCGCCGGATTTTGAGTGATCTGAGCACTCCTGATCGTGCTGGACGGTCCGAAAGGGATGACCTCTCTTTCTGGTTTTAAGCTGAGCTGTGGTGTCTTAGCTAAATTAACTTCTAATTCTACTGCTTTTGAGGCCATACCTACTTCCTGCACGATCTCGAGGAAGCGGCCATTGAGATGTTTGACGTGCGCGGTGCTTTGAGAATTGACGAGTCCATAACGGAGAGAGGCGACACGATTGATGCCAAAATTGGCTTTGCTCCACAATTGAGGGGAGTCATAATAAGAGGTGTCGCCAGAAAACTGCGGGCTGAGCAGGCCGATATTGATCCTCGGATAGCCGTAACGTCCGATAAATGGGGCTGGCGATGAGCCTTGAAAGTTTGTTTTGAAATTCTTGGGGATGGAGAATTGCGGCGCTTGTTCAATATCTTTGTATTTGACGCGGTGGATGTTCATAGAGAATCGTAAGGACTGGGGATCGATTCGAGATGTTTTGTGGTTATTCTCTCATAGATGCGCGTAGTTCTGAGATCCCGATGTCCCAGAAGCTGTTGGATGAATTCCGTTTTAACATTAGCTTCCATTAAATGAGTGGCAAAAGAATGACGGAGAACGTGGGGAGTTACGGGTTTGCTGATTTTTGCTTTCTTTCGGGCGTTTTTGAGGACAGCTTGAACTGTACGGTCGGTAATATGGCCAGTAGGAGTAGCAAACAGATATTCGTTTTGAGTGTTATCCCCCCGAAGATATTCCTGGATTTGACTTGCTATTTTCTCAGAGATAATGGTATATCTATCTTTCTTGCCTTTTCCCTGCCGGATGAGCAGGAGTTTTCGGGAAAAATCAAAATCATTTACTTTTATCTTAATAACTTCAGCAACGCGAACGCCGGTAGCATAGAGAAGAGCAATGAGGAGTTTATGTTTCTGGTTGGGGGTGACTTCGAGCAGCGTTTTGATTTCCATCTGTGTGAGGATTTCCCGCATTTTTTGTTCGCGCTGTTGAAATGGGACAGAAAATGAACGGCGCATAATTGTCTGATAATAAAAGTTAAGAGCATTGTGGGCGAGATTAATGGAGGAACTGGAATAGCGTTTTTCCTGGAGATAGAGGAGATAATGACGGATGTCCTGGGTCGTTACTTCTGTGGGCTTTTTATGACAGAAATCAAGAAAATGCTGGTTGTAGTAAAGATAGACTTCGATTGTCTTTGTGGAGAAGTTCCTCAATTTTGCTTCTTGGATTAATACTTCGAACATAGATCTGCACCTCGACAGGAAGACTTCTGTATTGATTTTGTTTATATATCTTCTCCGCACACTTGTCCAGTGGGGAGTGGGTTCTATGCGCAATATTACTCGGAGAATGTAGGTTTGGAGTTACTTCTCCTCCGTTACACTGCGCATAGAACGTGTTAATTGCAATTTTTGAGTCGGCCTGACTACGAAGGGGGCAGTTTTCCTTTTCGAAACATTTAAATATTTGTGATATAATTAATAAAAATATGAACGAACAAAATAGAATATACAAATGGTATCTCATTATTGCAATTGTTTATTCATGTATAGCTATACTTGGTAGTTTAAGTATTGTGCTTTTCAAAGTATCAACGACTGCGCAACTTATAGCGGGCGCGTTATTATCACCTCTTATCTTAGGTATGTTTGTATTTAATATAGTGATGTTCATTGTATTTATTGTAAAAAAGATAGAAAAAATTGCTTGGCTGTTGTCTGGTTTGTATATCTTTGATTTCATATTTTCAGCGATAGTAGGATTTATCCTTCTTGCTACTTTAGGTGAGGCTGCGGGTCAAAGTATGATTGGAAATTTAGCTGGAATAATATTTCCAATTATAACCTTAATAATTGCAATCAAATTAATCAAGAGACCATAAAATACGGAAAACTGCCCCTTTATTCTTTATCGTTATCGGACTTCGTCCTTGATACACGGCCGACTCAAAAACTTTGATTTTTTACCTTCGG
>Ga0209542_10013619_pt1 | contig 13977 bp, 16 predicted proteins | sample RifCSPhighO2_01_FD_184028 | JGI IMG/M metagenome (GOLD analysis project Ga0209542, IMG submission 184028) | Soil microbial communities from Rifle, Colorado - Rifle CSP2_plank highO2_0.1 (SPAdes) (version 2) | ecosystem: Environmental > Terrestrial > Deep subsurface > Rock core/Sediment ...
ATGTTCTGCCACCTGTGTCACCGAGACGCGCTACAACTGTGAATGGAACAATGCTCTACAGAGAGACGAATGCACCATTCCTCTCGGTGGTGGTGTCTAAACCCATGACGTTCTTCTTCTCCAAAAAAGAGCCGAAAAAAGATGCGCCGCCTCAAAGCGGAACGCACTCCTGCCCGCCCGGCGCCTCCTCCTGCACCGAAGAGCAGAAGCCGTGGGAGCGCACAGGGCCGCTCCCTCGGCGGGAGTGGAAGATGATCGGGTCGGGGGCAATGGCACTACTCCTTCTCGTTGGGGGAATGTCTTATGTTGGCTTCCAGGGATCTGAGGATCTCCCGATTCCGACACTCGCGCTCGATATCGCTCCGCAGTACTCGCCCAGCCTGCTTGGGAATCTGGTGGGGGAGAAAGATGGCATCCCCGTCCATGTGTTTTCTGCTGAAGAGGCAAGAGTGGGATTCACTGCAATCAAGGACGAACATGTGATTTTTGATTGTCCGGCAGCAATCACACCCAGTCTGGGTCAGGAAGTAGCTCATGGTTATCTCAAGGCATTGAACGCAGTGCGTGTCTGGGGCTATGAGTATTCCGGTCGTGAGTTGCAGAATAAGAATGCGGGGAAGACTGGACGAGATCTCTTCGACGGACGCTTCTGGATTTCGACGGCAGAACTCAATGTGAGCCCGCAATTTTCTTATCTCCACACAGGAAATATGCGGATGGTTGCAAGCAAACGATACTATCTCATGATGGATGGCGTTACAGGAGGTGCAGCACCCTTCCGTGTTTCCTGTCTTGATCGTGACAATGATCTTCTCAATGATGGAGGAGAAGATCTGAATGGCAATGGAGTAGTGGATGCAGGCGAAACAAAACCGACAGATGGTGATACGGATGATGATGGTGTCGTGGACGGTATGGAAGCAGCACCGCAGAATCAGGGTGGTTTCTCTGCCTCTGATCCACTGAAGATCGATACTGATGGTGATGGTCTTCAGGATGGCACGGAATTGGGATTAACCGCAGGACACAATCCCGATACCAATTCTGCTGTTTTTATTCCTGATGCTGATCCTGCGACAACAACTGATCCCACGAAGGCAGATACAGATAATGATGGCATTCCGGATGGGGAGGAGGATGCAAACAAGAATGGAAAACTCGATCCAGGGGAATGGGATCCCATTGTCTCCAATCCTCCCATCTGTGGTGACAGCAAGATTTGGGGTGTGGAGACGTGCGATGATGGAAACACGGTGGCTGGCGACGGTTGCACTGCCTCCTGCACTACCGAGAATGGTTGGCAGTGTGCGGTCAGCCCGAGTGTTGTCTGCATTACGCAGTTTGGCTGGCAGTGCGTCAATCCAAGCATTTGTGAAATCATCACGCCATCATTCTCCGATCCTTCCTCAGGATTGAATATCGAAATACTCAATATTCTCTACTCTCTCGGAAAGGGATTCGATGACTATGATGCAGACCTCACAGAGGAAAGAATCGGATCCGCAGGCGAAGAAATTGTGACACAGGGTCTTTACGCAGGCGAACTCCCCACGGAGTCCTTCAGTCTCTCCGTTCAGAAGCATACGACGGTTGATAACGCAGCGATTGCCTTTGTTCAAGTGCCAAGTAGAGATTATTCGAATGATGCATATCCCCTGCCACTCGCTCCTGCCCTGTTTACCGCAGAAGAATCATTTTGTTACGTGGGTGCACAATCGCAGTATGAATCAGGCGACTATGAATCGGATAGCTGCGATGGTGGCCTCTGCCCAAGTGTGAGTTTCCCTATCCGTAATTTCGATTGTACTTTCCGCAGAAAAAATATTCTTGTCTCTGTATCTTCAGCTTTTGAAGATCAAAATCTCAGCCGATCCGCTCTCGATGCGCATGTGCAAAATTTTGCCGAGGATATTCTGGGACATTTTGCACAAAGGCTCCAATTACTTACGCAAGGACAGTTGCCTGAAAATGGAGGTGGAACCATAAGTGATACAGGAGCTCCGGCCAACCTCTTCATCACGGAGCGCTCGCTCGGTACGAGTGACACGACGGTCGAGAATGCGGGGAATCTTCAACTCTTTCGTTTCGAAGCAAGTGCAGGAGATGAAGACATCTCCCTCACGCAGGTTGTGATGAAGAGCGACGCCGGAACGCTCATCGATGCAGGGAACTACACTCTCTGGGTCGACGCAGATCATAATGGGGTCGTAGACACCATTCTCGAAGATGGACAGACATCCACGACGGACACCGTGACCTTCAATGACCTTGTGGGTGGTGGGTACACGATCCCGGCGCAGCGGGCAGTGATGTTCGAAGTCCATGCAGACATCTCGGGATCCATCAGCGGCACGACATTCGCGATCGGATTCAACGACAACGATGGTGTTGCGACGACATTCAATTTCATTGAGGCAGAAAGGGCTGATAACGGCGCAGCACTCAGCTGTATCTCGGTGAACGGGACTGCATCTACGACCAGTGGCTGCAGTTCCTCAAATGCCCAGATCGTTGTGAACTCTGCGACTTCCAAGGTATTCAACGTAAAGGAGCAGGGAACGCTCTTTGTTGTGAAGGATGCATCGCCGACACGCAGCCGTCAGCTCCTTGCAGGGGAACTCGGTGAGGCAGTCCTCCGCCTTGAGCTCCGTGCTGACGATGAAGCGATCGACGTCACACGTCTTGTCATCACGAACTCCGGAGCATCCTCGGCAAATATCAGTCGTTTCCAGCTCTACCGTCCTGGCGAAATCACGCACTTCGCGTCCGCCACGGCAGATAACTGCACCAGTATCTCCACAGATTTCTTTGCAGGGACGTCCGGAACAAGCGGTGCCGCACAGGCCTTCTGTGCCATTATGGAGAGTCAGCAGCTCGTTATAGCGGAAGGACTACGCGAGGATGTCCTCGTGCGCCCACTTATGAAGACTGACGAGCAGGGTGCAGTCTCCAGTTCCACGGATGGAGGCCTTGGCCTCGTTCGCGCCATGATCCTCCCAAATACGCTCTCGAATGGTGTAGGACAGACCAACAACACGATGGGCACAGGCTCTATCACGGCACGCGGACTTCTTTCCAGCAATGTCCTTCTCACGAATGACAATGACACAAACCAGGATGGTGAGATCGTCATCGGAAGCGACACACCGGGCATCGATACGCTGATCATCGGAAACAAGAACGACACTGTTCTTGCGAAGATCGTCACGATCGAGAATGTGAACCCGGCTGCAGACGGTACAAATGTTCCCACCGGAACGAATAAGACCATCGCAGAATTCAAGTTCACAGCAGCGACGAACAACAACACGCTGAATGGTCGCAACAAGGCAACCCTGTCTGGGCTCATCTTCAACATTTCCTCGACGAACGTGAACTTCACCGCCGCGAACTTTGACCTTTTCAATAAGAATGACCAGACACAGGAAATCAACTGTGTGCCCTATGACAGTTATGACAGTCCTGGTGACGCATACAGCGAAACGATGATTGCTGATTCGTTCTTCGTCGAATGCAAGCGATCGGACAATACGGCTGTGAACTTAGAAATGGACAGCGGTGGTTCCATCACCCTTGTCCTCCAAGCAGATATCAGTAATAACCAGGTTCAGGCCTCGGCCGGATCTTTGCTGACCGTATTCCTCAACAATTTGTCGCAGGGCCTTCTGGGTGGTCCGGGGGGTATGTATGCCCCCACCCCATTCGGTACGCATATTCAGTGGTTGGATGGTACGCAAGTCTTTAGCTGGGTGGAGTATCCTGAGACAGAAATCCGTTCCACGAACTACGATCTCTAGGAGATCTACTGTTTCAATTCCACTTCTCCTTCCTGCTTCAGGGTCGAAAGAGAATGACTGGTCACTTTTCCCTGTGAGACGGAGATCAGAGAGTTCTCGATTCTGAGGATGCGTTCGATATCTTTCCCGTACCCGTACCAGATGTCTCCGGATTTCTCGACTGTGTCTGCATCGTAGTGCGTGATCTGTCCGCGGAGATCGAAGCCGTCTTTCAGCGTGAGATCATAGATATACGCTCCCTGGAAGATCGGACTGCCCCATGCGCTTCCTGACTCTCCCTCTTTCTGTGCCTCCGTAATTTTTGCGACAGAGATCGGGAAGGCGAGTAGGTTCCGCTCTTTATCAAAGAGCAGTGCTTTGTGATTATGGAGGAGGGGACTATCAGTGCCTCTGTCTCCGATGACAGTCTTGTGGAGCTCCTTGGGATTTTCGACATCCGTGACATCGAAGAGGGCGATCTTCATGCCCTGGTACCAGGCGAAGGAGCCATCTTTGGATTCCACCGCTTCTTTTCCAAAACCGATAAGGTGATTTTCGTCATACGGGTGCAGGTAATCGCTGTAGCCCGGGATTTTCAGTTTCCCGAGGATCTTCGGATTCCGGGGGTCCGAGGTATCGATCACGAAGAGGGGATCAATCGTGCGGAAGGTCACCATGTAGGCGCGATCTCCCAAGAATCGCACAGAGTAGATCTGCTCACCGGGAGCGATATCACGAATGCTTCCCGTTTCTTTCAGATCCCTATTGAGGACGAAGAGATTATTTCGGAGAGGATCCATTTCTGCATTCCATCCCTGGCCTTGTGTGGTCGCGATGCGGAACGTGTTTCCGTGTTCATCCATTGAGAATTGATTCAAGATGTGACCGGGGACAGATCCCTGAGATTTCATCTCAATGCCATCCAAAGTCATCGCGAAGCGGTAGAGGTTCGTCTTCTCTTCGCTCTCCTGCCCCACTTTCTCCCAGTGATAAATCCATTCTGTGGAGGCGATGTACAAGTTCTCGAGTGATGCATAGACATTCTGTGCATTCCCAAGCACCACTTCCCGCTTCACGTCCGCGTTCGGATTATCTGTGTCGAGTACAGCAACTGTCAGGTATTGCGGGGAGGGGATATGGGGGAGGATCGTGACATTGCCGCAGCGCGTCACGGGCTCTTCTCCCTCTCCACTCTTGGAATCGTCGATCATCGGGAGCACATCCTCTTCCGTCGCTCCTTTCAATGGAATCGGTTCACCGAAACGGAAGGGTTGATTCACAACGAGATACAATTTGTCTTCAATTTTCCGTGTGGAAACCATGGAGCCTTCCAGAGATACTTTCCGTTCAAGTGAGGGCTTGCTTCGGTCAGACACATCGTAGATCCGGACTTCTGCTTTCGGTGCGTAATATGGACCCGGCCAGATCATCGAAGGGGACATCATTCGCTTGTCTTCCATAATCCTGATTGGTCCTCCGTCTGTCCATCGACTACCGATCACGATGAGGCGATCACCATCGATGTACAGGTCCTGCGGAGAGAAAGACACTTCTTCCAAATCAATCAGGCTCATCACCTGCATTGCATTTCCGGGATGCGTTTTCACGATGCGAATATTTTGGCCGTTCACGAAGTAGAGATACGTGCCATCGGTCTTCACGATATCTGCTTCATCAACGCCTTCCACCTGCACATTCGTCTCGGAGTATGAATTTTGGCTCTGTATAGCGCTTTTTGCACCGCTATCCTCCGCCATTGCGGGTGCCATCTCCATCCCGCGTCCAAGCATGTTGACGACTCCTCCACCATTTCGTCCTGCCTCTTCCGAGAAGGCACGGAGATCAATACAGCTCTTTGCCATTTGCGGGACATCGCTTGCCATGTTGATCGCGACCTCCGGATATTTCACGTTGATGTATCCCTTCGTTTCTTCATCCGTTACGTTCTCCGTCAGCCGCCACATCATCTCCGCCATTTCTCCGCGCGTGATTGCTTTGTCGAGGGAGGAAATGGATGGGGGGATTGCTTTCGAACTCTCGAGTGCACGCGCATACGGCTCGTACCAATCCGGTGAGTACATCTCCACCTTTTGACCGAATGCGAGTGAAAGAATTTTTCCGGCCTCCACGAAATTAATTTCCTTCTCCGGTTTAAATGTTCCATCGGGATATCCTCCGACAATGCCCCCCGCTTTTGCAGTGCACACATATTGTGCAAACCATTCATCCTTCACATCGGGGAAACATCCTTCTCCTTTGAAACTGGCATCACCCCGTCCTTCCAGGACGATCTTCAGGAATTCTGCTCTATTAATGGTGCTCCCTGCCTTAAAGGATCCATCGCTGTAGCCCTCCACCACTCCGCGACTCTGGAGTGATTCGATTGCCTCCTTATAAGGGGTGCTGGAACCAACATCAGAGAAAGCCCACACTTGCGGCAATGAGCCGAGGAGGAGACTGAGGGTAATAAAGGTGGCGATGGGGCGGGGAGTAGTCATACACCCATACTACGTTTTGTAAGTGAGAAAGGTAACAGCCATGTGTGATAAAATCATGTGCATGAATGAGCGCAGTGAGCATCCATTACAGAGGCTCAGAATAAGCGATGATGCGATGATCGATGAATGCTTAGAAAGCGATCTCGAAATCTTGAAAGATCAGATTCTTGAGCTCGGACGGGCGTATCCACATCGTGATCACTATGCATACGTTGTGACTGAACTCCGTCGCACGGCTGCAAGGATTATCCGCGAATGCACCCTCGGATTTCCCCGCAATAGACGACAACTTGAACTCATCGTAGATGGTCTTCACTCTGCGGAAAGCAGTATTCAACCCGAAGTCGCCGGTAGTAGCGCGCACAACCTTTCTTTTAAAAAACAGGAAATAGCAGGGACTAGAAAGCTCATTGTTGCGGCACTCCAAAAAAGAGCAAAAGATGTGTAAATCTTGCTTGCAGTAGGGTTTTTCCCCCTGTAGAGTCCTCCCGCTTCGTTCGCAGTGCTCTGCCTCCGTTATCCTTCGTCTACGCTCAGGATGACACTTGGATAAGCAGGGCCGACCCCGTACCAATTACTATTCGCTCCGGTACAGGGCGTGGACCTCTCCTCCCAATTATGGCTGGACTCATTACACAGAAAATCGGCATGTCACGGATCTTCCGTGACGATGGCACGCAGGTGCCGGTCACGTATTTGCGTGTGCCGCCGAATACGATTGTGCGTCTCCGAAAGAAAGAGCGTGATGGCTACGATGCCGTTGTCCTCGGAATTGAAGGCAAGAAGTGGAAGACACGGAAAGGGAAGGAACATGTGCGCTACAGGGTGGAGAAGGAATTCCTCCTCACATCTCTTGATGGAGTGGAGGTGGGAAAAGATTTGACGGTCGAAAGCATTCCCGCGGAGAGCGAAGTCACGATTGTGGGGATTTCCAAGGGAAAGGGATTCGCCGGTGTCATGAAGCGCTACCACTTCGGTGGAGGTCCCGAGACGCACGGATCGCACCAGCACCGTGAACCTGGATCCGTGGGTATGCGTGCGATGCCGGGGAAAGTGCTCAAAGGGAAGCGGCTTCCCGGACACATGGGTTTCGGGCGTATCACCCTCAAAAACCGTCCTGTTGTTGTTCTCGATATCAAAGAGCAGGTGCTCGCCGTCAAAGGATCCGTTCCGGGTCCGGATGGCGCTACCGTGTTCCTCGTCGTCGAAGCTCCCTCCCCCTCGAAGAAATGACGATCGACCTCTTTTCCATGACCGGCGACAAGAAGGGGACCCTGGAGCTCCCTGCCACCCTCTTCGGTGGAAAAGTGAATGAGGGTCTCATGCACCTGATGCTCATGATGCAGCAAAGTAACCGCAGACACCCCATTGCGCACGTCAAAACACGCGGAGAAGTGCGGGGATCGACGCGCAAGCTCTTCGCACAGAAGGGAACGGGTAGAGCCCGACGCGGACCCATTCGCTCACCTCTTCTTCGCGGAGGAGGCCGTGCATTCGGTCCCCGGAATGAGCGGAATTTCCACAAGAGTATGCCGAAAAAAGCACGTCGTGCCGCTCTCCTCTCGTCCCTCGTTTTTGCGCAGACAACGAAAAAAATCCTCGCCATCGAAGGGTACGGAGAGGATCACAAGACGAAGACGCTCGTGACATTGCTCTCCAAATTGCCGGTCTCTGTCGGGCGCAAGATCACGATTGTTCTCCCCAAGCACATGCAGGCGCTCGAGCGCGGTGCGCGCAATATTCCGGGAGTGAAGACGCTGCTTGCGCCATACCTCAATCCTGAAGACATTCTCGCCTCGCATCACATCATCTTCCTCGTCGATGCGTTGAAGGTTGCAGAGGAGACCTTCGGAAAGAGTCTGAAGACTGCCGTGAATGCTTCCTCCTCCAAAAAATAAGCCATGGATATCACCCGCGTCATCATCGGCGAAGTCGTGACAGAGAAGGCCGAACGCCTGAAGGGGAAAAAGATGCACACGCTCCGCATTCATGCGGATGCGACCAAGATTGATGTGAAGAATGCTCTGCGCAGACACTTCGGTGTTGACCCTCTTTCTATTCGTGTTCTCCATGTTCGTCCGAAACAGAGAATCGTTGCCCGCGGCCGCACCATGGAGAAACGTCACACGAGCAAGCGCGCTCTCATCACCCTCGCTCCCAAAAGTAAAAGTCTGGATCTTACCAATTTCCAATCTTGACCCTTGTGTAGGGGCGGTTCGCGAACCGCCCCTACAGACCCACCCCACCCCATGCCACTCAAGTCATTCAAACCAACGACTCCCGGCCGACGCACAATGCTCGTCGCGGACTTCTCTGGCCTCACAAAGAAGGAGCCGGAGAAATCGCTTGTGCGCGGAAAACAGCGCATCAACGGGCGGAATGCCCAGGGGAGAGTTACGGTCCGCCACCGCGGTGGAGGGCACAAGCGTAACTACCGTATCGTGGATTTCAAGCAGACTGATAAAGCGGGGATTCCGGCGAAAGTGATCGCACTGGAGTATGACCCCAATCGCTCCGCACGCATCGCCCTCCTCGTCTACGCAGACGGTGAGAAGCGCTACATGCTGGCACCCGATGGGCTCAATGTTGGTGATCAGGTGGTCTGTGCCGAGCGCACGAAGGTGAAGGTGGGCAATCGCATGCAGATCCGACACATTCCGGTTGGCTTCAAGATTTTCAACGTCGAGCTCACGATGGGGAAAGGGGGAGCGATCGTCCGCTCCGCCGGATCCTCCGCCATTCTCACATCGCTCGATGGAGAGTATGCACAGGTACAGCTCCCGAGCGGAGAAGTGCGCTACGTGAACAAGAGCTGCTTCGCGTCCATTGGAACGGTCTCGCACACCGATCACAACCTCATCAAGATCGGAAAAGCAGGACGCTCGCGTTGGATGGGACGCAGACCGACAGTGCTGGGAAAGTCTATGAATGCTGTCGATCACCCGCATGGAGGAGGAGAGGGACACTCGCCGATCGGGCTCAAGTATCCGAAAACGCCCTGGGGAAAGCATGCGCTCGGTGTCAAAACCAGGAAGCGCCGCCACCCCGGAAACCGCTGGATTGTCCGTCGCCGCCCCTCCAAGAAGGGGGAGAAAACGGTCCTCTAATCCCTCTCTTTTCTTTGCCTCTCTTCCCCTCAGTCTCTACCCTACCGCTACACGTTTCCCCCTCCTATGTCCCGCTCCTCCCGCAAAGGCCCCTACGTTGATCCGCGTCTCTTCAAACGGGTGATGCGCATGCTCGAAGGTTCTGAGAAGAAAATTCTCCGCACCTGGTCGCGTAACTGCGACATTCCTCCGGAATTCGTCGGCTTCACGTTCGCCGTCCACAACGGCAAGGATTTCATTCCGGTCTACGTCACGGAACAAATGGTAGGACACAAGCTCGGAGAATTCTCTTTCACCCGGAAATTCCGCGCGCACGGAGGCAAGATGGCCAAAGCCGAAGAACAGGCGGCCGGTGCTCCTCCTGCTCCTGCCGGTGCCGCGTCGCCGCAAGCTTCCCCCACAAAAGCCTAACCGCACCTCTCATGAAAGCCCGCCTCCGTTACGTCCGCATGGCTCCGAAGAAGATGAATCTTCTGGCATCGCTCGTGCGACGTCGCAGTGTCCCCGAGGCTCTCCGTCTCCTCGCCAATTTTCCGAAGAAAGGAGCATCTCTCCTCTCGGATCTCATCGCATCCGCTGCGGCGAATGCCGAACAGCAATCGCAATCACGTGAGACGCTCTTCGTGAAGTACCTCGTCGTACAGAAAGGACCAGGACTCAAGCGTTCTATTCCTATGGCGCGCGGTCGTTCACGACCTATTAATAAGTGGACGTCGCATGTGACGGTGGAGCTTGGGGTGTTGGTGCCGGAAGGTGGTACTCAGGAGCAGCCGTCCCCGGCTGCGAAGGGAGGGAAGACTAAGAAGGCAGAAAGGGCAGAGAAGGCAAGAAAGGCAGAAACGAAAAAAGTTGAGACGATTGAGAAAGTCGAGGGTCCTGAAGCGCCAGCATCAACGCCGAAAGCACATCCGAATGCCTCAAAAGGAGCAGATCCCCATGGAAAGGGGTTCTCTCCGAAAGACGCTTCCAAAGGTCCCACATTCCAGCCCCACCGCAGAGGCGGTCGTGGCAGTTAATTCCCCCTTTTTCGCAGCCAGGGACGGCTGCGCTCCTCTACACTCCTACTATGGGTCAAAAGGTCAATCCCAACGGCTTTCGCACCGGCGTCATCAGGACGTGGCCGAGCACCTGGTTTGCCGTGAAGAAGAAGTACCGTGAACTCTTTCTGCAGGATGCTCTGATCCGGAGATATATCCAGGAGCGCATCAAAGATGCGGGGGTGTCCGGCATTGATATCGAGCGTGCGAAGAAGGTCATCGTGACGATTCACACCAGTAAGCCCGGTGTGATCATCGGGAAGCAGGGTGCAGCCATTGAGGAATTACGGAAAGACATGGAGCGCAAGTTTGGTGGATCGTTCGAGGTCAATATCAAGGAGATCCGGACCCCCGATGCGGATGCGTATGTCATTGCCGAAGGCATTCGCGGTCAGATCGAGCGTCGCATGCCGTACCGCAGAGCTGTGAAGATGGCGATTGAAAAAGCCATGCAGGCCGGCGCACTCGGCATCAAGGTGCGCCTCTCCGGCCGTCTCAACGGTGCGGAGATCGCCCGCGATGATCTCTTCCGCGAAGGAAATGTCCCTCTGCACACTCTCCGCGCGAACATCCAGTTCGCCGTCCAGCATGCGAAGACGACCTACGGAACGATCGGTGTGAAAGTATGGGTGTACAAGGGGATGGTCTTTAAGCAATTGAAAGAAGCGCAGTCTGCTTCCCTGGAACTCTCATGACAATTTCCAATTTCCAATTTCCAATTTCCAACTGAAGTATGCTGCAGCCAGCAAAAACAAAGCACAGGAAGAGTCATCGTCTGCGCGGTTCCTTCTCAGGGAAAGCGCGGAGCGGTGCGGAACTTGCATTCGGGTCCGTGGGACTCAAGGCGCACACTGCAGGCGAGCTCTCTAGCCGCCAGATCGAAGCAGCCCGCCGTGCCATTGCCCACAGCTTGAAGCGCGGGGGAAAGATCTGGATCCGCGTCTTCCCGGATAAGCCGATCACGCGCAAGGCTGCCGAGGTGCCGATGGGAGCGGGAAAGGGGAGCATCGAGTTTTACGTTGCACGCATCAAGCCCGGACACATTCTCTTCGAAATCGACGGTCTTGCCGAGATGGAAGCAAAGCGCGCTCTGGAGCTTGCTGCCTACAAACTGCCTATGCGCACGAAAGTGATTTTCCGCCTTCGCCATGACTAAGACTCTGTCTCTCGACGAGCTTCGGAAAATGACTCCGGCCGACCTCCGGAAGGAAGTGGCAGGCCAGCAGCAGACTGTTGCCAAGCTCTGTCTCACCGTGCGGAGTGGCAAGGAGAAGGGATCGCATCTCCTCCATCAGGGGAAGATCCTCCTCGCACAGATGCTCACCGTCCTTTGTGAATTGCAGAGAAAGGCTCCTTCCTCTACACTACCTCCTCGCCCAAACAAGTAACTATGCGTACCAAGAAAGGAATAGTGACATCGGCGAAAATGCAGAAGACGGTCACCGTGACGGTGAACCGCCTCGTGATGCACCCGAAGTACAGGAAGCGCTACCCCATGAGCAAGAAATTCCTGGCGGACACCGGAGACCTCACCATCAAGGAGGGCGACACTGTCCTCATCGGCGAAACCAGGCCCATCAGTAAGAATAAGCACTTCCGGGTCCTCGAAATTCTCCAATCTGGGTCCGGGCTTGCTTCTCTCTCCCTCGAAGAAGAATTGTCTTCCCACCGGGAGAAACCTACCCGTTCCTCACTCTCCCCCTCCACATGATACGGCTCCGCAATCAAAAGGATCGGCATGTGGTTTCTACAACATCTTTGTACCGGCGAAGCGGTATCGCTACGCCGGTATTTGCCAATGTAGAGCACCAGGATTCCCAGCATTTTCACCGCAAAGCCGTATGATTCAGCAGCAGACCATGCTCACCGTGACGGATAACTCAGGTGCGAAAATCGCCATGTGCATCAAGGTACTTGGGGGGAGCCGTCGGCGGTATGCGAGAATCGGCGACATTGTTGTTATTGCCGTGAAGGAGGCGGCCCCGAAAGGGCTGGTGAAGAAGAAAGCCGTGGAGCGCGCAGTGATTGTTCGCATGCGCAGCCTCGAACGCCGTCCCGATGGCAGCGCTGTCCGGTTCGATGACAATGCCTGCGTGATCGTCGATGCGGCGAAGGAGCCGAAAGGCACGCGTGTATTCGGCCCCGTTGCCAGGGAACTGCGTGCGAAGGGATTCCAGAAAATTATTTCCCAAGCCCCCGAAGTCCTATGAAGCTCCATGTCGGCGACACCGTGGTCGTCATCACCGGCAAGGATAAAGGGAAGACCGGGCGTGTGCTCCGGGTTCACCCTGAAGACTCGCGTGTGGTCGTCTCGGATATCAATATGCGGACCCGCTTCACGAAAAAGACGCCGCAGGCTCCCGGACGGCAGGTCAAGTTCGAAGCGAGCATTGCTGCGGGGAACGTGATGCTGCTCGATCCCAAAACGAAGAAGCCAACCCGCATCGGATTCCGTATGGTTGGGGACAAGAAAGAGCGCTTTGCGAAGCGGAGCGGAGAGGCGCTTGCTTCGGGAAAGAAATTGCAGAAGCTCTCGGAAGAGGGGACGAAGGAGTCGAAGGACACGAAGGCAGCGAAAGGAACGAAGGATGCTTCCTCTCCCAAGAAATAACCCATGGCATTCAGTCCTCTCCATGACCGGCTCCGAGGTCCCATTGTGACCACGCTTCGCGAGAAACTTAGGGTTAAGAACATCCATGCCCTCCCGCACCTCACGAAGGTGACGGTGAACGTGGGGATCAACCGGACGAAGATGGAAGGGAAAGAGATGCTCGAATACATCGAGGAGAGCCTGAAAATGATCACGGGTCAGAAGGCTGCGCTCAGAGCATCGAAGAAAGCCATCAGCAATTTCAAAATCCGCGAAGGGTTGATCGTCGGTGCGGTCGTCACGCTCCGCGGCAAGCGGATGGAGGCTTTTCTGGATAAATTGTTCCACATCGCTCTCCCGCGCGTCCGCGACTTCCGCGGCGTCACAGCGAAACTCGATGGGCACGGGAATTACTCCATTGGTCTCAAAGAGCACACCGTTTTCCCCGAAGTCGCCCCTCCGTCCGATGCCAATAAGATCTTCGGATTCCAGGTGACGTTGACGACAACAGCCAAAAATGATGACGACGCCCGGGCGCTCCTCCAGGCGATCGGCGTGCCTTTCCGGAAGGATAAAGACGAGGAACAGCTAAAAAAGAAAGGGAAGGAAAAAGGGGAATAGCCCCTAGTCTTGCCTTCCCTTCCTCTCTATACTCCTCAGCACTCCTCCTCCTTTTCCTATGGCTCGCAAGTCCATCATGATCTCGCAGCAGAGAAAAAAAGAGGCCTACCTCGAGGCTCTCGCCTCGGGCAAAAAGCCGAAATTTCCGACGCAGGTCTATAACCGTTGCGCCCTCTGCGGACGTCCGCGTGGCTACATGGGTTTCTTCGGGATCTGCCGCATCTGTTTCCGTGAACTCGCCTGCAACGGGGAGATTCCGGGACTCACCAAATCCTCCTGGTGATATGAGTACAGAACTTCACTCTTCATGGGCTCAGGAGGCTACAGATGCCAGAGCGGCTGTAGAAA
>Ga0209542_10013621_pt1 | contig 13976 bp, 11 predicted proteins | sample RifCSPhighO2_01_FD_184028 | JGI IMG/M metagenome (GOLD analysis project Ga0209542, IMG submission 184028) | Soil microbial communities from Rifle, Colorado - Rifle CSP2_plank highO2_0.1 (SPAdes) (version 2) | ecosystem: Environmental > Terrestrial > Deep subsurface > Rock core/Sediment ...
GTGGCGAACTCGACCGTCATGGCATTATGACTTTCAGCAGCAACTACGCACTCTATGGCGACATGAGCGAGCGAGTGATGAGCATCATAGAAGCGCGCCTGCCGGCCGTTGAGGTTTACAGCATTGATGAGGCCTTTGCCGACCTTTCCGGGATCACGGAGCCACTAGAGCATCTATCCAGAGCACTCCAAAACGAGATCAGGCAAAAAACGGGCATCCCTGTTGGTATCGGTATCGCTGAAACCAAAACCCTGGCGAAACTGGCCAACCATGCCGCCAAACGCTGGCAAAAACAGACCGGCGGAGTCGTCGACCTACGCGATCCGATCCGGCGCGACAAGCTACTTAATATCGTGCACGTAGGAAAAGTCTGGGGAATCGGCGCACACATGCAAACTCATCTAAACGCACTGGGCATCAAAACCGCCTGGGATTTGGCTAGACATGATGCTCGAGAACTGCGAAAGCGCTTCAATGTGGTGATCGAGAAAACCGCACGCGAACTGCGCGGTACTGCCTGCTTAGCACTCGAAGAAACTGAGCCAGCCAAACTGGCGATCTGCTGCAGTCGCTCGTTCGGCAAACGCCTGAAAACCATCGAACCGATTCAGGAAGCCGTTACTGCATACGCCACCCGAGCGGCTGAAAAACTGCGTCAACAAGGCTCACTGTGTCGGCAGATTCGCATCAGCCTGCGTACCGGTATGTTCAACTCTGCAGAGGCTAAATATGCCAATGGTCTGATTTGCCAGCTGCCCTACCCGACCGACGACACACGCCTGATCATTTCAGCAGCGCGTGAGGGAATAAGCCGGCTTTATCGTAATGGGTTTAGCTATGCCAAAGCTCAGGTACTGCTGCTGGATCTGTGCCGACGTGACGAATACACAAAAGACCTATTTACACCCGAACAAACCATGAGAACCGAGCACCTGATGAAAACACTGGACGCCATCAACGGACGATGGGGACGCGGGACATTGAAGCCGGCAAGAATCACCAAACACACAGAGTGGAGCATGCGCCGGGAGCTGCTATCACCGGCTTACACGACTCGGTGGCAAGATCTATTTAAGGTTAAAGCACAATAGTTTTTTAACTCATAAGAGCCCACCACACGACCTCACACGCCACAGCCACTAGAAGCCATGAAATCTCAGGCTTAAATCACTGCTACCACACCTGTGTTCAAGCCAGACTCGTCTTTGGACATTCAACCTCGGAGACTTTGCCAGTCGCCAAAGACTTCTTATAAATAAGCAGCTATCGACCTCAACTCGCAGATGACGGGCACCCTGCGGAGCAAGTCGCCACTGACTGGTCGTTAGGCCGATGTATCACACAGCCACCTCCATATAAAACGAAGGTCAACCCGATAGCTGTGTCAGCGATAAGCATTTCAGAAAGGGGATACATGGGGCCGCACTTACGCATTGAAAAATAGTCGCCCACAAAAAAGCCTAATCAACATTAGATGATTAGGCTTTTTTGTAAATATATGGTCGGGACGGAGTGATTCGAACACTCGACCCCTAGCACCCCATGCTAGTGCGCTACCGGACTGCGCTACGCCCCGACTAGGCGTGAATCAGTTTTCTTATACCAGAAAACGTCGCGGACTATACATTAAGCTCCTGAAATGTGGAAACTTTTTTGAATAGGGCGACTATTTTCTAAGCACCAACAACACGTCTTCAAGCTCGGTAATCATTTGCTTGATCAGCTGCTTGTACTGGGTGCTGTCATCTTTAGCTTCATCACCCGAAAGACGCTGACGCGCTCCGCCGATCGTAAAGCCTTGGTCGTACAAGAGCGCGCGAATCTGCCGAATCATCAACACATCTTGGCGCTGATAATAGCGTCGATTACCACGCCGCTTAACCGGGTTGAGTTGTGGGAACTCCTGCTCCCAGTAACGCAACACGTGCGGTTTTACAGCACAGAGTTCGCTAACTTCACCGATGGTGAAGTAGCGCTTGCCGGGTATGACGGGCAGTTCGTCGTTATGACTTGGTTCCAGCATACGCCTCGACCCTGGCTTTAAGTTTTTGGCCTGGACGGAAAGTCACGACACGGCGAGCCGTAATCGGAATTTCCTCTCCTGTTTTTGGATTGCGACCGGGGCGCTGACGCTTATCGCGCAGATCAAAGTTACCGAACCCCGAGAGCTTGACCTGTTCGTTGAGCTCCAGCGCTTGGCGGATCTCCTCAAAGAACAGCTCCACCAACTCCTTGGCTTCCCGTTTATTCAGGCCCAGCTCTTCATACAGACGTTCCGCCATCTCAGCTTTCGTCAGAGCCCCCATACGCTACTTCCTTAACGTGGCGTTGAACCTTTGTTCCAGGGAGGTGAGAATATTTTGCATTGTGGTGCTCACCTCATCGTCATTAAGAGTGCGCGATGGATGCTGCCAGGTCAAGCCAACGGCAAGGCTTTTTCTATGAGGATCAATACCTTTACCGTGATACACGTCAAATAGCTTGAGGTCGGTCATCCATTCGCCTGCAGCTTCACGAATTGCACCGAGCAAATCCTGCGCAGGCACGTCACGGTCAACCAGCACAGCCAAGTCACGCCGCACTTCGGGGAACTTAGACAACTCCTGAAACTTTGGCATAACGCCTTGAGTGATCTCAGCCAGCACCAACTCAAACATAAAGACGGTTTGATCTAGACCGAGCGCTTTCGACAGCTCGGGATGCATCGCACCCAGGAAACCGACTACTCGCCCTTCGCGCTCGATACACGCTGTTTGCCCTGGGTGCAGCGCAGCATGTTCACCCGGCACGAAGGTGAAGCTACCGCCCGCTCCTGCACTGGCCAGCAAGGCTTCGACATCGGCTTTTACATCATAGAAGTCGACATCATCTCGACCGTGCGCCCAACCCTCAGCGAGACGACCGCCACAAATTACGCCCGCTAGCATCGGCTCTTGCTTCAAACCTTCGAGCTGCCCAACAAAACGCAAGCCACTTTCGAACAGGCGCACACGCGACTGTTGACGATTCAAGTTGTGTTCAAGCGCCTTGATCAGCCCAGGCCACAAGGAAGAGCGCATTGCTGCCATATCGGCAGAAATTGGGTTCGCCAACATCAGCGGTGCAACACCGGGATTGAACAGCTCGAACAACTTGGGATCAATGAAGCTGTAGGTAATCGCTTCATGATAACCACGGGCAACCAACAAACGACGCAGTGCAGGCAGATCGACTGCAGCCTCGGCTTTAGCTTGCGGAGCCAAACGCGCTTGCGGATAACGAACCGGCAAACGGTTATACCCATACAAACGACCCAACTCCTCAATCAAATCGACTTCGAGACTGATGTCGAAGCGATGACTCGGCACATCGACTAGCCACTCACCAGCGCCTTGAGCGGTCACACCGAGACCCAGCGCTGTGAGCAGACGCTCAACTTCAGCGCCCTCCATGTCCATACCCAACATTTGGCTGATGCGTTCGGCTCGCAAGGTAATTGGCGCAATATTGGGCAAGTCGGTGGCACTGGCCACTTCAATGACAGGACCAGCTTCACCACCGACGATATCCAACAGCAGTGCGGTTGCACGCTCCATGGCATGGCGCGCCAGCTGCGAGTCAACACCGCGCTCGAACCGATGCGATGAATCAGTGTGCAGTCCATAGGAACGGGCTTTGCCAGCTACCGCAATGGTGTCGAAGAAAGCACTTTCCAAGAACAGGTCATGCGTTTTAGCACTTACACCGCTATGTTCACCGCCCATCACACCGGCAATAGCCAAAGCGCGATTATGGTCAGCAATCACCAGGGTGTCTGCTCGCAGGCTGACTTCTTGCCCATCCAGCAGAACCAGCTTTTCACCCTCTTCTGCCATACGCACGCGGATACCACCATTGATCTCAGCAAGATCAAAAGCATGCATAGGCTGACCGAGCTCAAGCATTACGTAGTTGGTGATATCAACGGCAGCATCAATGCTACGAATGTCGGAGCGACGCAGACGCTCGACCATCCACAGCGGCGTAGGCTTGGACAAGTCGACGTTGCGCACAACCCGCCCCAAGTAGCGCGGGCATGCTTGAGGGATCAAGACATCAACCGGGCGTACTTCGTTATGGGAAGCCGCAACCGGAGCGACAGACACAGGTGCCACAGTCGCACCGTAGATCGCGCCCACTTCACGAGCCAAGCCAGCAAGCGACAGACAGTCACCACGATTTGGGGTCAACCCGATTTCGATGCTGGCATCGTCCAAGCCCAGATAAATGCGTATGTCCTGACCAACAGGTGCATCCGCCGCCAGCTCCATGAGCCCACTGTTGTCATCACTGACCTGCAGCTCGGAAGCCGAACAGAGCATCCCCTGAGACTCCACGCCACGCAACTTGGCCTGTTTGATCTTGAAATCACCAGGCAACTCAGCGCCGATCATGGCGAAGGGAATCTTGATACCGGCGCGAGCATTTGGCGCACCGCAAACAACTTGGAATGTCTCACTGCCGTTACTGACTTGGCAGACACGCAGCTTGTCAGCATCAGGGTGCTGTTCAGCGTTAAGAATCTCGCCCACCACAACGCCACTGAACTGACCTGCCACAGGCGTTACCGCATCGACTTCCAGACCGACCATCGATAGGCGGGCCACCAACTCATCGCGCGCAACATCCGGATTTACCCAGCTACGCAGCCATTGTTCACTGAATTTCATACTGTCTGTTCTCCTGAACCAATTCGATTACGGAATGCGAGAGCGCTAGCGAAATTGCGCTAGGAACCGCAGGTCGTTATCAAAGAACAGCCGTAGATCGTTAACGCCGTAACGCAGCATGGCCAGACGCTCAACCCCCATGCCGAAGGCGAAGCCGGAGTATTTCTCTGGATCAATGCCAGACATGCGCAGCACATTCGGGTGCACCATGCCGCAGCCCATGACTTCCAGCCAACCGGTCTGCTTGCAAACGCGACAGCCTTTGCCGCTGCACATCACACACTGCATATCGACTTCAGCCGATGGCTCGGTGAACGGGAAGAACGAGGGACGGAAACGTACACCCAGCGGCTTCTCGAAGAACACTCGAAGGAACTCTTCGATGGTGCCCTTGAGGTCAGCAAAGCTCACACCCTCATCGACCAGCAGGCCTTCTACCTGATGGAACATCGGCGAGTGGGTGATATCGGAATCGCAGCGATAAACACGGCCGGGGCAAACGATGCGGATCGGCGGCTGCTGCGATTCCATGGTGCGCACCTGGACCGGAGAGGTGTGGGTGCGCAGCAACATATTCGCGTTGAAATAAAAGGTGTCATGCATCGCCCGAGCCGGGTGATGGCCTGGAATATTGAGTGCTTCAAAGTTGTGATAGTCGTTTTCCACTTCCGGGCCTTCGGCAATGCCGTAGCCAATACGGGTGAAAAACTGCTCAACGCGCTCCAGCGTCCGGGTGACTGGATGCAAACCACCAGAGGTCTGACCACGGCCCGGCAGGGTCACGTCGATTTTTTCGGCGGCGAGCTTGGCGCTCAGCGCAGCCTGTTCCAGAGTTGCCTTACGGCTGTTCAGAGCATCCTGAACCTGATCCTTGGCGGCATTGATCAAAGCACCGGCTTGCGGGCGCTCTTCTGCCGACAGATTGCCCAGGGTCTTCATCACCTGAGTCAATTCGCCTTTCTTGCCCAGATAGTGAACCCGCAGTTGCTCCAGGGCATTCACATCGTCGGTGTGGCTAACGGCCTCAAGCGCTTGCGAGACCAGCACATCCAGATTTTCCATTTACAGACTCCAGATACGAAATAGGGGAAGAGCTTGAAGGCTCTTCCCCTATTGGTGACGTTTAGCACCGGGCGAGCCCGGTGATTGTCGGGGACTTAAGCCAGTACGGCTTTCGCTTTCTCGACAATCGCAGCAAACGCCGCTTTTTCGTTCACTGCCAGATCAGCCAGTACCTTACGGTCGATCTCGATGGACGCTTTTTTCAGGCCGGCAATGAAACGGCTGTAGGACAGGCCGTTAACACGAGCACCAGCGTTGATACGAGCGATCCACAGAGCGCGGAACTGACGTTTTTTCTGGCGACGGTCGCGGTAGGCGTACTGGCCTGCCTTGATCACCGCTTGCTTGGCAACGCGGAATACGCGTGAGCGTGCGCCGTAATAGCCTTTAGCGAGTTTCAGAATTTTTTTGTGACGCTTGCGAGCGATAACGCCGCGCTTAACACGAGCCATGAGTAATTTCCTCTATCTTGACCGATTAACGAACGCGCAGCATGCGCGCCACTTTTGCTACGTCAGACGGATGCACCATGGTGCTACCGCGCAGTTGACGCTTACGCTTAGTGGACATCTTGGTCAGGATGTGGCTCTTGAAAGCGTGCTTGTGCTTGAAGCCGTTAGCGGTTTTGAGAAAACGCTTGGCTGCACCACTCTTAGTTTTCATCTTTGGCATGTTCGGATACTCCGCATTCAGTTGATAAACATAACCGCAAGGCCTGCCGTGCCCTGGTGGTTATTTCTTCTTTTTGGGGGCGATGACCATTATCAGCTGGCGTCCTTCCATCTTTGGATGCTGTTCAACAGTGCCGTATTCAGCAAGGTCACCTTCAACCCGCTTCAACAACTCCATGCCCAGCTCCTGATGCGCCATCTCACGGCCGCGGAATCGAAGCGATACCTTGGCCCTGTCCCCATCACTAAGGAAACGTACCAGGTTGCGTAGTTTTACCTGGTAATCCCCTTCCTCCGTCCCTGGACGAAACTTGATTTCTTTAACCTGAATCTGCTTCTGGTTTTTCTTTGCAGCAGCAATCTGCTTCTTCTTTTCGAAGATCGATTTGCCGTAGTCCATCAGCTTGCAAACAGGTGGCACTGCATCGGCAGAAATCTCTACCAGATCCAGCTTGGCCTCTTCGGCCTTAAGAAGCGCGTCTTCAATTGACACAATCCCAAGCTGCTCGCCCTCAGCGCCAATTAACCGAACCTCGCGTGCCGAGATATTCTCGTTGATCGGGGCCTTCGGTGCAGCTCGTTTATCTTGTCTCATTTCACGCTTAATAATGATTACTCCAAATCTTGGCGACCACGCCGGGAAACCGCCTGCGCAAGAAATTCAGCGAATTGAGTGACGGGCATTGAGCCCAGATCAGCACCTTCACGGGTACGCACGGCGACAGTTTTCGTCTCAACCTCCCGATCTCCGATAACCAAGAGATAAGGAACCTTGAGCAAAGTATGCTCGCGGATTTTAAAGCCTATCTTCTCGTTCCTCAAGTCAGACTTGGCACGAAATCCGCTTTGATTGAGCGTTTTTTCTACTTCGAGGGCAAAATCGGCCTGTTTATCCGTGATATTCATCACCACGGCCTGAGTCGGCGCCAACCACGCCGGGAACGCACCTTCGTAGTGCTCGATCAAAATCCCGATGAATCGCTCGAACGAACCGAGAATCGCACGGTGCAACATAACCGGCACTTTACGGCTGTTGTCTTCGGAAACGTAGCTCGCTTCAAGGCGCTGCGGCATGTTCGGATCGTACTGCAGCGTACCGCACTGCCAGGCGCGACCCAGGCAATCAAGCAGTGTGAACTCGATCTTCGGACCGTAGAAGGCACCCTCGCCCGGCAGGTACTCCCAAGGCAGGCCGGCTTCATTCAGCGCATTGGCCAGCGCCTCTTCGGCGCGATCCCAGAACGCATCATCACCCACACGCTTGGCTGGGCGCGTGGAGAGCTTCATCTTGACGTCGCTGAAACCGAAGTCAGCGTAAACCTGCAAGGTCAGCTTGATGAAATCCGCCGCTTCTTTCTTGACCTGCTCCTCTGTACAGAAGATGTGCGCATCATCCTGCGTGAAGCCACGCACACGCATGATGCCATGCAGGGCACCAGAGGCCTCATTGCGGTGACAGGAGCCAAACTCAGCCAGACGCAGCGGCAGCTCGCGGTAGCTCTTGAGCCCCTGATTGAATATCTGTACGTGACACGGGCAGTTCATCGGCTTAATTGCGTAATCGCGACTTTCCGACTGAGTGGTGAACATGTTGTCAGCGTAATTGCCCCAGTGCCCGGATTTCTCCCACAGCACACGATCAACCACCTGCGGCGTACGCACTTCCTGGTAACCGTTGTCGCGCTGAACACCACGCATGTACTGCTCAAGCACCTGATAGATGGTCCAGCCATTGGGGTGCCAGAACACCATGCCCGGCGCTTCTTCCTGGGTATGGAACAGATCGAGGCGCTTACCGATCTTGCGATGGTCGCGCTTCTCGGCCTCTTCGATACGCTGGATATAAGCCGCCAACTGCTTCTTATCAGCCCAAGCCGTGCCATACACGCGCTGTAACTGCTCGTTCTTGGCATCGCCGCGCCAGTAGGCACCGGACAACTTGGTCAGTTTGAACGCTTTGAGGAAGCGCGTATTCGGCACATGCGGGCCACGGCACATGTCGACGTATTCTTCGTGGTAGTACAGACCCATGGCCTGCTCGTCCGGCATGTCTTCAACCAGACGCAGCTTGTACTCTTCACCACGAGCGGTGAACACATCAATAACTTCAGCGCGTGGCGTCACTTTCTTAATGACGTCGTAGTCCTTCTCGATCAGCTGCTGCATGCGCTGCTCGATTGCTGCCACATCATCTAGAGTAAAAGGACGCTCAGAGGCGATGTCGTAGTAGAAACCTTCGTCAATAACCGGACCGATCACCATCTTGGCAGCAGGAAACAGCTGTTTGACCGCATGACCAATCAAATGCGCACAGGAGTGGCGAATGATTTCCAGGCCTTCCTGATCTTTTGGCGTAATGATTTGCAGGGTTGCATCGCTATCAATCAGATCACAGGCATCAACCAACTTGCCATTGACCTTGCCAGCTACCGTGGCCTTAGCCAGGCCAGCACCAATAGATTGCGCCACCTCGAGTACGGATACCGGGTGATCGAACGAACGCTGACTGCCGTCGGGAAGAGTAATGATGGGCATGGCGCCTCCTCTCCTAGTGGTGACCTCTACCAAAGGCCACATGGGTTGGGATGAGCCAGTAAGCGATGCGGCGGTAAACCTGCCTTACAATGGCAGGAGCTTTTCAGCCAACCAAAACCGAACCGGGGTCACTGGAGGTTTGAAACAACGATTAACCGCACGGATGCTTGCAGAAAGCCGGGCTTGCTGGCAAGAACCCAATAAAAAAGGGCCGCCTAAGCGACCCTTTTTCTACCAAATTTGGTAGGCACGATTGGACTCGAACCAACGACCCCCACCATGTCAAGGTGGTGCTCTAACCAACTGAGCTACGTGCCTACGATGGGTGCGCATTTTACGGCCGCGCAAAAAACTGTCAACCTATTTTTTACGCTAACTGCCTGAATAACTGAATTTTTTACTGTTCTACAGCGCGTTTAATATTTCGCACAGGCCACTAGCCGGGCATTTTCAACTCAGGTAGCATCTGCCCATTCGTAAAAAATAAAGAACAGAGGTTGCAAAATGGCGCACACAGCTTATCCACAATCCTATTACGCGGCCTCCGCCAATCCGGTACCGGAGCGCCCAGAATTGAATGGTGAAGTCGAGACTGACGTGTGCATCGTCGGCGCGGGCTACACCGGTCTATCCACCGCCATCGCCCTGCTTGAGAGTGGCTTCAAGGTCAGCATCGTTGAGGCGGCCAAGGTCGGTTTTGGCGCATCGGGTCGTAATGGCGGACAAATCGTTAACAGCTACAGCCGCGATATCGACGTGATCGAACGTAGTGTCGGCCCCAAGCAGGCGAAACTGCTGGGCGATATGGCGTTCGAAGGCGGCCGCATCATTCGCGAACGCATCGCCAAGTACAACATCCAGTGCGACCTCAAGGACGGTGGCGTCTTCGCTGCTAACACCCCAAAGCACATGAAACACCTGGAATCGCAGAAAAAGCTTTGGGAACGCTACGGCCATACTCAGTTGGAACTGATGGACGCCAAGCGCATTCGTGAAGTGGTGGACAGCGACGCCTATGTCGGCGGCATGCTCGACATGAGTGGCGGCCACATACACCCGCTCAATCTGGCCCTGGGCGAAGCGGCTGCTGTTGAGTCGCTGGGCGGCGTGATCTATGAACAATCCCCCGCTATCCGCATTGATCGCGGCGCCAACCCTGTTGTGCACACGCCCAACGGCCGGATCAAAGCCAAGTTCGTGGTCGTCGCCGGTAACGCCTATCTGGGCAACCTGATTCCGGAGCTGTCGGCCAAGTCGATGCCGTGCGGCACCCAGGTGATCACCACCGAACCCCTGTCCGCTGAGCTGGCGAAAAGCTTGCTGCCGCAGGATTACTGCGTCGAAGATTGCAACTACCTGCTCGACTACTACCGCCTGACCAGCGACAAGCGCCTGATCTTCGGCGGCGGCGTGGTCTACGGCGCACGCGATCCGGCGAACATCGAGGCGATTATTCGCCCGAAAATGCTTAAAGCCTTCCCACAGCTGAAGGACGTTAAGATCGACTACGCCTGGACCGGCAACTTCCTGCTGACCTTGTCGCGCCTGCCGCAGGTCGGCCGCCTGGGCGACAACATCTACTACTCGCAGGGCTGCAGCGGCCACGGCGTGACCTACACACACTTAGCCGGCAAAGTGCTGGCTGAAGCCCTGCGCGGCCAAGCAGAACGCTTCGACGCCTTCGCCGATCTGCCGCATTACCCCTTCCCCGGCGGCCGCCTGTTCCAAGTGCCATTCAGCGCTCTGGGTGCCTGGTACTACACCCTGCGTGACAAGCTGGGCGTCTAAAGCACAGCCCGCAAACAGAAACGGCACCTCAAGAGGTGCCGTTTTGCATTCTATCTTTCGACGGTTTTACAACTGTGCATCCGGCCAGACCTGACGCGCCGAGCGCAACGCCCGCTGCGCCGCAGTCGCACGACCTTGCTTTTGCAATTCCTGCGCGGCCGCCATCCACGTCTGTTTGCGTGGTTGCGCAGGCAACTGATCGGTAGGCATGACCAATACAGCCCAGCGCCCCGCCTCACCCCACGCATCGTCGAAGCTGGCAAAGCTGGTGTACCAACGCCGGGTGTTGCCAGAGCGCAGCACCAGCGTGCGCTCACGTTGGTCATAGCCAACCAGCAGCGCAAACTGAGCGCCCAGCCCACCAAATAAACGATCCTGCATCACCAGCACTGGATGCCCTGCCGACACTTGCTGCATCAGCGCATCGAGGTTACCCGGCAAGGGGTAGACCAGCAGATCATAAGAGCGAGCCGCCGCTTCAAGGCCGACTTGCGCGCTTTGCCCCTTGGCCAATTGCTGAATACGTTCATCAACCAGGCCGGGGCTACTGATCACACCATGATGATTGAGTAACGCCGCCAACGCCGAAGGCCCACCCTGCGCATCACTGAGCTGAAAAAACGGCACATCGGCCAACTCGACCCGCTCGGGCAAGCGCTTGGTCTCAGGCTGCAGCTGCGGCCCACCAGCGCAGGCAGCGAGCAGAAAAAACAGGGCTACTGGCAGAAGCTTTACTACGCGCACAGACTGAAACATCACTCACCCACTGGCTTGTTTGTGGCGCAGAGCATAACGATGAAGTGCCGATGCCCCAACCTATCTGCGCAAAATGCCGAATTTCCGGCAGACAGTGCCCAAGTCATACGCACAAACGAAAATCCTCTCCAGGCCGATAAACTGCCCGGCATTGCACCCAACGCTGCCTTTACCCGGCACCACCACCGAATTACGACCGCCGCCCTTGCGCTCGCCGTCAAACAAACAGCTCCCTATGCCCAATAACTTTGCACCTGCCAGCACGCCTCTAACCGCGCTTTCTCGGCGCGTCTTCGTTGCGTCGATGATGGATTGGGCATATTCACTCATGCCGGGAAACCGTCCTAGATCCATAACCACCGGCCTTCAGCACCTGTAACCGGCCAGAAGCGGACGTTTTACTCGTGGCGGGATAGCCCTTTAGAAAGATGCATTGCGATAGACCTCCTCGCCGCCAAGCAAAGTCCAAAGAACCTTGGCTTTGCCGAGCTGATTAATTGGCAATTTGAAGATGTTCTGATCGAGCACAATAAGATCGGCTTGTTTGCCCACTTCCAGCGAGCCGGTGTCCTTTTCTTGGCGCAGGGTATAAGCCGCATCCAAGGTGTAGGCCTTGATTGCGGCTTCCAGGTTCGGCAGACCACGTTCACCTAAACTCAGGGCATTCTGCATGATGCCCAGGGGCGAAAGCGGGTTGACGTCCCAGTCGGAGCTAAGGGTGACACGCGCACCGGCGTCATACAGTTCGCGCATGGGCAGCATCGCGTAGGCGCGCTGGCCGATCATCGGCTCGTTGCTTTTCAGAAATGACGGCGTGAAGTACGGGCTTGGCTGGAAGTCGGCGATCACCTCGAGCTGTCCAAAGCGCGGGATGTCTTGCTTGGCCACCAGTTCGACGTGGGTGATGCGGTGACGGCCTTGGCCACCAGTGGCATCGATAGCGTCCAGGGCATCGCTGACGGCCTGGTCGCCAATGGCATGGATATGCATATCGAAACCGGCCTTGGCCAGTTCGCGGCTGTAGCGTTCGAGACGCCCAGGACTGAAGTAGTACAGGCCTTTCGCTTCGACCCCTGGCAGGTTCTGGTTATAGGGCCGCTGCAGGCGGGCGGTGGTGTTGTGGATGATGCCGTCGACATAGAACTTGATCTGGGTGACGTGCAGCAGGCTGTCGGCGGAGCCTTCGTCATACAAGGCCTTGAGCTCGGCCAGCTGTGTGTCATCGTCCCGCGTCGGGTAGGCCCACAAGCCCAGCGTGGTGCGCGCCGTCAGCTCATCATTGCGCGCCGCCCGCTGCCAGGCCTGCATATGCCCGCGCTGCCAGAACACCCGTGCATCGGCTACCGAAGTGATGCCATTTTTTGCCAGCTCGTCCTGCCCGGCCAGCACCGCCTGGTAGTAGACCTCTTCGAGCGCCTTGGACGGCGGCAATGCCCTGTCTAGGGCTAGATCGCCAGCGTTATCCAGCAGCACACCGGTGGCCTCGCCAGCCGCGCCACGTAGGATGATGCCACCCTCCGGGTTCGGCGTATCGACAGTAATGCCGGCCTGCTCCAGCGCCTTGGAGTTGAGCCAGTAGGCATGCGAGGTTTCTTCCATGATCGCCACCGGGCGGTCGCTGATAATGCTGTCGAGCAGTTCGCGCGGGGTTTTCTGCTGATCCAGCAGGCTGTGCAGGGAAAAGCCCCAGCCCAGCAGCCAGTCGCCGTCGTCCTGTTTATTGCAGGCGGCGATCGCCTGCAACCACTGCTGCACGTCATCCGCTGCCTCGACCTTGCAATCGCCCTGGGCCTCGGAGGAGGCATCCAGCACGTGGGCGTGGGTGTCCTGGAAGCCCGGCAGCACCAAGCGGCCTGCGAGGTCGACGGCTTCGGTCTCGTCATCTACATAGTCGGCGACATCCTCGTCATCGCCGATGGCGACGATGCTGCCGTCTTCATCGATCACCATCGCGCTGGCCCAGGGCTGCTCTGCATTGACGGTGTAGATCGTGGCGTTGTGCAGCAACAGGGTGGCGGATTGATCGGCCAGCGCCATGTTGCTGCCGAGCAGCAGAACCAGCGCCAGGGAATGTGAGCTGCGCATGGGCAAGGCCTCGTCGTAATGCGCACCAGCCTCGTCAGCCGGCACAGGGATAAAACACAAAGCCGCTACCGCCAGGGCTGGCGATAACGGCGGCGTGCTGCAGAAAATATAGCCGTGCACGCACGGCTGTGCCGGGCTTAGAGGATATCCAACGGGTAGGAAGTGATCAGGCGGAATTCATCGTTATCCGCCCCGGAGTTGGTGGCGTTCATAGCGTCATTACCGCGGTAAGTGGCTTGGCGCAGGGTGAAGGACAGGTCCTTGGCCGGGCCGTTTTGCAGCACGTAGGCCACCTGGATATCGCGCTCCCACTCCTGGCCATCCTCCAGCTCGTTGTAGAACGCGTAGGCACCTTCGGCGTCAGCCGCGCGGCCGTCGGCACCGCTACCGC
>Ga0209542_10013622_pt1 | contig 13975 bp, 14 predicted proteins | sample RifCSPhighO2_01_FD_184028 | JGI IMG/M metagenome (GOLD analysis project Ga0209542, IMG submission 184028) | Soil microbial communities from Rifle, Colorado - Rifle CSP2_plank highO2_0.1 (SPAdes) (version 2) | ecosystem: Environmental > Terrestrial > Deep subsurface > Rock core/Sediment ...
CCCGAATAGTTTCTGGAGAATTGCCCGACTTGGCGAAAGTCCAAGCGCTTCTATAATTTTTAAGGGGCCGTCGGCTATCCGATAGTGATGCACAATGCGAAATCGACTCTTTATATATGTGATAAGCACATCCTTCCCCGCCTTTCCTTGTCCAACAATCACAATAAGACGCACGGGCAAGTGCTTCCACGCTGATATTTTTTTCTTGTTGAGCTTTTTTTGCATATTCTCGAAAAGTTTCTTCCAGCATACCGGTTTTTTCGGAATTCGACAATGAGAAAAAGAAAACTCCCCGAAGGGAGTTAGATTTTACCGATAAGATCGGCTCCGATGTCTGTCCTATACTGCATGCCCGGAAAATGAATTCGATTTAGCGCTTCATACACTCGAGTGATTGCCTCTCGAAGCGTATCTCCGATTGCGGTTATGTGAAGCGCCCGTCCGCCCAGCGCATACATGTGTCCATCGCGCTTTTCCGTGCTCCCGTGAAAAACCACAACGCCGTTAACCTGCTCGGCTTCCTCGATCCTGTAAATCCGCTCTTGCCGCTCAGGGTCACGATCGGGATAACCGTCCGTTGCAATGGCGACCGAGACCGCATATCCGGGCTTCCAGCGAGGCGCGGGAATTTCCTTAAGTTTCCCGGTCGCGCATGCATACAAAAGCTCCAAAAGATCTGAATCAAGAAGCCGCATATACACTTCTGTTTCCGGATCGCCAAAACGCGCGTTAAATTCAAGAACACGAGGCCCCGCCACAGTAAGAATAATCCCGGGGTAGAGGCCACCGATAAACCATTCGCCGGTTTCTTTGCGAAGCGCGTTAAACACCGGATCAAAAATCTTAAATCCCATTCCGATGAGCGCTGATAAAATAAGGCGCGAGGTTGGCGCAACCGCTCCCATTCCGCCAGTGTTTTTCCCGTCAAGCTTTTTGTAGTCGCATGACGCGGGAAACTCAAGGTAAAGCCCGGTCCCGCCGGCAAGAAGATGACACGACACCTCTTGGCCCTTAAGAAACCGCTCGATAACAACTTCGCGAGCCGCATCGCCGTGCTTAAAGTGAAGGCATTCAATTGCCTTATTCACTTCATCCGCGGTCTCGCATATCACAACGCCTTTTCCTCCAGCAAGGCCGTCAGCTTTCACAACATACGGCGGCCCGATCCCCGGAGCGTTTTCCGGACGAAATACATCGCTGGCAGAATGGCAAATGAAAGGCGCAGTCGGAATACCGGCCTTCTGCATCAGGTTTTTAGCAAACACTTTTGACGTCTCGATCCGCGCGCTTGCCGCACTTGGTCCAAACACAGGAACGCCTATCGCGCGCAAATCACCCGCAACATCCTTTGCAAGGAGATTTTCCGGCCCGATGACAACAAGATCTATGTTGTTTTGGCTGATCGCGCGAAGAAGGTCGTCAAAAACAAGGCAGGGTACCACATCGGCGAGTTCTCGAATACCGGCGTTTCCCGGAGCCGCAAAGATTCTCCCTATATTCGGCGATTGTGACAATTTCCAGATGATCGCGTGTTCACGTCCGCCTGAACCGAGTACCAAAACATTTTTACCCATGAGAACGGCCTCCAATGAGAAGAGCTTGCCCAATAGTAGCAAAACCAACTACAAAAGCACAATTCTATGTGGTATAGTCGTTCCGGTATGCGGATTCTTGCAATAGAAACAAGCTGCGACGAAACTGCGATTGCAATCGCGGAATTTACCGGGCCGAAAACATCCCCGCGGATTTCGGTCTTATCGAATATCGTATCATCGCAAATTGCAGTTCATAGAAAGTTCGGCGGAGTTGTGCCGAACCTTGCGCGGCGGGAACATGAAAAAAATCTTGTGCCGATACTTCGTGGAGCGCTCAAGGAAACAAAAATGTATAAAGTATCCGGTATTAAGTATCCGGTATTAAGCAAGCGTATACAAAATACCAAATACAAAATACTTGATACTATACTCGCCCGCGAACCCGAACTCAAACAACAATTCAAAAAATATATTCTCTCGCTTCCGAAACCAGAAATTGATGCAGTTGCCGTTACCTACGGTCCGGGGCTCGCGCCCGCGCTTTGGGTAGGGGTGAACTTTGCGCGCGCACTTTCCGTTTTATGGAATAAACCGCTTATTCCGGTAAATCACATGGCAGGACATTTTTATTCCTCGCTCCTACAAAATGAAAAATCTGGGTACCGAATCGAAAACATCCGATTTCCGGCTCTTGCCTTATTGGTATCCGGCGGACACACCGAAATTGTAGAGGCGAAACAACACGGCGCATGGAAAATTGTGGGGGCGACGAGAGACGACGCGGCAGGAGAAGCATTTGATAAAGTAGCACGCATTCTTGGGCTTTCTTATCCGGGCGGTCCGGAAATATCAAAAGAAGCGCTCAAAAAAGGAAAGAAAATAAAAATAACGCTTCCGCGCCCAATGATGAATTCAAAAGACAATGATTTTTCTTTCTCCGGACTCAAAACCGCGGTGTTGTATTTGGTGCGCGATTTAGGAAGAACAAAGACAAAAAAACTACGACCTCATATAGCGAAAGAATTTCAAAACGCCGTAGTGGACGTTCTCGTGAAAAAAACAATACGCGCCGCAAAGGCATTCAAAGCAAAAACAATTCTTTTGGGCGGCGGAGTTGCGGCAAATCATGAACTGCGAAAACGTCTTGAAGCAAATCTGAAAAAAGAACTGCCTAATACCAAATACCTAATACCTAATACCCGTATGACGGGTGACAACGCGCTCATGATTGCGATCGCCGCGCATTTTGTGGGAAAGAAAAAAGCGTGGAACAAAGTCCACGCGGATGCGAATGTGCGGCTCGCCCGCTAGATACCAGAAATGCCTTCTTCAATCCGTGCGCGGGTTGCTACGCAAGAATGTGCGAAATTAGACAGGCCCGATGTTGGTGCCGGAGACGCAGGATCGCTCCCGCCGGAAAGAATAGCGTCCCTCGCGCGATCACTCTCTTGCGGACCCCCAGCCCGCGCGTTGCCAAAAAGTTCTGTTTCGAGCAGGGCTCTGGTAAACACCGGCGCAATGCCGGGATTTTCTTTGCAAAACTCCGATATGGCGGCGCCGACGCAAACCGCAATTTCAGTCACGACAGCGGGCGTGAGGCCGTGCCGCTCAAGACGGTCCGAGAGTGCAACCTCTTTTTGTCGAAAGATCTCAAGCGCGCGTCTTCCAACCCAAGCAATGCGCTCTTCCTTTTCCATAGTTCCTCCCTAGCAATGAAAACGCTATACTATATAACATACTTCGTATGGAAAATGTAATCTCCCCGCAATACAACCCAAAAGAAACCGAAGGCGACATCTACCGAATGTGGGAAGAATCCGGGCTTTTTGATCCGGATAAACTGCCACCGATCGGCGCGGGCAAACGCGAATCGAATTCAGATCGAGGGCAAACGCGGAAAAAAACTTTTGCCATGGTACTTCCACCGCCGAATGTCACCGGAACCCTCCACATGGGCCACGCCCTGATGCTCACGATCGAGGACATAATGGTCCGGTTCGAACGCATGCGTGGGAAGCGTACGCTCTGGCTTCCGGGAACTGACCACGCCGCAATCGCAACGCAATCGAAAGTAGAAGCAATCATCCATAAAGAAGAGGGGCGTACGCGCCACGACCTTGGCCGCGAGGAATTTTTGAAGCGCGTCGAGGCATTTGCCCAAGAAAGCCATGATACGATTGTCGGACAAATGAAAAAAATGGGCGCATCGGTTGATTGGTCGCGCGAAGCGTACACGCTCGACGAAAAGAGGAATCTCGCAGTCAGAACAGCGTTCAAACAAATGTACGACGCGGGGCTCATCTATAAAGGAAAACGAATTGTAAACTGGGACCCGAAGCTCCAGACAACGGTCTCGGACGACGAGGTTGAATGGATCGAAGAGAGTACTCCGCTCTACTATCTCAAATACGGCCCCTTTACCATTGCAACCGCGCGGCCCGAAACAAAATTCGGGGACAAATACGTGGTTCTTCATCCGGATGACCCGCGCTACCAAAAATACGAGCACGGTGAAAAACTCATCGTTGAGTGGATAAACGGAAACGTCACCGCAACAATCATCAAAGACCCGGTGATTGACATGGAATTCGGGACGGGTGTTATGACAATTACGCCGTGGCACGATATGACGGACTTTGATATTGCAGAGCGCCATAAGCTTGACTTCGAGCAGATCATTGATTTTAGCGGAAAGCTTTTAGCGATCGCAGGCGAGTTTTCCGGGCTCCACATAAAAAAAGCCCGGCCCCTGATCGTTGAAAAACTCAAGGGAAAAGGACTCATAGAAAAAATAGAGGAGACATATATACACCGCATCGCGACAAACTCGCGGGGCGGGGGAATAATCGAGCCGCAAATAAAAGAGCAGTGGTTTGTCGCGGTCACGAAAGAATTTCCAATGCCCCACTCGGAATTACAAGGCATCAAAGCAGGAGATACCGTTACGTTGAAGAAGCTTATGCGCCACGTTGTTGAATCAAAGCAAATTAAAATCATCCCCGAGCGATTTGAAAAAATTTACTATCACTGGATTGATAACCTCCGCGACTGGTGCATCTCCCGTCAAATATGGTACGGCCATCAGATTCCGGTGTGGTATTGTAGCACAAATGACAAATTAAAAATTAAAAGTGAAAAATGCGATGAGCCACTTGTGAGTATTGATGACGCCACTGGGTGTCCGCATTGCGGCGGAGGGGTATCGCAGGATCCGGATACGCTCGACACATGGTTTTCATCCGGACTCTGGACGTTTTCCACGCTCGGATGGCCAAATGACCAGCACATAGACTTTAATGAAGCCCTAGTCCCCACCGTAAGGGATGGTACGAAGACCAAAACATACCGTCTCCGAGATCACGGCCTTGTCCTCAATCAAATAATTACCGCTGAAAACACACAAAGCGGAAAGAACTTTGGTTATTTAAAAATTTTGAATATAGAGAAAACGACATTTGGTAAAATCAAGTATAATCAAGAAGGACATGAAAAATTTGAAAGCTATGATGAATTTGTGAAAAGCTATGCTAACTATTATCCAGATCGTACCATCACAAAAGAAACAGATATTTGGATATATACCTTCAGATATCAAAAACAATCAGACTTAGAACTCTATCACCCCACAGACGTCCTTGAAACCGGATACGATATTTTATTTTTCTGGGTTGCGCGCATGATCTTGATGTCAACCTATCTTTTAGGCGAAGTTCCGTTCCGAACCGTGTACCTCCACGGCCTTATCCGCGACGCGGAAAAGCAAAAAATGTCTAAATCAAAAGGAAATATCGTTGATCCGCTTGATCTCGGAGAAAAATACGGCACAGACGCGCTTCGTTTCGGCCTTATCTTCGGCACAGCTCCTGGAACGGATATTCCGCTTTCCGAAGACAAAATACGCGGAATGAAGCACTTTGCAAACAAACTCTGGAATATCGCGCGCTTTGTCCTTGCGAACATTGACTCGATTGATTTTAAAAAAACATACAAAGACCTTTTCGCAAAAACCGATGCTGATAAAGACATAATAAAAAAACTCAGCGCCGCAGTCCTCGAAACATCAAACAATCTCGAGCGCTATAACATCCATGAAGCGGCTCAGACAATCTATTCCTTCGCGTGGCGCGAATTTGCCGACAGCTATCTCGAGGCGTCAAAACCCCAGCTCGCGAATCCCGAGCTCTCGGAAAACACAAAAGAGATCCTCGGCGTTACGCTCGCGACAATTATAAAACTCCTCCATCCTTTCGTGCCGTTTATCACAGAAAAAATCTGGTCACTTCTGCCCGAACACCCAAAAAATTTCCTCATGATCGAACCGTGGCCCGCTTCGTCAGATGACCATACCTAATCCCTGCGGTATAATAGGATTGTGACCGCCGCATTAATATCCACCCACGCGGGATACATATTTCTCACATTCCTGCCTCCAATTCTGTGGCTTCTTTTTTATCTTCACGAAGACCGCAGGCCCGAGCCGAAAATGCTCCTGGTTTTTACGTTTGTCGGTGGAATGGCGTCCGCGGTTATTGCGATTTTCGCCGAATACTTCCTCCTCGACGATAAAGGAATTTTCCCATGGCTCTTCGGGGTTACGATGGCGGCAAATCCGCTTTTTTTCTTCTTTGTAATCGCCGTTGTCGAGGAATACGTAAAATACCTGCCTTTCAAATTCCTGATTTCGGGTCGGGAAGAATTCGACGAGCCGGTGGACGCCATGATCTATATGATGACGGCCGCCATGGGCTTTGCCGCCCTGGAAAACGCGCTTTTTGCAATACCTTTGTTTCGCGAGTCGTTTTTTTCCGGGGTGGAAATTGTGGCAAACCGCTTTTTAGGCGCAAATCTCCTGCATGCGCTCTCCTCCGCAATCGTCGGGTTCTTTATTGCAAAGTCATTTCTCTCGCCCAGGCGCCACCACTTCATCGCAGCGGGCATTGTCATGGCAAGCGTCTTGCACATGGCGTTCAATTATCTTATCCTAGAGAGTAGGACGCTTCCTCTGGGGGTCATGTATCTTTTCTTCCTCCTTACCCTCATGACGATTATGGTTCTCATCGAATTCGAGCAATTGAAAAAGCGAAACGTAAATCTTGAACGAGAATAACTATGGGTACTTTTTTCGACAAAGTCACGTCGCCATACCAAAACCCCCCGGAACTTCCCGCGCCGGAAGAAGAGAGACCGACTCCTGCGCCGAAACGCGGCAGAAAACCGAAAGCCCAAGTCGAACCCCAACAAAATCAAGAACTGTCAATCGACCAAGAATTTAAAAAACCTATGCCATTTCAAAAGGACTTAACACATGTGAAAATAGAATCGGATGACGCTTCGGCGCGCGAGCCCGCAGAAGCGCGCGAAGAAGACGGCGAACTTACCGTTGATATTTACGACAACGGGGATGCAATTATGATCCAGTCAACGGTTGCGGGCGTAAAGCCCGAGGACTTGGATATTTCCATAACAACGGACAGCGTTACGATCCGGGGAAAGCGAAAACAACAAGAAGAAATCCGGGAAGAGGACTACTACTACAAAGAACTTTTCTGGGGCGCGTTTTCAAGATCAATTATACTTCCGGAAGAAATCGAAGAAGGGGAGGCGGAAGCAAATTTAAAGCACGGCCTCCTTTCAATCCGCCTGCCCAAAAAAAAGCGAAACATCGTCCAAAAACTCAAGGTGAAAGTGACTTAACCAAAACGGCTCATCGGGATTCCCGATGAGCCGTTACAATCAGTACCTGCCCACGCGAATCATCCGAACACCAACACTTTATCGCTCTCTTCTACCATCGCAAGTAAATCGGACATGGTAGAAACCGGGCATACATTACTTTTGCTCTTTCCGCGTAATTCAAGGCACGTGCCGCACGCGTACACTTCGCCTTTCAGCTTTTTGAATTCCGTCACTTTCGCCGAGATGTCAAAATGTTCACTGTCGGGAATGGTGTCCAATTCCGATCCTTCGCTCATCAAAAAAATCTTCACCGCGCGGCCCGCCTTGAGCGCGGTAATGCCGAAACGAAACGTATTCCACACGTGTTCCGGCGTATTCGATTGAAGTATAATTCCGATTTTCATACGTCCTTATCCGCAATTTCTCTATCCGTATATATAACGCCGGCGATCCAATTGTCAATGACTCGTTTCGAATGCGGGAAAATTCTCTGCGGTAAATTTGCAGTATCATACCATCTCCAATTTCTTGAATGCTCGGGTTCCGCGTCATACGGCTCTCCCGAATGGCACTCCGCAAGCAATCCGATAGAAACATAGTGCCTGTCATAGGCAATATCATTCCCAACAGAAACCACGGTCTTAATTATAATGTCTTTGAGTCCGGTTTCTTCTCGAACCTCGCGTCTCGCCGCGTCTTCAAATGTTTCTCCGAATTCCAAATGCCCGCCCGGGATTTCATGTGTTCCGGCGCCGTGATTCGAAAGCCGTTCGCCAAGCAAAATTTTTCCGTCCCGAATGACGATAACCCCTATCCCGATTTTCGGCCGTTCATTCCCGCTCATGAAAAATGAACTTTTTTATATTGCCAACTCGCTAACACGCGCGCAGTCAATCGAAACGCGATGAATAGTGCAAGAATAATCAAATGGGGAAGTGGAAATACAAAGGCAAAACCGATTAACGCGGCCGTAATGCATATTTCAATTACGTTAAAACGTATCCACGTATCAACGAATAATTTATCGGCTCCCGTCGGTTGATACTCTCGTTTAGAACTCAAAAGCCAAAAATAATCTAAAATTTTTAATGCAATAAATGCGCTGAAAAAATACACCGGGGTCAATAAAGTTGCGTATATGTAAAGAAAGAGGGTAAACATAATTCCCACGTCAAGCAATACGTCGATTTCTCTTTTTGGAGGAAATTTTTTGAGTGATGGCGAATAATCAATCCAATAGTCAACGATATCGAGATAGACAAAAATAAATGCGGCGTACTGCCACGGCTCTTTCAGAAGAGGCCACCATTGGAAGCCGAGCCCCAAAACAACCCCAACCATGATATCTATGAACTTGATGCTAAAATTTTTCATTTTTTCGTATACCGATCCTTATCTCGCGACATCACCTTATCGAACGTCTTTTGAATCGCACGATCAAGGTCAATCTTTTTTGAACCCCGTTACAACCTAGAAGCTTCGTCCTTTAAATTGGAGAATAAAAAATAGTTTAAAAAGTTAGATGGGGTTTCGACTTTTAACCCGGGTTGTAACGGGGTGAATTCGCAAAACACATGAGAGTATAAAGAATATCGCCAAGTTCTTCCTCGAGATTCTGCTCTTTTTCATCATCGCGCTTGGGCTTATCGCCGTATAAATGGTTTACGGCCCGCGCAAATTCGCCGACTTCCTCCGTGAGCCGCGCCAAAATCGAAAGCGGAAACCAATACTCCCACCCTCTTTCTTTAAACCATTTGTCGAGGGTTTGTTGATGTTTGTACATAATTTGACTTTTTGCAAAATAAAAGTTATACTCCGATTGTACCTACATCCTATATTAGGAGACAAGGACAGGGGAAGACCCGATTTGGTACCAATGAATCAGCTCACCTCAAGAACGGCAAGCCAAGTTTAACAAACTTCCTTTAAGGATGTTCAATTGTTAAGGATATGATCACAAGCTGAACACAGAGGTTATGCCAAAGACTGATTCTGATATGTCTTCCGGCTTCTCCTTAATCCCGCAAGCGCTTGCGGGATTTAAATTTATAAATTCCATACTGATTGTGGATAACTAGCACTTTTACACTTTCGATTTACTTTCTATAATATTACCATGGTAACGAAAAGGCAAAAACAAGTTCTCGATTTTATAACCGATTATCGGGGGCGGAAAGGATACGCTCCCTCTCTTGACGAAATACGCAAGAAATTAAAACTCTCGTCTGTCTCAACGGCCCATTTTCATGTTGTCAAGCTGCGCGATTTGGGGTATTTATCGAAAGAAGAAAACAAACCGCGATCTATCGAAGCTTTAGGCCGCGAGACAATGGTAAAAATTCCACTATTAGGGACAATTGCTGCCGGACAGCCGATTGAGGCAATTCAAGTAAAAGAAACGATCGCCATTCCGAAAAGCAAAATTCCTTCCTCATCCGAAGTATATGCTCTCCGCGTGGTCGGAAGTAGCATGATTGATGAGAATATAAATGACGGCGATATTGTTTTAGTAAAACGACAAGAAACAGCGGAGAATGGACAAAAGGTTGTAGCCCTTATTGATAACCATGAAGCAACATTAAAGAAATTCTACAAGGAGAGGGGACATATCCGTCTACAACCGGCAAACAAAAGTATGGAGCCGCTTATTTTCCGAAACGGACGGGATGTTTCAATACAAGGGATAGTGCTTGATGTTATTCGCGAAGAAGGAACTGCAACGATTCAATTACCGGAATATAGGGAGGTTCAAAAATATAAAGAATTGCCCTTGAATAAAATTATTTGTGGGGATGCGATAGAAGTAATGAAAAAATTTCCCTCAAATTCGGTGGATATCGTAGTTACTTCTCCCCCATACGATGCCGTTCGTGACTACAAGGGATTTTCTCTTGATTTACATGCGGCGGGCAAAGAGTTGTTCCGTGTTCTTAAAGATGGCGGGGTTGTGGCTATGGTTATCCAAGATCAAACTAAAAACTTTGGGAAGTCGCTAACTTCTTTTAAAACGATCGTTGATTGGTGCGATAGTTTTGGATTTAAACTGTTTGAAACGGTAATCTACCGTAAATACGGAGCAGAAGGAGCATGGTGGAACAAACGTTTCCGCGTCGATCATGAGTATGTTCCAATTTTTCTAAAAGGAGAGCGGCCACAATACTTCAATAAAGAACATCTGAAAATCCCTTCAAAGCATGGGGGGAAAACAATGACTGGAGGTGGCACTCGCCTTACAAATGGTATCCGTATTGAAACACGCTCGATAAAAATTAATCCGACGAAGTGCCGGGGAACAATTTGGGAATATCTAACAGCTGGCGATGGAAGTCGTTTGAAACACCAGCACCCAGCTACTTTTCCAAATCAGCTACCGTATGATTTTATCAGTTGTTTTACGCCAAAAAACGGAATTGTGCTTGATCCATTTGTAGGAAGCGGGACAACGGCTGTTGCAGCAAAAAATCTTGGGCGTTCTTACATTGGTATCGACATAGCGCCTGAATACTGCGCTATTGCAAAGAAAAGAATGGAAATCGAGAGTGTGTCAAAAAAACAGAATGGTCTATTTTAGAAAATATTTTTTGGATCGAGCGTATATTCAATGCCCAGTGTGCTTGTCATAGCAAGCGAGATTGGATTTTTTTTCATAAGTTCGTCATAACGGCCTTGACTCGGTCTTATCGCGCCTTTTTTGAGATAAAATGGAGATAAATTTCTCCACGACCAGTTATCGGGCGTGTATTCCCATCCGGTTTTATTTGCAAGCAGATATAAAAACTTCTCGGCTTGTTCAACGGTTTCACGTTCAATAGTTCGACTCTTTCCATCGAAATGAATCAATCCACCGTTCCCATTTGAAAGTTTAATCTTGTCACCCCCTCGCTTTCCTCCAGTGATCAGGCGTAATTCACCAAATAATTCACTCAACGCAATCATTAAGCTATGGATAGAATAGTGATCGTTGAAAAATATCGCATGCAAAGGGCTTGCCGTCTTCTCCGCTTGCAAAAAATTCAGCCAGCTCAAACAATTATCTGGATAGTTGAAAAGATTTTTGAATGTTCCGTCGGTGTAGAGTAGGGGGCAAATCGCTGTTGTCGGAATGGTTATTTTTTGAACCGACCCGAGAACGCCAAAAAGAAGATGGATTGTTGCCAGCGGATATTTTTGGGGGAAATTGTGCTTAGCGTCATATCCCCGGGTATTATTTGCAGAAAAACAACTATCAAAGTTTCCCCAATTTGCGGGCAAGCGATTTTTGTTGAACATAACCATGTGCTGGCCGACGCTTCGTATTCCTTTTCTGAAAATTTCCATATCTAGGAAAACACAATCTTCGGGACGAAACCCTTTTTTCAATACCATAATTTTCCCGTCATAGAAACCACGAATTTTCCAATTCAGGTAATATGAGGTAAACAAACCACAAAGAAGCCCATCGCTATCAGGACTTAATACGCAATTCTGGTCTTTTTTAACCAGCCAAGGATATTTATTGATTACCGCTGCGTAATCAATAACATCGTCCCTACCAGCCAGCATTTCTTGTATTCGTAAAATCATAATTATTTCAAAAAGTAATCAACCGGCTTTTCATAAATACGGGCAACCCTTCTGTCCCTCAGTGTAAAATCTGCAAAATTCCCGTTGATGGACCTAAGAAGAACGGTCCTACTTCGCTCACCACAAGTCGAACTCCTGCCTCCACAACTTATCCCGACACTATAGCATTGGTGGATCGAGCTCAACTCGATGGACCTAGGGAGAATCGAACTCCCGTCTCAGCAATGCGAATGCCGTGTACTACCACTGTACTATAGGCCCGAAGGTCTATAGTGTCAGGATAAAATGTGAATGAGGCCTTTATTTTCTATACGGTCGCCAGAGATATTTTTGAAGATCCACGAAATAATTTCCGTCGACTTCTTTTACTTCAACGTTTTCTTCGCGTAATAGTTTTACTTGAAGCGACTTTGGCGCGCGGAGGTTTTCAATCGAAATCATTCCCTGCGAATTGAGGACTCTTTGCCACGGAATATTGTGATAATCCGGAAGCGCGCGAAGCGCCCAGCCAACAGCTCGAGCCGCGCGCGGGGTTGAAATAATCGTCGCAACCTGCTGATACGTCGCGACTTTTCCGGCCGGAATTTTTTTTACCACGTCGTATACTTTGCTATAAAAGTTCTGTTCTTTTTTCATAACCAACTCGTGATGGGGAGAGTCGAACTCCCGCTACCGACTCCCGAAGCCGGCGTACTACCACTATACTACATCCCGATATTTCCTAACTGGGCGGACGCACGTATTTACCCCGAAATGAAAATCCTCTCATTTATACAAGGAAAATCGAAAAAATTCAAGACGGCGAATCTATTTCACCCAATACTTTGATTTTATTTTTGAAATACGCTCGTCTTCTGCAAGTTCGACCTTTTCCTCGGCTTCCGAGGCGATTTTTTTCAATTCGTCCGAGGAAAGCCCTCCAAGCTCTTTCACGCGCGATTCAAGATACTCGGAATTATTTTTTTTCGGCTCATCAATCACTTCCTGCATCAGGACTTCAATAATCTGTCCGATTCTCGGCCCGGGTTCAATCCCTAAAATCCGCATAATATCATCCCCGCGGATTTTGAGCATTTTCGGCGTCGGCGCTTCTTCTTCGCGCAAAATTTTCTCAACCCGAAACTGGAAATGACGGAGTCGATAGGGGACTGCCTTGGGAACCCCCATGCCCATCCGGTCGCAAATTCGAATTTTCACCAAGTCCGCCATGTTTTCTGCGCCGACGTTTCTGATAAGCCGCCGAACTGAAGAATCCGTAATGCCTTCGTCAGGATCATACTTAAACAAGTGCCAGCGAATCAAAATCGCCGCCTTTTTTACAAAATCAGAAGAAAAATGAAGGCGCGTCAAAATCTCGGCCGCCATTTTTGATCCGATCATGTCGTGCCCGTAAAACGTCCATTCTTCATTTTTCATGGGACCCTTGGCGCGCGGTTTCCCGATGTCGTGCATGAGCGCGATTAGACAAACTTCCGGAGAAAATCTCGTCTTTGCCCCGTATTCGAGGGCTTTCAGATTATGCTCCCAGATCGTAAAAATTTTCGGCCGGTTCGTCACGCCGATGCCCTCGCGGAGTTCGGGAATAATGTGGGCGAGAAGTCCAGTTTCTTCCAAAAGCTCGATTCCTTCGCGCGCTTTTGCGACGCCAATGATTTTCATGAGTTCATCGCGGATCCGTTCTTTTGCGATAAACGCAAGATTTCCGGAAAGTTTTTTTATCGCCGCAAAAGTATTTTTCTCGATCTCCCAGCCCGAGGCTGGTCCGCCCTGGGCGGAGAGTTCTGTCGCAAGACGAACCGCCCTCATCATACGAAGAGCATCTTCGTCGAATCGTTCAGTCGGATTCCCGACCGCACGAATCATTTTTTTCTTCAAGTCAGCTTGTCCATCGAATGGATCGATTAGTTTTGGGAATTGAGAATTGGAAACTGGAAATTCCAGCGCGATTGCGTTCATGGTGAAATCGCGTCTGGCTAAATCTCCTTCAAGCGTTTTCGCATATCGAATTTCGTCGGGATGTCTTCGGTCACTATATTTCCCTTCTTCGCGAAACGTTGTTACCTCAATTTCTTTGAGAGTCGGATCTTCTGATGCGGTCTTTACGGTAACGGTCAAAAACTTATTTTCGTAAAAACTTTCCGGAAAAAGTTTTTGTATTTCTTCCGGTTTCGCGGAGGTTGTCACATCCCAATCCTTCGGTT
>Ga0209542_10013623_pt1 | contig 13974 bp, 12 predicted proteins | sample RifCSPhighO2_01_FD_184028 | JGI IMG/M metagenome (GOLD analysis project Ga0209542, IMG submission 184028) | Soil microbial communities from Rifle, Colorado - Rifle CSP2_plank highO2_0.1 (SPAdes) (version 2) | ecosystem: Environmental > Terrestrial > Deep subsurface > Rock core/Sediment ...
TAAACTCACTACTTTTTCATTGATGTACTATGGTATTCGGATGTGGGATCACCATGATCACCTTTTCCCATGCCAAGGTTTTCATGAACAATAGGTTGTTTACACTCATCCCATTTTTTTGTTAACATAGCAACTGCTGTACAATCAGAAATAGCTACAAACACATGTCGTGTTCCTTTAGGAGTAAAAGTACAATGTCCCTTACTGAGATAAATAAATTCCTCCTTTACATCAGGAGAGTCACGTGTTACAAGAACTCCTTCTCCAGATGTAAGCAGAAAATATTCATCAAATTCTGGGTGATAATGATTTCCTCTAACTTTTCCAGCTTTTATAATATTGAAATTAAATTCTACAATTGGATCTTTTGGAATGAATGTAAAAATTCCCCCTCTCCCATCCCTTACTGTATCTAGATTACAAGAGGGTAGCAGCTTCTCTATTTTCATAATAACTGCTTTTTTCTTAAGTTCTAATTTATCCTTTACACATTTTAGAGGTATTTTTATAGACTAGGAGTTTATTTTCCTACAATCTCAAACTTTGGTAAAGGCACAATAAACTTACCTCCACTATCAAGAAATTGTTTTTCTCTTTGTTTAAAATATTCTAGTAAATGCCACGGTAAAATAAGAAAATAATCTGGTTTTTCAAGCCTTGCCTGCTCTTCAGATATTATTGGAACTTCGGTACCAATGGTTTTTTTACCATGTTTAATAGGATCTCTATCAGCTGCTTTTTTTATAAAACTGTTGTTAAGATTACAATACTGTAAAAGTGTATTACCTTTAGTTGACGCACCATACGCATAAACTATTTTTCCTCTTTCTGTCTCTGTTTTTATAAAACTAATTATCTTTTCTTTGATATTTGTAACCCTTTTTGCAAAATCTTCATATGTTTTTTTATTATCTAATCCAATTTCTTCTTCATTATGTTCTAATTCGCTTACAGAAGGTGAGATAGGCATTAATTTATTGTTTTTATGTTTTACAAATACTCTAAAACTACCACCATACACCTCATTCATTTCAACATTGAAAATGTTAAGATTATGTTTTTCAAGAAGCTTTTTCAATGATTTTAACGAATAATATTCTAAATGTTCATGTCCAATATTATCAAACGCATTTAATTTTAACATTGGATCTAGATATGCCATTTGAATAATCCAAATACCATCATTAGCTAAACACTGTACAACATCGTTAACAAAAGAATTCGGATCTTCTAAATCATAAAACATTGCAATACTTGTGATTATTTTACACTTCAAACCATCAAAATGTTTTTTAAAATTATTATAACTAAAAAAGTCGTTAATGATATAGTCTGTTCCTTGTTTAGCTTCTTTGATAAGATTATTTGCTGGCTCAAAACCAATTAGTTTAGCTTTAGATTTGTAAGTTCTTAGTAATGTTCCATCATTACATCCAATATCTAATACCATGTCTTCTGGTGATAATTTTATAGTTTCTTCAGCTTTTTGAGTTATATCCTTTAGAGCCATTTTCATAGTTTCGTTTAAACCAGATCTGAACCAGTATTGTTTATAGAGTAATGTTCTTGATGCAATATGTTTTAGTTGTAATAAACCACAACCATTAGAATTTGGATCACACAGAATTAATTCAAGAGGAACTTTTTCTTCATCTTTATAGTCATAATTATTATCAACAAAATTTGAAACATATTGTTCGCCTAAAGAAAGAATTGGTATCAGATGTTTTGAACCACAAGCCCTACATGAACCTGTAGTAGATGTTAAATATTTCATCTTCATTTTGGTTATTGACAGATACTGTAGAATTATAATTATTTGTATTTGATGCTGGGACCGTTTTTAACCATACGTTGTGTTTGTCTATTTTTTAATTTTTTAATTTTACTATTAATATTCTCTTCACTACTTCTTGTGATAAGTTTTGCTTCACTTGGGTATAAAGGTGCATCCCATGGAAATGTTTTGCCTTCAACGAACATTTTCCATCGATTCATATCTTCGTTTACCATTAACTTAACAAGTTTTTCAAACTTTATCTTAGGTTCCCAACCTAGTTTTCTTTTTGCTTTTTTATTGTTACCACACAGATAATCAACTTCAAAAGGTCTAAAGAATCTCTTGTTAATTTTTACATATTTTTTCCAAGTTAAACCTACTATATCAAAAGCTAATTTTACAAAATCCAAAACACTATGGGCTTCTCCTGTACTAATTACATAATCTTCAGGTTTGTCTTGTTGAAGCATAAGATGAACAGCTTCCATATATTCTGCAGCATATCCCCAATCTCGTTTTGCGTACAAATTACCAAGTACCAGTTCATCTTTTAAGCCCATTGCTATTTCTGCTACTCCATTGCTGATTTTCCTTGAGACAAATTCCATTCCTCTAAGTGGTGACTCATGATTAAACAATATGCCTGCTACAGCAAACATGTTATACGAATTTTTGTAGACATTAACGATTCCATGTGCATATAATTTTGCTGCTGCATATGGACTGGAAGGATAAAATGGAGTTTGTTCATCTTGTATAGTACAACCGTTGTTTCCATACATCTCGCTACTAGAAGCTTGATAAAACTTGGCATCAACTCTGAGCACTCTAAGTGCTTCAAGGAATTTTGTTACGGCCAATCCTGTAATTTCAGAATTTCCTATCGCCTGTTCAAAAGATGTACTAACATAACTTGATGCAGCCATATTGTAAACTTCATCAGGATCAGATACTCTAACTGCCTCAAGCATGGAACCCATGTCAAGTAAGTCAGCTGGAATAAGATTAATTTTAGAATAAATTCCTAGACTTTGCAATCTCCAAAAATTAGGAGTAGAAATTCTTCTAAAAGTACCATAAATCTTGTATCCTTTACTTAGTAGATATTGAGCTAAATATGCACCATCTTGACCAGTTATCCCTGTTATTAGTACCTTTTTCATTTCTTTTCAAAGTTTTGTGCTATTAATATTGTTTAAGAACATCAGACCTAATTTTCATGATGTATTTTATAGACCACTGTTCCTCTTTGAGACTTGTATATGGCCTCAAAATGAGGAGGTATTTTCGGATTAGTAGGATCTGAAAGAATTTTCAAATAATCTAAATGAAAATCACGTGGTACATAAATTAGATATTCAGGAATTGGATTGTTTAAATCATAACGATCCATGGGGCTACTGTTAATATTTGATAGAAATATTTGTTCTTCTTTCCAATTTTTTCTTGTAATATAGTTTTCAATTGTATCATCTGTAGAACCTTCATTAAATATTCCACCTACCCATTTACTGTTAGCATAGTAACCGTAAAGAATGTAATTAGTCATCACATAACTATTTTCGATATTAGGTTGTGCTCTTAAAATTCTTGTAATATCTTGTACTTCAGTATCATATTGTATTTTTTTATTATGGTAATCAAACAAATCATTTTTTGAAAATGTGGGACTGTCACCAGATGCAATTACACTATATAGTAAATAAGAATAACCTGCATTGACTAATAAAATAAGGATAATTAAAACTACACTAAACTTTCCTATGAGAGAAATTGAATTAGAAATTGGTGGGTTTGATTTATTAATGATTTTTTTATATATAGCAGGAATTATTTCAACAAAAAAAATTGCGCTTAGAGTAGCAATTGAAATCCAAACGATCAAAAAATCTCGAGGTGCTCTGAGAGGAAGAATACCCATTATTAAAATATAGACAAGGACAAACATCACTAATGGTAATAAATTTTTTTTAATTTTTTTGAAATTTAGAATTAACAAAACAAAAAGAGGAATCATAATAATTGCAAAAAAATGATCATTAAAATTGCCTAATGCAATTACCAAAATTGCAGTTATGGACGCTGAGCCTATTAATGCTATCACGTTTATTTTATCAGGTTTTATTTTTATAGAATAAAGAAAGCCGCCCAAAACTGGTAAAAGTCCTACAACATAAATAGCAGGAATCAAAGAAGCATTAATTCTATTTTCAAAGCCAAATAAGTTGCTTGGCTGACCATAAAAAATGTTATAAAAATAATTTTTTAGAGTTAAATCAAAATCAAACAAAATACCTTTAGAAATATCCTTATCCATGTTTAGTAATAACTGATTTTGCCATTCGGGTGTTGTGTATTGTGAACGGGTGGCAATGATAAAATTTGAATTGGAATCTAGTAAATTTCCATGAACCGCATAATTATAAAAAAACATGGGACTAGCTAAAATTAGGAAAAAAATAACTAATACTATAACATATGATATTTTTACAGGAAATTTCTTCTTAGATAATAATACAACAATAATTACAGTAAATAAAATAAGAACGGGTTGATATCTGACCATAAAAGCAAGTCCTATAATGGAACCAATAATCATCATATCATAAATTTTCCAATCTTCTTTAGTTAAGAAATATAATGAAAACATTGTCAAGCAGATGGGAAGTAAATCATTTAGGGCCTGTGTTGATAAAACATTGAACCAAGGATTAAATGCAACAAACAACTGGCCAACTAATGCTATTTTGGGATTGAAAATATTTCTTATAATATAATAAGAAAAAAAAACAATTCCAGTTCCGCTTAAAACAGAAACCAACTTTACTGTAAAAAATCCATCATGAAAAACTGAATCTAATGCAGCAAATAATATTGGGCCACCTGGACCAGCGTTTAGAAATTGTACATTTTTTCCGTATCCATTTAAAATTTCCTTACCGCCCTGAAGATAAATTAAACCATCTTGATCAAAAATTGTCCAATATGTATGATTGAAAAACGCTGCGTATGATGTTATTAAAAAAAATCCAATTACAATCCATAAATGATACTTGGTTGTAGTAAAAATCTTGGATTTCTTTTGCTGTAAACTCATTTATTTAAATCAAAAAATGTATGATATATTTGTGTCATGGTAGTAATAGGAACGAATTAAGATGGAACATAAACCAAGCAATTTCGAATTTAACTTACCAGTGCCTATTTATTTTGGAGTTGATTCAACACAAAAACTTCCTGAAATTTGTAAAAAATTTGGAACTAATATTCTACTCGTAACTTCAAAAGATATATCACATATTGAAAAAAAAATCCTCTCCATTCTGGAAAATTCTTATTTTTCTATAGATTCTCTCTATTTAGAATCTCCAGAACCTTCTTGCTCATATATTGATTCTATTGCCAAGGATCTCTCTTCAAAGAAATTTGATTGTATAATAGGATTAGGTGGAGGTAGTGCCATGGATATGGCAAAGTCATTATCAATAGCATTAACAAATCCAGAACCCATTTGGTCATATGCAAATTTATCATATAGGCTTCCAAAACCAATATTAAAAAAAACCTTGCCAGTAATTCTGATTCCAACTACAGCTGGAACTGGTTCAGAAGTTACACCATATGCAGTATTAACGAATTCTGAAATTGAACAGAAAGGAACTATTCAAGAAGTAGCAATATTTTCAAAGGCCGCTATCATTGATCCTAGCATAATGACTAGTATGCCTAATGACCTTACTGCATTTACGGGAATGGATGCATTTGCACATGGTTTAGAATCATGCATGAACATCTCAAAAAAATCCCCAATTTCAGAATTAACTGGGATTGAATCTATGAAGATAATTATCCAATGTCTTCCAGAAATTCTTGAAACTGCTAGCAACTTAGAATTAAGAACAAAATTAGCATGGGCAAGCACATTAGCTGGAATTGCCATAGCACATAGGGGTACTACTACTGCTCATGCCATAGCAGAAACCATGGGCGGGCTAATTAAAATACCTCATGGCATAGCAGTCGCAATTTCTACTATTCCTGTATTAAAGGCAACTTTACAAAGTAATCCTGATTCACTTTCTACTTTATATGATAAACTATTTTTTGATGATATTATAAAATCAACACAAGACAAGGCTAATACTCTAGTAAACTCAGTTTCTCAGCTGTTAGAAAAAGTTGGATTAAACAAACATGTAAACAACTATCATGACACATCATCAGATTTCCCAGATAAAATCCTAAATAATCTTTTGAATTTTAAATATAGACCACTTAAACAACATCCAGTTGAATTCAATAATGAGACTTTAAAGAAAATAATTGAGGAAATAATCTATGCACAATAAAAATTTAAGAACTCATAGAATAGGAATAAAAAAAATCCAATGTAATTCTTTTACTATTGGGAATGATTCCCCACTTTTTTTGATTGCAGGACCATGTTTAGTTGAGGATATTTCAATCTGTAAGGAAATTGCAAAGGAGGCAAAGCGTATTTGTAATAAATATGGACTAAATTATATTTTTAAAGCCAGCTTTGATAAATCTAACAAAACCATTCCAAATTCCTACAGAGGACCAGGATGGGAAAAAGGATTAGAACAGTTAAAACAAATAAAAAAAGAAATACAAACTCCAATTATCACAGACATTCATGAAAGGGAACAATGTGATGCAGTAGCCGAAGTTGCAGATATTATCCAAATTCCTGCGTTGTTATCAAAACAAATCGATTTAATCCTAGATAGTGCAAAAACTGGTAAAATAATTAATATAAAAAAAGGCCAATTTACTGCACCTTGGGAGATTAAAAATATTCTTTCTAGATTATCAGAAGAAGGATATGATAATGTTATGATTACTGAACGAGGAACAATGTTTGGCTATCAAACATTAGTTTCTGACATGCGTTCTCTTCAAATCATTTCGCAATTTGGTTATCCTGTTATTTTTGATGGTTCACATTCAGTTCATGGAAATAATTCCATCGTTGAAAACACACAGTTCAAACATCGCGATTTTATTCTGCCTCTTGTTAGAAGCGCTGTTGCTAACGGTATTGATGGATTGTTTTTAGAAATCCACCCATATCCAGATAAGGCAAAAAGTGATTCGATTGGAACATTTCCTTTAGAAAAATTAGAAAAACTTGTAGAACAAGTAGTTGAGATAGATAAAGCTTTGATTAATTGATATGAATCGTACTCCTAAATCACTGTCTCAATCCTTGATCAATAATTTAATAAATCATTCAAAGGAAGTGCGAAAAGATATTCTTAGGATGATCCAACATGCAGGATCTGGTAATCCCAATAGTGCTCTATCCTGTGTTGAAATTTTGGTGTGGTTATTACATCACGAAATGCATATTAAAATTAATGAACCTAGATGGGAATTACGTGATAGATTAATTTTATCAAAAGGCCACGCAGCACCTGTTTTTTATGCAATTTGTTCTCAATTGGGGTGGTTGAAAAAAACCGAATTGCTTGGCTTTAGGAAATTTAACACAAAACTTCAAACCCATCCTGAATATAACACACTTCCATTCATAGACTACACTAGTGGAAGTTTAGGGCAAGGGCTTAGTGCTGCAATTGGAATGGCATTAGCCGCAAATTATATGAAAATTTCTGAACCGCGATTCTTTGTACTTTTAGGAGATGGTGAAATACAAGAAGGACAGATTTGGGAAGCTGCTATGTCTGCTGGACATTATAATCTATCTAACATAATTGTAATTTTAGATTACAATAAATTTCAACAAGACGGAAAAACAGAATCAGTAATGAATATTGAACCATTAGCTGACAAATGGATCTCGTTTAATTGGGAAGTTAAAGAAGCTGACGGTCATTCATTTCAAAGCTTATGTAAAGTACTTGATTCATTTGAAACATCAAAACCTAAGATCATTATTGCAAATACTGTAAAAGGAAAAGGCGTCTCATTTATGGAAAATAATAATGATTGGCATGTGGGGGGGAAGAAATTCACAGATCAGATCTTGAATCATGCATTAAACGAGTTGAATTAGTTTTGGAATTATTTAATCTCAGAGAAGTATATGTTGATGAATTGATAGAACTTGCAAAACTAGATGAACGTATAGTATGCTTAGATTCTGATTCAAAAGAAGCTACTATGGTAGATAAATTTGCTAAAGTTTTTAAAAATAGAAGTTTTTCGTTTGGAATCGCCGAACAAAATATGGTTAGTATTGCAGGAGGCATGTCTACATTCGGATTGATTCCATTTGTTAATTCTTATGGAATGTTTATTGCCATGCGTGCACTTGATCAGGTCCGCAACTCAATCGCGTACCCAAATCTAAACGTAAAATTTGTTCTTAGTCATCATGGCCTCGATTCAGGAGCTGATGGCGTTACACATCAATTAACAGAGGATATCTCCATTTTCAGATCTATCCCTAACATCAAGCTTTTACAACCTCTTGATTCAATAGAAATGAAACAAATAGTAAAATTTGCTGCTAAAACTAATGGGCCTATAATAATAAAATCTGGAAAAAGCCCCGTGCCTAATTTACATAATATGGAATATGAATGGAAATATGGTCATCCTTCATTAATAGCAGATGGAGAAAAAGTTGCTATAATAGCAGTAGGGCCAATGGTATATCGTTCCATGAAGGCAAGAGAACTCATAAAAGAAAAACTGGGATTTTATCCCAAGGTATTAAATTTAAGCTCTTTAACTGACGTGCAAGTCAAAGAGCTTTTAAAATTCACAGAAGACATCAAATTTATTGTAACTGTAGAAGATCACTCAATATATGGTGGCTTGGGTGGAATCATATCTGAAATTTTTTCAGAAAATAAACCACTAAATGTTTTTAGAATTGGATTAAAGAATACATTTGCCGAATGTGGAAGCCCAGATGAATTATATCAAAGATACAATATGAACGAAAATACAATTGTAAAAACTATTGAACAAAACCTTTAGAAAATGAATTCTAGTTTTTTTTATCCTGCACGAGTATTAGTAGAAAGTGGCGCCTTTCGTAAATTTGTTAAAGAATGTAGTTTCAAATTCTCACGTCTTTTTGTTATTACTGGTCATAAAAGTATGAAAAATGTAGGAGTTTTAGACGAAATCCAAGATTTGACAAAAAAAGAAAATATTGATAGTTTTATTTTTTCTGGAGTTAACACTAATCCCACAGATCTCGAAGTTGATCAAACCTGTAAAATATGTCATGAATTTGGAGCTGATTGTATTCTTGGTATTGGTGGTACAAGTAGCATAGATGTAGCCAAGATTGTTGCAATGCAAGCAACAAATGGAGGAAATTCATGGGATTACATTAACGTCAAAAACAGAAAGGCAAAATCAATAACAAAAGACCCGCTTCCACTAATTGCTATTCCAACAACATCTGGAGGTGCTTCAGAATCTACTCCATACGCAGTTATCACAAATTTTAACACTAGAATGAAAAAAGGTATGAACAGTGAGAAAATTTATCCTAAATTGGTCATAATTGATTCTGAATTATTAAAACTAATGCCACAAAAACTAGTTGCCATTTCTGGTTTTGATGCGCTTGCTCAAGCTCTTGAATCATTTACATCAAAAAATAGTAATTTAATATCTGATTATTTTGCCTTACAAAGTCTGGATATAATAATTTCAAATTTTGAAAAAAGTTGGGAAAACTCAGAAAATACTAAGGCTAGAGAAAACATGGCATTAGGTTCTTTCCTATCTGGATTTGCGATAGGGATTACAGATACGAATCTTGCACATGCTATGAGTCATCCAATATCAGCACATTATGGTATACCACATGGATTAGCGGTATTATTATGTACTTTTCAAGCAATTCAATTCAACAAAAGCGTGGCATCTAACAAATATCGTGAAGTTGCTTCGCTTTTTAAACAAGAAAAAAAACATGAAAATTCTGTAGAGTTTTTAATCAACAAATTATATGATTGGACAAAAAAATTTGAAATTAATTTAGACTTTGACTCATATAAGATTTCAAAATTAGCATTAGAAAAATTCGTTTCGGATGCATTAGAAATAGGTGGAATTAACACCAATCCACGATCAATAAATGAGGATCAACTAACTGAACTTTACGAAAAAGCATGGAATGGAAAAATTGACTAAGAGTTTACTAATTATCGGTGCAGGAAGAGAACAAGTCCCAGTATATCAAATTGCAAAAAAAATGGGTTTGTTTATAATCGGTACAGACATTAACCCACAAGCTCCTGCATTTGAATTTGCTGATGTAAGATTACATTGCAGTACTAGAAACGCTCAAGAAACATTAGAGACGGTGTTGGAATATGCAAAAGTAAATTCTATAGATGGAGTAATGACTGTGGCAAATGATGTTCCCTTTACAGTTGCATTGGTTGCAGACAATCTAAAACTTCCTGGAATTTCACTTAGATCAGCAAAATTAGTTTCAAATAAAATTTCCATGAAAGAACAATTTGTTAGACATGGAATTCCAACTCCAAAATTTGATGTTATTAATACTAAAGATGATTTTTTCAAAAAAGTTAAAGAAAAAAATTTTCCACTTGTGTTAAAACCTAGCGATGGACGAGGAGCTAGAGGCGTATTATTTATAGACGAAAATACAGATATTTCATTTGCTTGGAATCATTCTATTCAAAACTCTAATAATAAAAAATTATTATTAGAAGAATTTATAGAAGGAGATCAACTTAGTGTAGAAGGAATTTTTCTTGACGGAAAGTATCATTCAATAGCATTTGCTGATCGAAATTATAACAACTTACAACTTACTAAACCTTTTATTGTAGAAAATGGCGGTGTAATTCCTTCAAAACATGAAGATAAAATATTAAATGAAATTTCAAAAGTTATTGAAATTGCAGCACATTCTTTAGAAATTAATACTGGTACAGTTAAAGCTGATATTGTTTTATCAGAAAACGGTCCTATGATAATTGAAATTGCAGCTAGACTAAGTGGAAATTATCTTGCCACACATCATATTCCAATGGCATATGGTATTGATATTGTGTCAGCTGCTATTAACATGGCATTAGGTATAAAAATCAAAGAAGACTCTTTACAAGCAAAAAAAAGAAACTACTTGTGTGCTAGATTCTTTTTTCCACAACCTGGTACTATTAAATCAATTAAGGGAATAGAAAAAGTAAAATCATTGAATTATGTAAAAATGCTAGAAATCTATCGTAAGGAAGGTGAATTTCAACCTTTAATAGATAACCATGCAGTAAGAGCAGGAACAATTCTCTGTGAAGGTTCTACATACGAGGAAGCAGTAGAACACACCAATACCGCAGTAGATCACATCAAATTTGTAATGGAGTAGATAGTATCTTTAATAACTGAAATTAAATTGTGAATTTCTATTTTAATCTGAAAATTTTTTCTTATAAGTAGCTATTTTTTCACAATCATTTAACACTAAATTCAGTAATTTCTCATTTTTTTCCATAGTCATAATTTGTTCTTCTATGGCTTTTTTCTTTAATTCATCACTTTTTTCCATTATCTGACGTTCATATTCCTTTAATCTATTTTGTCTTCTGCGCTCTTCTTCAATATTTGTTTCATTACTTATTTCCATTATAATTTGTCTTTTAAGTTCTGAGCCATATCTAAGCATAAAAAACCGATTCCACATTCTCTTGCGTACGTGATATACTTTCATATACAATTTATGTCTGTATTTTTGACCAGCTATTTTTGCAATCAATTTACCAGGTAAAAAATGCCTAGAAAAAATCCATTCAAAACGAAAAGGGAATATTGCAATGGACATTTTTTTAAGATCATAAATTACATCTAATAGTTCTTCTTTTGTCCAGTTTGGAGGAACCCAATTTACCTCCGAATATGAAGTGATGTCATCATCTCTTGAAATACTACCAATCATTAAAAGTTGGTCATAGATGGGTGTACCCTGCAGTGGTTGAAAAACATGTGGTGAAATTAGATCAAATTTTACATTTTTGATGAATTCTTTTGTTTCATCTATAGTTGTTCTATCTTCACCAGGATGTCCAATTATAAAGAATCCTTCCACCTGGAGACCGGCTTTTTGAATTTGCCGAACTTTTTCAGGAACTAGTTTTAGATCAAGATGTTTTGACATACTATCTACCATCTTTTGTGAACCGCTTTCTGGTGCTACTATTAGTAGTTCCCAACCAGCTGCTTTCATAAGATAAAACAGTTGTTTATCTGTTTTTTCTACTCTAATTCCATTCGGTGTGCCAAATGAAATCCCTTTAAAACGATGTTTGTTATCTATAATCATTTTGCAGAATGCTTTTGCATAAGATACATCAAAAGTAAAATTATCATCTATGATATTGAAATGTCTAATACCATAATTGTCATACAGAGTTTCGATTAATTCTTTCAGATATGCTAATGAATGTTTTCTTATTCCCCTTCCATTAAGATATGGTGCACTGCAGAAATCACACGTATATGGACATCCACGAGTTGACAGTATTGGAGCTTGCATTTTTACATCGCTGCGATAAGAATATCCTTTCTTAAAATAACCCGGCAAATTTATCACTGAATAATCTGGTTGACCAAATTCATCTAAAGATGGTGGGAATGTCATGGGTGTTTCATGTACAGTTCCATCTGATTTTATAAAACAAAGGCCATCGATTTTTATTAGTTCTTCCTCAGAAAAATGAGGCTTTGAAATTGTATTAAGAAACTGTTCAAAAGTAAATTCAGCTTCTCCCTTCAACACATAATCAATTTTTCCTTCGTCAGCTTTCAAAGAATAATCTGCTGAACCTGTAAAATGGGGACCTCCGGCAATCGTGATTATATGTGGATCTACAGTCTTAACCATTTTCAATGTTAGCGTAGCCATTTTTTTATGAATAGTCCACGCAGAGACTCCCACTATATCTGGTTTGTACTCTTTGATACATTCAATAAATTTGTCTGATTCTGGATGGATATCAAACAGAGCACAATCAAGAAATTTTACTTCGTGTTTATTTTTTAAAATTGGTATCAAGTAGATATAACACAAAGGCAGAGTAGCACCATCAAACGCACCATACGGCCAAACCAGTAAAATTCTCATATCTGTATTAAAAAAATTTTGCTTATATAGTATTCTAACAAATAATTAAAGTATTTAATTCAAACCAAATAATTATTTCTTATTTTAACTAAGTAAAAGTCCGCCATTAACATTAAAGGTTTGGCCAGTAATATATGACGATTCATCTGACGCAAGAAACACTACCATATCTGCAACTTCTTTAGTAGTACCTGGACGATTAAGAAGAGTATTTGATAAAATCTTTTTTCCTAATTTTGCCTTAATCATTTTTTCTCCCATGTCAGTTACAATTAGCCCGGGGGCAACATTATTCACTGTAATATTGTATGGCGCACCAAATCTTGCAAGACAATGTCCTAGTGCTATTAATCCTGCTTTAGAAACAGCATAATGTACAGTTCGTGGTCCACCATACTGCCCACTAACAGAAGAAATATTGATTATTCTTCCATAATTTTGTTTCTTCATTATAGGGAAGACCTCTTGTGATATTGAAAATGGTCCTCTTACATTAGTCGCCATTATTATATCCCAATCTTTATCCGAAACATCTTCAAAATCAGCTGGTTTGTTAATTCCAGCATTATTAACTAAAATATCAATTCGATCATATTTCTTTATTATTTTTCCTATAGCTTTCTTTATGCTGTCTCTCTTAGAAACATCTAATTGAACAATAAGAAAATCATTAAAGTTCACTGTAGTTTTTTTTGCTAATTTTAGATTTTCTTTATATGTTACTACAACTGATGCGCCTTCGTTTGCAAATGCTTCAGCTATGGCTTTTCCAATTCCTCTACTGGAACCAGTAATGAGGGCAACTTTGCCTTCTAATTTCATATTTTGTTCTCTTACCTATTATAGTAAAAAATATTTGGCATAATTAAGATGATATAAGATATTAAGATAGAAAAATCTATTTCAAAAGATGAATGTCTCTAATGAAATAGCAAGAGATCTTTACTTGTCAGCTAATGCTATTAGAAACGATGTACTAGATATGTTAAAATACGCTGGTTCAGGTCATTTGGGTGGTTCTTTTTCAGAGGCAGAAATTCTTTCCGTACTTTTTAATCATGAATTAAAAATAGATCCTTTAAATCCAAGC
>Ga0209542_10013624_pt1 | contig 13973 bp, 16 predicted proteins | sample RifCSPhighO2_01_FD_184028 | JGI IMG/M metagenome (GOLD analysis project Ga0209542, IMG submission 184028) | Soil microbial communities from Rifle, Colorado - Rifle CSP2_plank highO2_0.1 (SPAdes) (version 2) | ecosystem: Environmental > Terrestrial > Deep subsurface > Rock core/Sediment ...
AAGAAAATGGGTCATTTATAGTAAATATTCCGAATAGAGATTTGATTAAAAAATTAGATATTTTGGGAAAACCATATGATCGGGAAAAATACAAAGATAAAATTGAAGAAGCAGGTTTAAAGAAAATTCAGCCATTTAAGCTTTCAAATAGAAAAATATACCCTCCTATGATAGGGGAATGTATTGGGCATATAGAATGCGAGGTTATTGATATACATCATCCCCAAGATAGCGACCATTATAACATAACTGGAAAAGTAGTTGGTGTTTCTTATGATAAATCTCTCGGCACAGATTTAGATGAAATTAAAATTAATCTTGCTAAACAAATCTTTCATCATTTTGGCTCGAATAAAGACCAGACAGAGAGATATATAGGCCTTATCAAAGTATTAAAAATGAAAAGTTCATTAATATTTCAATTGGAGAAAGATAAGAAATAAAATTAAGTACTGCCGAATATCTTGTTATAAATCGTTCTCAGACTTTTCAAAAATTTCTCATTTGACTTGTAATCATAATGGCTCTTTATGGGCAATTTCATTAACTGCTCAAATTCTTCTTCGCTAAATCCAAGTTTTCTAAGCACATATTCCTTGTCTTTTTTTAAATTTTCAGAGGTATAAAGCGGCTCTTTCATTTTTTCCAATGCCTTCTCCCTGCTAATCTGCCCAGACCTTATCAAAGAAGATAAATGCGCTCTTCTCTTGTCAATATTAAATTTCTTTGGAAGAATATAAGCTTGATAAAAATAAGTAAACATAGACTCCCCATGCTTCCCGCTATAATCCTCCCATCCCAGTTCCTTCTTTAAAATGCTCTTTGTTTCCTCTTTGTTATAAGGAATATAATTTAAAATTTCTATATATTTAATTCCCTTTAAAAGCCTATATTTAATCCAATCTTTTAAAGTCAAAAAAGGAAATGTTTTTTCTTTAATCTTGCCGAATTTATTATGTATATCTCTTATATTGGCATAATCGTTTTTATTATGCCTCCAGCTTCTTGGTATTACTCCCTCTGTTTCAAAATTCACCCCGCTTAGAATATATTTTATTCCCCTTTCCCCAGCCGCTTTATACAATGCTGCTTTTATAGCATGGTCTGTAATTGCCTCTATGTCAACAACAGAGGCCTTGAAATATGCCAATTGAAAATCTTTAAACTCTTCCCAATCAATCACATAAGTATACAAATCAATATCTAATTTTCTTATGCTTCTGCCCACATTTTTTACTGCAGTTTTAGTATCCCACCCATTGTCTAAATGAACAGCAAGCGGCCTTAATCCCTTTTTTTTCGCTAAGTACATTACATATGTGCTATCCACCCCGCCACTTACTCCAATAACGCAGTCATACTTTTTATCCTTCCCATCTTCTCTAATCTTTGTTATTATTTCATTAAATCTCCTCTGCCCTTCTTCCCCTTTAAAAACTTTTTTCCTAACATTTTCTTCATAATCTCTGCAATTATTACAAATACCTCTCTCATCTAATTTAATCTCAGAATCAGAACTATCCATTATGCATCTTGTGCATATTTTATAACTTTCTTCCATAATAATTATCAAAAATATTTACTTATTTAAGATTATCTGTTTCCAATATCTTGGGATTTGGAAGGGGTAAAATATAGCTTAATTCTCTTGCTAATGTTTTTTCATCACGAATAAAGAAACAGATATATTTCTTTCGGTCTAGCATACTATCCGAAATGATATATCCTTGAATCCCCAATTCTAATTTTTCTTTGATTCTTTTAGCATTATTCATTGCACTTTTATAACTATATAATATTAATATCTTCGGTATAAAAGTTTCAATTCTTGTTTTAATAATTGAATGGAGCTGTTCTATATTATCTTGATTCTTAACAAAAACAACAAATCTTTCAACATTTCTTAATGTTGTTTCTATATCTTCTCGTAATGCACTTTTAGACATCACTTTAGAGAGCATTGTCCCAATCAAATTCCCAAGAAAGCCATTCTGCACAAATTGTGCTATATGTAGTCCATCAGCCCCGTGCTGTTTAAGGACAAGCTGTCTTAATCTCTCGCATTCCTCGTAATCTGATTCCAGTTCTCGTAAAGTCAGTCCAACTTGTATTAAAATTCTTATTTTTTTATCAGAAACGTAGTTGTTAAAAATTAGCCATTCCTCAGTTTTTTTCTGCTCTTTAGCCAACTTTATTATCTCTTCTTTTCCTATAAAGAGTAAATCTTTGTTAATGAATTTATTAATATAGACTTTTATCTGCTCTGTCCCAAGTTTTATTAAAGAAGTGACAGCACCTTCGCTAACATCCGATGTGAAAGCATTAGAAGACATCTCCATATTCCTCTAAATATGAGATAATACTTAGCGGATTGTCATCTAATATTATTGTACTTCCAGGAAAAATTATCATATTGTCTAATCTAACAGGCTCTTCAATATATTTATCAATTATTTTATTCTGAGATTTATCCAGAACAAAATTTCCATCAGATTCGTAGCCAAGCCCATTTAATAATGCTATTTTAGATTCCTTAGATAATTTTTTTAATGATATTTGCTCCATTTTATAGCCATCCTTTTTTAATATAAAAGAATATCGTTTTCATAGTATATAAATTTATATAAGGTATTTTAATTCTCTTTCTTTAATAAATTATAAAAAGTATCTTTATTTCTAAGATATAGTCGTAAATTATTAGATATTTATGCTTGTTTTATAATTTCAGCAAATCTTTTTTAATTTTTTATCCTTAAAAATCTCTTCCAATTCTTCCCTATCAGGATAATTAATCAAAATTCCTCTGTTCTTTCCACTATAAACAAACATGCTTCCCGCAGCAACCGCAGAAGCTCCGCCTTTGTAAATAGCCAAAGCAAAATCATTCAAACCGCCAGCTCCCCCGATAGCAATTACAGGTATTTTAACAGCCGCAGTTATCCTTTTTATAAGTGCCAGGTCATATCCTTCCATTGTTCCATCATTATCTATGGAATTAATTAAAATTTCTCCAGCCCCAAGTTTTTCCATCTTTATAGCAGCATATACTGGCTCAAGCCCAGTGTCTTTTGTTCCCCCATGACTAAAAACACTATAATCGCCATTAGCATCTTTTTTAACGTCAATTGAAGCAATTATTGACTGGCTTCCAAAGATATCTGCTCCCTTTTTAATAAGTCCATCATTCTCCAATGCCCCTGTATTAATAACAACCTTCTCAACCCCAGCACTAAAAAGTTTTTTTATGTCTTCAGTATTTTTTATTCCTCCCCCAACACTAAAGGGCATAAAAGCCTCATCTCCAATTTTCTTTACTAATTCAAAAGATACAGTTCTGCTTTCTTTCGATGCATCAATATCTAAGAATACTAATTCGTCCGCCTTTAAATCATTAAAAATCTTGACAGCATTCATCGGATCCCCGATATATTTTGGCTCTCCAAACTTAATTGTCTTTACTAATCCGGCGCCCTTTAGTAATAAGCAGGGAATAATTCTCGGTCTGAACATTATGTCTCCTCCGCAAAATTCTTTAAGATTTCCAAGCCAGCATCATGGCTCTTCTCAGGATGAAACTGCACTCCAATTATATTCTCTTTTTGTATAGCAGAAATAAATTTTTTCCCATATTCAGTTATGCTCAATATATCTTCCTTGTTTTTGCAATTAACATGAAAAGAATGCACAAAATAAAAATAATCTTCCTTATTTAAATTAGAAAAAATTTTGTTGTCTTTCTCAATTTTTATATTGTTCCACCCCATGTGCGGAACCCTAAATTTATCTCCCAAATTAAATTTAATCGTTCTTGCATCAATCCATCCTAGCCCTCCAGCATCTCCTTCTTCGCTAAACTTTGTAAATAATTGCATGCCCAAACATATGCCTAAAATTGGAGTTTTTTCCCCAATTATTTTTTTGTTAAGTATCTCAATTAGCCCTCTTTTCTCTAAATTTTCCATTCCTTTCTTAAAATGCCCAACACCCGGCAATACAAGTTTCTCGGCTTTCTGTATATCTTCTCCCTTTGAAGAAACAATTGCATCCGCCCCAATTCTTCTAAATGCCTTTAATACAGAATGTAAATTCCCCATGCCATAATCAATAATTACTATCATTTTATTTTAGTATAAAATTTTCCACAATAGCATAAGACACTTAAATTTTATCATTCGTGTCTTTGCCATCAAGGGAAGGATGTACCATTTTGGTTAATTATTTATATCTTTCACCCTATATCAAACTATTTAAATTCCAGCTTTTTGCCTTCTATATGAAAAAAATATGTTTTTTCTCAGTAGGGTTTGCATTTAATCGCCTAGTTAGAATGCGTTTCTATGAGAAAATATTCCCTAAAAATGTAGAAATGTTCCTGTTTACTACAAACAAATACGAAGGAAGAGAAAAGGAGAAATATCAATACAAATGGGATTTGAAAAGAACAAAAATTATAACCGCAGAATATCATCCTCTAAAACTCCCCTTTGCTCTAAGAAAATTTTGCATTGAAAATGAGATAGATAGAGTTATCAACATCGGTAATTGGCGGGGAGCTATCAAAAACAGATTATATAGCTAATATTTTCGGAGATATTGTTGATGAAGAAAATCCATTTATTTGGAATTCAATCAATATGCTTATATTTTATTCGCTCATCTTTTTTTCCAAAAAAACAATATTTAATGATTATGCAGATTACAAAAAATATAAAAGAATATTTGGAAATAAAATTAAATATCTGCCTGCCCCAGTAAACACCGATTTGTTTATATCAAAAGATAAGCTATCCTGCAGGAAGAAACTATCTCTTCCAAAAAATAAGAAAATAATCCTCTTTGTCGGTAGAGTGGATTATGGGCGTGGTTCCGACATCTTAATTGACCTAATAAAATCAAACAAAGATATCTTATTTATTGTCATAGGAAGACTAATGGATAAAAATTTTGAAAAATTAAGGGCAAATAACGTAGTATTTTTTGAGAAAAAATCTTCAGAAGAGCTGGTAGATTATTATAATGCGGCTGATTTGGGCTTGTTTTTGCATAGAAAATACAGGGGAGGTTTAGGTTTAGTTGTAGAAGAATCCCTATCTTGCGGAGTTCCCGCAATAACCCCTGTCAGGCAATTGCCAGAATATTCAAATTCCTTATTTCAGACCCCATTCCCATTAAACTCTTTGCATATGAACAAGTTAATATCAAAATTTTTTAAGCTCTCTATAAAAGAAAGAGAAAAACTAGGCAAGTTTGCTAGGAAATTCACCAAAGAGAATTATTCTGATGATGCCCTGCAAGAAAACTATAAAAAATATTATTTGGATTGAAAACATTAAACCATAAATAATTAGTAAACATATTATGCCTACAAATCCAGATATTAATCATTATACTGATTAGATATTTATTTTATTTAACCACTTCCAATCTCACAAATATTTTTGTATAAAGCCCATTAATAAATAAGGAAAGAAATGCTCTTAATTTTCCTGGAATTACTCTTCCAACTCTTGAGGGTTTGCTGAACATGTTTACCACTTTAAAAGCTTTTTTATTTATTATTTTTCTTTTATCTTTTACAAAGAAACTAAAGCAATTCTCATTAAAATAATGCTTGTGCTCTATGTCATCATAAGCCCCTTTATTCGCATGATGAGGCACAATTATATCTATTATTCCATTAGGCTTTGATATTCTCCATAATTCCATTAATGCTTTTTCTGGTTTATCTAAATGTTCTAATATGCATCTTGCCAAAATATAGTCATAAGTATTATCTTTTATAGGGTAAGGATATGTATTAAAATCAAAACTTTTCCATATTCCTTTTCCATATTCTACGTCTACATTATCAAAATCTTTCTTTATATCGCTTCCGCATCCGAAGTTCAATCTTCGAAGCTGTTTTATTTTACTTTTTTCCATTCTCCATGCTCCCACCAAAACAATTTTGAAAGATCTTTCGGAGGAATCATCCAATCCTTCCCATAATCTTTTTCTAAATATTTCTCTGCTAATAAAGGAATTTTTACTTTCATTCCATAATAATCTACTTCCTTAAATTTACGAAAGTATCTCTCTGGAAATTTTAAATAATAAAGAGTAGTTTTCTGAAAAGGTGATAAAATAAGATAAGGCACTTTGTAAATATATTTTTTATATTTATCTGGCAAATAATGCATTAATTTTAGCATATTAATCTTCAAGGCGAATCTTATTCCATCTTTCTTATCAAATCTAAATTTGCCATAATATTCGGACCTTGATAATCTAAACATCTTAAAAAGAAAAAATGCAATAGCATTATTTTTTCTATATCTATCCACAACAATTTCTTTTTTATTTTTATCAGTATTATATAATGTAACGCCAATACTTAAATTTTTTCTGTCTATATACATGGCATTCCAAAAGAAATACAGCGAGAATCCTATTTTTTCAAAATCCTCTGTCAGCTTTTTTTTTATATGCTTGTCTTTTATAGATTCTCTCCAAATGCCTATATCAATATCATCGTCTCCTTTAAGCATCTTTCCATTTTTAGCAAAACCTAACAAAGTGCCATAAGCAAGCCAAAACCCTATGCTATTTTTATCTAAGATCTCCTTTATCTCTTTCAAGCACTTTAGATATTCTTCTTGACCCAATTTAAAAATTCTCCTATTTTAGGTTTATTAAAACATTAAACCTAAACCTTGAATTTTCATATCCCTTAATATCCTGGTCAAATATTTCATATTTAAGCCCTCTCCCTTTACACATCTCTCTGAAAAAATCTTTGTGATAAAATCTATGCTGTAATTTAGGGTTATCCGCCTTTGCAGAATCAATCTTTCTTCTTAAAATATCATTCTCTTCTTTTTTATCCATGTCAGGTATATCTCCAATATAAATAATGCCGGGTTTTCTGCAAACCCGCATCATCTCCTGTATGCTCTCGAGAGCACACCCATAAGAAGGAAGATATTGAAAAATACTATGTGCTAATACCTTATCAAACGAATTATTTTTAAAAGGGAGATTCCTCGCTTCTGCAACTTGTAATGTTCCTTTGCCCCAGTTGCTTTCAAGCTTTCTTATCAGAGACGAAGAATAATCTACCCCGCTGGCAGTTTTGACAAATTTAGACAAGGGCATTAGAAGCATTCCAGCTCCGCAGCCCACTTCAAGAAAATCATCCGAGCTATCTAGCACCATACTGTCTTTTATTTTATTAACCACGATTTCCAGCGATTCAGGAGTTAAAATGCCTGTTCCGCTGTCAAATCCATCTAACTTCACAGGGTCAAATTCTGCTATTTTTTCACCCCTTGCTTCCCAAAGCTCATGCCATTTATTTTCTTCATTCATTTTATTCTCCTATGCTGTTCTTTAGCCCTTTTATAATCCTCTTCAGTGTTAATATTAATTAAGAACAATTTCCCGCAATCAGAATATGAAACTCTTTCCCCAGTGTCTTTGATAAAATCATTAAGCACCCTTTCATATTTATGATTCGGCCCTCTCTCTTCAAAATATTTTTCCATATAATTATATAATTTCTCCATAAAATCTCTGGAGAATTTGCTCATCCCAAGAAATTCCCCAGCAGATTCGCTTTCTTTTGAATGAACTCCCCTTTTAAATCCAGTAACTATTCCGTTTCTCCCTAATACCAACTCTTCTTCAAGATTCTTATTTCTAGGATTCTTGTCTATAATTACGACATTCTCTCCCTCAAAACGAATCAAATTATCAAGAATAGCCGGTTCATAAAAATTATCTGCATCAATCCAAAGCGCATCTTTCTTGTCTTTAGCCCAGCTTTCTCTTGTTACATATATGCCCCACCCATGCCCCCCGCTTTCATAATTTTCATCAACAACATAATCTATATTTAAGCTGCCTCTATTTCTTCCGATTGTTCTCATAAAATAATCTTTCATATAGCCAATGGAAAAGGTTACATCACTAATGCCCTGTTCGCTTAGGTAATCTAATGTATATTCAATAAGCCTTTTCCCATTTATTTCTAGGAATGATTTTGGCTTGTCCCTTGTCAAATGCGCAATTCTCCTGCTGCATCCGCCGGCATTAATTATCGTCCTGTATCTTGAATTATTAACCATTTTGATAAAAATCTACAAAATCAGTCATTTATATAATTTATCAATCTCAGAATTTCAGCCAATATTAATTAATTCATTTAATTCTTCTTAGTCTTTCAATCGCCTTTTCAACTTCTTCTTTTGGGACAGAAAAAGTAAATCTGACATAATCATCGCTCTCAGGCCCGTAGGCAATTCCCGGAACAACACCAATGCCTATTTTATATAGCAAAAACCTAGATACAAGAATAGAATTATGTTTCAATGATTGCTTCAAGTCTTCATCCGAAACCCCTCTCTTCTCTGATTCCTCCTTAACTATTATCTCAAGAGGTGTTCTATGTCTATTGGCAAAAGCCCCGATATTTGGAAATGCATAGCTTGTTCCTTCAGGCATGTCGCATGTAAATCCCTCAATTTTATTTATTTCAGGAACAAGCATGTTTCTTTTTTCTTTATAATCTTCAAATTCCTTTTCAAATCCAAGATGTTCGTAATTATCTAATACGAACTCAGCTAATTTTTGCGCTCTCGTGCAGGCAAACGGGCTTTGAGCAGTATATATTGAAGCAATATCTTTTAAATGTGGCAAGACAGCCCACCCAACTCTCTCTCCCTGAATTGCCAGTCTGGCTAAACTCCCGAGCATGATGGAATGCGTTCTTCCTTCGTCAAATAATTGAATAGGCAAATGCTTTGCTCCATCATAAACTTCTGGAAAATGGTTTTCATCATACATTACAAAAAAGTCTTTTTCTTTAGCCAGTTCCATTATTCCTTTCAATGTTTCTGCATCATAAACAACTCCTGTTGGATTATGCGGAGAAGTTAAGATAACCATCTGCATATTTTTTTTCACAACACTCTCTAATTTTTTTCTGTCAACTTTCCCACTTCCCATATTAAGCCGGGTAATGTCTCTGCCCTCAAGCCCGTGGTTTGCAGAAAGCATGTAAAATGGATAAGAAGGGTCTGGAATTACAATTTGGTCTCCATAATTGCTAAATGCCTGTAAAGCCATGCTAATAGCCCCTGTTCCCCCAGCTGTAACAGCAACATATCTCGGATCCACATCTAAATTAAAAATCCTGCCATACCAATTAGCAATTGATTGCCTCAAACCCTTTGCTCCTGCTGATTTTTCATATCTAAATATGCTTTTATCTTCCATGTTTATTATTCTTCTTGCTTCTTCATAAATCTCTTGAGGGGGCAAAAATCCTGCCTGGCCCCTGCTTAAATTTACAACTCCTGGCTCTTCTGCAGCCATTTCAGAAACCTTCTTAGTTAAATAGAAAGGTATTGTTTCAGCGCCCTTGTTTATTTTTGGCATTTTTATTCCTCCACTCCGTTTAAGGCATATTCAAAAATATTGAAATTTCTTAAGCCCTTCTCTTTTTTCAACCAATATTCCCTATTTAAAGATTTATTTAATATAAAAGGGACTTTTTGTTCATAAATCCCTCCATGCGACCTTAAGTATTTAGGAATATTACTGTGCTCTTTTCTTGTTCTTCCTAAAACACTATTTTTATCTGCAAGCAAGAATATATCTCCTATTAATTCTCCAGGCAAATCATATTTTATTGCTGCTTCGTTATTAAATAAAATCTCTTCTATTCCTCTTGTTTCTTCAAAAATTTTATGGGCATTTATGCTGTCTTGGTTATTCTTAAAATAAATCCAGGCACATCCTCCAAGACAGCTGTGATGTCCTAAATACTTGTCAGTAATCGGCAGTAAAATATTGTAATCTTTTATCTTGTTCTGTTCCAGAATATCTTTTAACCAGACCGCATTGGGCTCTCCAAGTGAATTATGCTTTGCGCCCATTCCATGATCTGCTGTAAGCCCAATAACGCAGCCCATTTTATCAAGAGCATCTATTCTTTTATCAATGCAATTAATATAATTATTAGCTTCTTTTGCCCCAGGAGCATGTCTGTGCGGAATATAATCTGTCAGGGAAATATAGGTAATTTTAGGAATATAAGGCCCTGTTCCAAAAAGCAATTCAATTCCTAAATCTAAAGCAGATTCAGAAGGCCTTGTGGAATACATCCATTTTTCATCTGTCTTATCTAGCAATTTCCTGCTCCTGCCGCGCTCCCTGACTTTTTTGATAATTTCTTCTGCTTCTAAATTATCAAATTCATGTTCCTCTTCAGCAGAAATATTAATTCCATTCCTTATTAAAAGCAGATTCTTTAATTTGTCTTTCGCAGTTATGGATGCAACGCCCTCTCCAGCATCGGAAAATGCCTGCAGTATTTTTTCAGCTTTAATATGCTTTTGAGAGGAAATAATTTCATAACCTCTTTCCCTGTCAAATACAAGCCCGCTTGTTACAATTCCATGTTCTCTTGGGGAAACTCCTGTAGCAATTGAAATATTATTCGGGTTTGTCAGCGATGGAATAACGCTTTCTGCGATTCCATAAAATCTCTCTTTTTTGAACTTTTCAAATATCGGAGCAACTCCCTTTTCCATTGCCCTTTCAATATATTCCTGAGAAATTCCATCCATGCAGATTATGACTCTAGGCGCCTCTGGCTTTTTATACGCAATTCCATTAACAAGAATCTTATCTGTCTTTTTCATGTCCTATAGACCTTTGCAGTTGATTTTCTTTATCGTAAAATTTCGTAAATTTATTTTCTTGTTCTTCAACATTTGGAACATAAACCTCTTCACCTATCTTTTCCTTGATGCCATCAAATAAGTCCCATACTAAGAATTCTAAAATCTTATTCGTATAATCGCAATAATTCTTATCTATCTTTTCAATATTTCCCTTATTTTTAATATAAGAATCATAAGTGCATCCACCCCCGCAAATTCCAATCATAGTGCATTTAACACACTCTTCTAAAGTAAATGGAGATCTCTTAGCCCATTCCTGGAAAACCCTCTCTTGTGAAATATCTTTTGAAACTTCGTCTAACGGCTTTGAAATAACATCAGACACTAGCAAGCTCTTGCAAACCCCGACTTTTCCTCTTGCATCAACAGTAAAGCCCCTTCCCTCTGCCTGGCATTCATTTAACCTTGGCTTCTCCTCGTAAAAAGGCCTGATAAATCTTGATATGTTTTCTACAAATATTCCTTTTTCTCTCATCTCTTTATAAAAACCAGTAAGAATATCTGCAAATCTAGTCATTTTAATAATAGAAGGATTATCTTCCTGCCCCAATAAATAATGCCCAAAATTCAATCCAATGCTTGGCGGTTCCAATTTCATAAATAAGTCAGAAACCTCTCTTATTCTATCAACATTATGCTCGCCTGTAACAGAAGAAATTCCAACTTTGCAGCCAGCTCTTTTCAGAGAATTATACCCTCTCACAGAATTCTCAAAAGTTCCACTGCCATCTCTCATAACTCTGACAGAATCATGAACTTCTTTTGGCCCATCAAGAGAAACAAGCATCAATGTTCCTTTCCCGGCAAAATAATCTGCGAGCTCTTCAGTTACAAGAGAGCCGTTTGTAAAAATAACTGTTCGGGTATTTGGCATGTTTTCTGCTCTTTCAATTATATATTTAACAGTTGGAATATTCATTAATGGCTCCCCTCCGGTTATATCAATTGTTTTCTTGCTTTCTCTTTTAGCATTCATCTCAAGCAAATCAATTGCTTTTTTAGCAACCTCTTTCGTCATAAAATAACTGCTCTGCTCATTGTCCATGTTCTGTTCAATTTGGCAGTATTTGCAGAAATAATTGCATCGGTTGTCAACAAGCATTACAATATTTGAAATGTCAATTTTTCCAACTCTTTCCTGCAGCCCCTTAATCCTCTTCTCATCTTCTCCAGGCAAAACAAAAAATTCATCTTTTACTAATTTATCTACAGCAGAGTTCTCGCCCAAGGTATACGGTCTTCCGATTCTATTTAAAGCATCACTTATAACTTTTTTACGTCCATAAGCTTTTCTCAAAGTCAAGCCATTAAAAAGAGCGCCGTAATCTTCTCTTTTATTGTCTAATCTATTGACGTAATCTGATAAACTATATTTTTCAGCCATTTTATTATCCCCCAAGAATATTATTTAAACATTTATGTTATTCAATGTTCTACATTCATCACAGAGAATGATTTGCCTAATAGCATTTTTATTAATTTAGATTTATCTTCAGCTAATTTAGCATCAATTTCAGGAATCTTGTTTGCCCAATAAGTTTCATATTTTTTTACTTTAATTTTTCTTTCTTCATTAGGAGACATTAAATATACCTCGACCTTCCTTATAAAATCAATTCCTACTATTTCAGTCGCATCCCCCCCAAAATAATCCGGAGACGATTGATTTGTTTTTACTTTTACTTTTAATTCTTTATTATTATACTCTCTCGTTTCTCTGTCTAAAAATTCATCAAGATTTCCAGGGATCCCAAATAATTTATACCTAATTGTCATAAAATTTCTCTAATTATTAACTATTTAAATATTTTTCTGAATTGTTATTTATAAAAGTAACAACTTTTCAGCCATTTCATTTCTTCCCCGCAAAAATCAACGTGCATAAATATGAAGAATGAATAAGGTCTTTCTCTCCTTCATGCAATTTAACATCTATCTTCGGCCTTTCTCTTCCAAGATAAATCGGGCAGTACTCGTCTGGCTCATAAAGCCTTCCGTCTAAATACCTTCTCGCAGCACAACCGCCCCCGCATATTTCCACTAAATCGCATTTCTTTGTGCAATATTCAGGTATAGTTCTTATCTTTCTAAAGCTTTCAGCTTCAAAAGCAGGCGCAAATGATTCTTTCAAATCCTTTATAAAAACCCCTCCCTTTGTCCAATAGTCTGCCGGAATTACTTTTCTTTTGCTTTGATCTTCACTATCCGCGTTAATTGTAAGCGGGCCCATGCTATTAACCCAATACACACAAGGCATTACCTGCCCGTTTGGATGAATTCTCAAACTATTTTTTCCACAAGGAGATTCAGGGACAATTGGCTTTATTTCAAGCATAGCATTAACAATGGGCTCTGAACAGCTTATAAGCTCCCCGTGCTTAAATAGCAGGCCCATAGATTCCCAGAATTGTTCATAATTTAATTTATCCCTATATATCCCAGACTCTGCTACGGGTTTGAAAATATTCAATCTCAAATTGCAATTTTCTTTAGCAGCCTTTTCAAGCATCGCAGGAATTTCTTTATAATTTCTATTTCTTAATGCCATAGCTATGCTGAATTCAACTCCCAAATTTCTGCATTTTTCCATTGCAGCATGAGCATATCCCCAAAAATCTTCTCCTCTGCCTTTATCATGTTTTTCTTGCGTAGCAAAGTCTAATGAAATATCAACATCATGAAACTTCCTGACTCTTTCGTCACTAAGCAAGTCAATTGTGATGCCATTTGTTGTTACAGAAAGTTTAATTTCTCTGTCATGGCAGTAATCAATTATCTCTTCAAATTTAGCCCTGTCATTATATATGCTTTCTCCAGTTCCAAAATTAATGGATTTTATTTTTTTATCTTTTCCTTCAATAATTGTTTTTATGTCTTCAAAACTTAAGGAATGTGTTCTCAATGGCAGCGAATAGCAGAAGTCACATTGTGCAGGGCATTTTCCTGTTGCGCCAATTCCCAGGGATATTCCTTCATCATTATCTCTTTTATTCATATTTTAACTCCATTATTTTTTATTTTATTATTGTAATTTATAATTTCTTTAGGTATTTTATTTAGATCACAATGGTTGCACATTTCTAAATTTTCCACCCTGCCATTCTTATGCATTTCCCTCAGCTCATTTATTCTTTCTCCATGCCACATATCATACACGCTTTTCTCTTTTACATTTCCCAATGGCTCTCGAGTTCCGTTGTCTCCAACGCAAGGCGAAACTAGGCCATCCCATGCAATTGCCATTCT
>Ga0209542_10013625_pt1 | contig 13971 bp, 16 predicted proteins | sample RifCSPhighO2_01_FD_184028 | JGI IMG/M metagenome (GOLD analysis project Ga0209542, IMG submission 184028) | Soil microbial communities from Rifle, Colorado - Rifle CSP2_plank highO2_0.1 (SPAdes) (version 2) | ecosystem: Environmental > Terrestrial > Deep subsurface > Rock core/Sediment ...
GAAAAAAGAACCAATGCCGGGAACGCCTCCGGGCGGCATGGGCGGAATGGATTATTAAATTAATAATTAAAAATCAAATCTCAAAAATGTCCCCGAAAGGGGATTTTTTATATTTTAAATTTTGAGAATTTAGCTTCACACCCTTTAGCTCCACACCTTTAAGGTGTAGCCTCATAAACTTGACAATAAATGTTTATTTTTATTAAGATGATGGTATATGGCAGAACCGGGAGGAACAGATACCCTAGAGCAAGCAAAACTTACCCTGAAACGTCCGGGCCGGGAGGAATAGCTTATCCAAGACCGCCTATAATTAACGGAAAAACATATGATCCATTTCATTCTCCTAAATCAGTGCAAAATCCGGATGGCACGCAAGGATTTATAGGAGGAAGATAAATAGACAAAGATACTGCATATGCCAATCGGTATTGGGCAAGAGAAAGATTTTCACGGGAAATGAGGGAAGTTTTTCAAAGAGCTGTCGAAAGAGGTGCGCAGACTGGACAAATAGGTTGGTTTGTTGATAAAACAGGAATAACAGAAGATGATAGAGAAAGATTATCAGCTCTTAGGCAAACTGCTGAAGAATTGGGTTATGAAGTTGGCAATTTTGTATTTAGTGAAAATGCTTGGACTGCCATGGCTCCTATCAAGAAAATTTCAAAATAATCCTCCATTTCCTTAGGGATATTTTTATCTGCTATAATTGTTTTTACAAAAGTTTTTTATGAAAAGGGCTTTGTTTTTTTTAGCTCCGCTTTTAATTGCAATAATTATTTTTTCCGGGATTTTATTTTTGCTGGATAGAAAAAATGGGAAAGGAGCGCTTCAGGTGACATCTGTTCCCAAAAGTAAAGTTTATTTAGACAAAAAATTAATAGGGACTACTCCTCTTTGCGCTTGTGATTTAGCGCAAATGTTATCCGTCGGAGACTATACTGTTAAACTTGTTGCTTTGGAGGGTAATTTCACGCCTTTTGAGGATAAAATTACTATAAATAAAAAAACCCTGACAGTTGTTGACAAAACATTTGCGGATAATGGAGAAAGTGATGGAAGCGTCATAAGCTTATCTTCCTTAAGCAATAAAAAAGATATAGAGGTTTTAGTAATTTCTCTGCCGGATAAAGCAAATGTTTTTTTGGATAGCAATCCTGTTGGAATTACACCCTTACTTCTAAAGCAAGTCAGCGAATCGGATCACGACATAAGACTTACCCGCGATGGCTATAAAGAAAAGTCTATAAAAATTAGAACTGCTTTGGGATATAGGCTCAATTCCCTTATCTTTTTGGGAATTAGTCATTTGTCCGATATTCCTTTGGCATCGTCCGAAGCTTTGCTTGCTCCAACGGTTACAATTTCTAGAGTTTTAATCCTAAATACTCCAACAGGATTTTTAAGAGTCAGGGAAAGTAATTCCATATCTTCTTCAGAAATCGCTCAAGTCAAGCCGGGAGAAAGCTACGAATTAGTTTCCGAAACAGAAGATTGGCTTGAAATAAAACTTAACGATGGAAGAAAAGGATGGGTAAGTTCTTCTTACGCAACTAAGCAGTAAATTATTTTACTGTTCTAGACCATTCTTTTAATTTATCCTTAACCTCGTAAATAGTAGTCTTGATAAGTGATTTATTATCTTCCTCAACATCGCTCCATATAAGAGTTGCTGAGGATACGGCTATTGTCACAAATATAGCATAAATGAAAGTTTCCAATGCGGCTCCCAGATAAATACCAAAAGTTTTATCTTGTGAGTAATACCAAATTCTCCAATTCAACGCCACTGATTCAGCCACTAGGGTAAAAATTAGTCCAATAAAAACAGTTGCGTAAATTATCTTTGTGTACTTCTTCAGCTTTTTGCGTGCAAGACTCAGTTCGATCAATAAGGCTATTCCTGCAAAAAAAATAATTGTAAAAAGGTAAGAAAAGTTCCCAAGCATAATTACTTATATTAGCGATTGGATTTTATTTTATTTTTTAAGACCAAAGTCAGAGTGCTTATTTCGAAAGTAACGAAAATTATAAACAGATATTCTTCTAGGGGTAGGCCGCCAAACCAAATTCCCAAATTGGTATTGTTTGGGAAATTCCATATTTTAGTCTTTATTGCCCAGTAATCCCATGGGACACTAAAAACTAACGCCCAAAAAACACACGCAAATAAGGTCTTTTTATATAAGCGCAAAATCTTAAAATTATAGATCCACATCAATAAAGTAGGCATCCACACAAAAATTAATAGCCATTTTAAATAAGTTAGCATGACAGGATCAAGTTCCTAAGAAGTAGATTATTGCTACAACCAAAGCAACCCAGATAACTACGGAGGCAAGCAAGGGTTTGTCTGATGACAATACTCTTTCAGGGCTTTCTCCTTCGTGTTTTTCATAAATATCCTGCAAATATCGCATAAGCCCGTAAACAACAGGCACAATTGTTATCATCAGCCATTTTCTTTGGAAAAAGGCCGGCAGAAAATCCGGTAAAAAAAGGCTAAGTCCCAGCTTGAATCCCCGCGGGTTCTCCAAAAAAGTAAAGAGCGAATAAGATACAAATGTTGATGTTGCAAAAATAGAAGCATAAACATCCAATAATCTTTCGGAATAATGAGATAAAGTTTTTCTTACATCAGACATGTTTACAGATTTAATTTGAGAAACAAGAGTAAGTTCCGATCTTCTTTTTCCAATTGCCAAAAATAAGGAAAGCGAAATCGTTGTCAGCAAAAGCCATACTGATATATGAAGTCCTCCCGCTAATTCTCCAGCGTAAACTCTTAATATGTATCCCAAAGCTATTGCCAAAATATCTACAACGGCAATTAATTTTAAGAACGCAGAATAGAAGAATTGAACCGATAAATATATAATTTGAATAATGAAAAACGCAGGGTTAATCATAGTGCCTAATACAAGAGAAACAGCTATCAAGGAGAATGCAAGCGCTAATGCGTAGGTTATCGTCAAGTCTTTGCTCGCAATAGGTCTAAATCGTTTGAATGGATGGAGTCTGTCATTTTTTACATCAAAGATGTCATTAATGATATAGCTTGCAGAGGACAGGGTGCAAAATACAAGAAACGCAAGTAATACTTTTTGCAAAATTAACCATTCGAAAAGATCTCCTGAGAATGTTATTGCGGCAAAAATCGCAGTGTTTTTTATCCACTGCCTTGGCCTTAATAGTCTTAATGTGTTATAGGCGATCTTTATCATATGTATTTTTGATAATATGATGTAAGAAGAGTAGGGTTCCGCCTAATACAATTAAAAGCATTATAATTGCAAAAGCCTTAGCTTGGCTTGACAAAACTAAAGCAAGTGACCCTAATATAGCAGAGATTATCCAATAAAACAATGCAATGCGTCTTTGTCCCATACCAAGACTTAAAAGAAGATGATGCAAATGTTTTTTATCATGCCAAAAAGGAGAGCGTCCTGTTAAAAGACGCCGTATTATTGTAAATCCTCCGTCTATCATTGGTACTCCCATAACCAAGATAGCCGTTGCTAATTTTGCTCCGGAAAGTATAGACACCGCGCTTAAAAGCAGATAGACAGCGGTGGCACCATATCCTGGGAATATTTTTGCCGGATAAAAATTAAATATTAAAAATCCAAGCGACGCCCCCGCTATAATAAACGAGAGGATAACGCTTATTTGACCGGAATGATCAGAGCCTGCAAGACGAAGACTAAGAAGTCCAATTACAACTGCCGATATCGCTACAATTCCGGGCATTTGACCGTCAACTCCCTTGCTCCAGTTCAACATATTCATTACCCAAATAATCCAGAGCACGGCAATTATATCGGAAAGCATAAAGACTAAATGAAATCCTAAGAAATCAAAAGGAAATTTGATTAAGTTTAGATACAATATCCCTCCCATGGGACTTGTTATGAAAGGAACAGTTATTCCGCTTCCTACAACAATTACCGCAATTGCAATATTTGCAATAAATCGTAAGTACGGAGAGATATCATATTTATCATCAATAACTCCAACTAAAAGCGCAAGCAAAGAGGCTAGAAAAAGGACAATAACGGTTTTTGTAAACGGTAAAAAAAATATTCCGGCAATCACAATACCAATAAGAAGAGGAATGCCTCCGCCTCTGGGAATTGGTTTTTTATGAATTATTCCTGGATGTTTATGGATTTTCGGATCGTCAAGAATGCCCATCTTTTTTATAATAAATATAGATACGGGTGTCGCAATAATAGTTGCGATAAATGCGGTTATAAAAGAAAAGAATATTGCCATATCACAGTATTAATGTAATGGTTTTAATCATGAGAAGAAACGTAAGTATTCCTATAAGAAGACTAATGGCGGCAAGCATGCGGGCAACAAGGAGAATTTTCTTGTAAATCATAGCAGAAATGACGATATTAATTATCAGGATTAACAGCGCGGCAAGAATAGGTATAAATATGGTTATTGTTGCTCCCAGCCTTTGTTCTCCCCATGGCAACTGGTTAAAAATTGGAATCAGCGGAGGAAGATTTCCATACGATATCAAAACAAAAATAACAGCTGTGATAATAAGAAATCCGTTTATTGAGTAAGCCAGGATTACGGTTTTATCCCGCGCCATTTCCCTAAAAAAGTTTTTCATAAATTGCAGTTTTGTTGATTTCTATTTTTTGAAAATAGCCTATAAGCGGGAAGGGCATTTCTTCTTGATACGGCATTACTACGATAAACTTAGGTTTTATTTTTTCCATTTCAAGTTTTGTATCTAAGGTTCTATTTTTATGATTAGATAGCTGGTAGGCGACGATATACTTTGTTGAGGGAATTACTCCAATCATTTGGTATAGTTGAGCGTTATTTCCCCAAACAAAAATAGTATCGTTTTTATTAATTTTAGGTTTAATGAAACGGGCAATTTCATAATCAAACGGAGTATTGGAATCGAAAAAAGCCTGATATACAGCTGTTGTTTTTTCGCCTTTAATGTAATTAATAAAGTTTTTGTAATAAGAAATATTTTTTTTATAATTTGAAATATTAAAGTGTTTGATCACGATCACTAACACTATCAGAGACAAAATTCCTATTATTTTTTGGTATTTTTTTTCATAAATTATTAGTCCCATCATAAGAGATAGACTTGGAAGCAAAACTAAAATGTAATGAGCATATGGACGTTGGGAAAAAAATGCATTAAACATAGAAAAAGCAAGCCACAGGAGTATAAAAAGAGCTGTTTTGCTAATTTCTTTTCTTTTTATAAATACATATAAGATAAATCCTCCCAAAAGAATAAGTTTTGCGAAAAGAAAAGGGAAGCCGTAAGAAATATTGGCAAGAAATACCGCATTTATAAAGTCTGTAAATGTATTATTCAAGAAAAAGAAAAGTCCAACAGCAAGAATGGGCAAAAAGAATCCAACGGCAATTAAAAAAAGTTTTGCTTGCTGCTTTAGGACATTAAAGTTTGCAATGAAGCAAAAGATAAGAAAAGCAAGCAAATCGAAAATAGCGACAATTTTAAAAAGAAAAGCAATTCCCAATAGGAGACCGGCCGTAAAAATTAAAAATTTGGGGCGTAAAGCAGCAAAATCGAAGATTAAAAATCCGGCAAAGATAATTGGAAAGAGCATGAAATTTTCTGCATTTGCGATATTGCCTTCCAATATCGGCAAACCGTAAAGTACAGCAAAAACAGAGGTTGCAAGAAAATGCGCGATATTTTTGTTATGCTTGAAAAGTTTTTTTGCGAGTAAGAAAAAAAATATTATGGAAAAAATGCCAAAGATTAGAGATGCAAGTCTTATCGTAAATTGATCGGAATGAAAAAAAGAATAGAGCCAATATAGAAGAGGCGGCTTATTGTCAAATATCTCCCTGTATAGCAGTTTTCCATTATTTAAAGAATTTCCAATTGCTTGATATATTCCTTCATCTCCATACCAAAGAGGTTCAAAAAGCGAAGGAAGCCGAAGCCAGAAGAATAAAAATGAGATTAATAAAGCAAACCAGAATTCCCTGCTTCTTTCAAGCCATTTTAAAATTTTAATAAGGGTCATAGTTTTTCGGTGACTTTATATTCCATTCTTTTTCCGAGCATAAGCCGGGTATGGGAAATTAGAGCGGGAACAGTAGATAGAAAAAATCCAACAATAGGAAGCAATATAAATTCAATAGGGAATAAAAGTTCTCTGATCTTGGACAAAGATGAATTTTTGGGTCTATTTCTAAAATCAATAAAAACCATTGCTATAAAAGCAATTAAGCAGGATGTTAAAATGAAACCTGCTAGGCTAGGTAATTTGTATCCGAGAGTTGTCCTTGAAAAAACGGGATTTATAAATGTGATTATGTTTGCCGCAACTGTTAATATAAACCAATTGACGGGCCAGAGGAAGTGATCGAATAAAACATGAAAGAGCATAATCGTTTTCCTTAGGAAAGGAACATTGGGAACCGTGAACCACCATTTGATAAAAAGAGGGTCGTCGGAAGCTCCCCAAGACCATCTTTGTTCTTGCTGATATTTACTTTTTAAGCTTTTGAAGAAATTTGATGACCGCGGGGAATCCATAGATGTCTTTAAGAATATTGGTCTTGCCCATATATTTCCCTTAAGTTTGTAAAACGCCTTGAAAAAAATTCTATAATCTTCGGGAATAACATCGGTATCCCAAAAGTTTACTTTCTTAAGAAGGGCGAAGGACAGGGAATAAGTTGAGTTGGAAATCAGCCTGTCTCCTTGGACCAATACGGCTGTTCTCCAGAGAGAGCCAAAGAAAGCAACAATTCTTATTGGCGCTGGTACATTCCAAAAATTGTTATGATTTACATTTGCCGATTGCCAAAATTTATTGTATGGTTTGGGATCGGTTAAAAATTCGTATGTCAGATAAGCAAAATATTGTTTATCGAAGATCGAATCAGCATCAACAGAAGATATGGTTGCATAATTTATGTCGATTGCTTTCTCAAGAATAAGTTTTTTATAAATCTTTCTTGATGCAAAAGACTGATTTGAAGATTTGCCTTTTATTTCGCCCGGTATATCGGGATGATATGTAGCAGATAGCCCTCCAAATATACCCTTAAATTCTTTTATCAATATTTCGGCCCGTGCTACGGCTTGTTCCTCTCTTTTCTCCATCCCCAAAACTACAAAGATTCTTTTAACGGGGAATGTTTGGGAGGCAATTGAATTAAGAGTTTCTCTTAATTTATTTACTGCTTCCGTATAATTTGGGATTATTATTACATGATTAATTTTTTGATAATTTTTGAGTTTTTTTATTTTTACAAGCCAATTTTCCTTTTCCGATTTTCTTATTTTCCTAGAGGCAATAAGAGCCGTGATCGCAAGGGAGAATGATTTATAAAGCCAATAAACATCAAAAAACAAAATAAAATATGCAACAACATATGGTATTAAAAGCGAACCCCAAATGGGAAAAAGAATTAGCGTCCAAGAAACAGTACCAGGAAGCATTTCCAAAAACCTTTTTGTTTTTATCGGATAACGGATAAATATTTTCTGAAAAAAATTAGTCATAAGGAAAAGAGTTCTTCCGCATTTGCTGTTGTTTCTGCATCAATCGTCTCGAAACTTACACCCTTTGTTTCTGCAATTTTCCTAGCTGTAATTATAGCATAGGAAGGCATATTTCTGCTGCCTCGATAAGGCTCGGGCGTTAAAAAGGGACTGTCTGTTTCAACCAGAATTCTATCAGGAGGAGTGTATCTTACCAGTTCGGACAAGGCCGTTGTCTCTCCTTTGGCAATGCCTTGATAGGTGATGTTCCCGTCAAAGCCAGCATAAAACCCAAGATCCAAGACCTTTTTCAGCAAATCCAAGTCTCCTGACATGCAGTGAAACATTCCCGGGGGATTTAAGAGATAGGATTTATGATTTATGAGAATATCAATAATATCTTTGCCTGCCTGACGGTTATGAATTTGTAAAGGAAGTTTTAGCCTATGCGCGAGTTCAATTTGCTTAATAAATACTTCTTTTTGCAGCTTCGGATCAACAATAGCGTTGGATTTATAACTAAAATAATCCATGCCGATCTCGCCAATTGCTATTACTTTAGGTTCTTTTGCTAATTTTTCTAATTCTTCAAGCCAATTGTTTTCTAATTTATCTGCGTGATGAGGATGAACGCCAATAATCGCGTACAAATTATTATATTTTTGCGCCAGATCAACAGCTTTTTGACTTGAATCAATCTTGGTCCCAACATTAATAATCTTGGTAACTCCCGCCTCAAAAGCTTGTTTAATTACCTGATCATAATCTTTTGCAAAAGAGTGAAAATTCAAATGGCAATGAACATCAATCATAAAAAGATACTGCCAATAATCCAATACTACAAATACTACCAATAAACATCAATGAGGATAAATCAAATAAATTGGCTTTTCAGGTAATCTTTTTTTAAATCCAGCCTTTATTTTTCTGTCTGGAAAATTAATCCATGGATCCATCCATTTATTGTCGGCTCTGCATAGATAATGTCCTGTAGGATATTTTTTCGATCTTCTTAAGAAGACAATCGTTCCGGATTTATATATCTTATTTCTTATCCTATCTTTGATGTAATTATATTTATAGCTTAATCCCCGCCTTCCTAGAGCCTCGACAATCTCTTTGCATAGGAAGCCTGCACTCTCTGCTTTCTTTTTCCCATGTCTAAAAAGCGTTAGTGACCTTTCGTAAGAGATATTTAATCTAAATGCAACGCATGCCACAGCGCATCCTAGAGAATCTTTCTGTTTAATTGGTTTCATTCTATGAATTGTAGAATTTATATTTTTATTAACAAGAGGCAGAATAGCAAGTTAAATTCTCGGGAAAAGGGGTGGTTGGGAGGTGATTTTGGGACCGCGGAATTGATTTTCAATTTTCTCCGCAGTTTCGGGGAGAAAGGGTTTAAGAGCTTCTGTTGTTTCTTTTAATGAGCTTAATGCTTCCGAGCCAACAATAATATTGCTCAGGACTTTATTTGCTTCGGTTAATTCTTTTTGCCAGGGTCTTTCCTTATTAATATATTGATCTAAACTTGTTATGCATCCCCAAATATAGCCAAGAATCTCGTTAAGCTTAAAGTTTTTCAATAAGGGATTTATTCCTTCCAATATCCGATTTGGTCTATTTTGTTCAATTTCAGCTAAGTCAAACTTGTTTCGTTCACATAATTTGGCGACTCTTGCAACTAAATTTCCTAATCCATTTGCCAGATCGGCATTGTAAACTTCTTTAAATTTTTCTTCAGAAAAATCACCATCCGAAAATGGAGATATTTTCGCAAGCAGATAATATCTTAAAGCATCTGCGCCGTATTTTTCGATCAAAGGAATTGGGTCTAAAACATTTCCGACAGTCTTGGACATTTTTTGTCCGCCTACTGTTATATATTCGTGAACAAATAATGTTTTAGGTAGTTTTAATCCTGCTGATAATAAAAATGCAGCCCAATAAATGGCATGAAACCGCAAAATTCCTTTTCCAAGTATATGTAAATCTGCTGGCCACCATTTATTATATTTTTCTTCATTAGAACCAAATCCTACGCCACTTTGATAAATATTCAAAGCATCAAACCAAACATACATTTTTTGAGTTGGATCGTTTGGAACAGATACTCCCCAGTTTCTTGCTCTTTCATTGGAGCGGGAAATGCTTATATCTTTTAGCCCCTGCTTAACAAAAGCGAGCATTTCATTTTTTCTATTTTCAGGAATGATATCAATAGTATTGTCTTCAATTAATCTCGTGATTCGATCTTCATATTTTGATAATTTGAAAAAATAATTTTCTTCGGAGACTTCGTCAAGCTTTTTGTTGGGATGTTCGAAACATTCTCCTTTTTCATTTAATTCTTCTTTTTCATAAAACAATTCGCAGCCAACACAGTACAAGCCCGTATAAGATTTTTTATATATATCGCCATTTTTGTTGCATAATTCCCATAATTTTTGTGAGGAAAGATGATGTTTTGGGTCACTTCCTTTTTGCCAAACATCAAAATTCACATTCAATTTCTTTGCTAAATCTTCAAAAAGCTTACTATTGCTGTCAATAAATTCTTGAACTGGCAAATTTGCTTTTTCCGCAGCCTGAACATTTTTCAGCGCATTTTCATCCGATCCGGAAAGAAGCAAAGCTTCATCACCAATTATTTTATGATATCTTACGATTGCATCAGCTTGGACGAATTCCAAAGCATGACCAATATGAGGCTTGGCATTTACATAAGGAATAGCTGTTGTAACATAAAACTTGTTCATAATTTGCTTCATTATATCATTATTCCTAATATGTCTCCTTGTTTTACCCCAAAGAATTTATCTGCTCGCTTAAGATTTACTCCTAACTCAAGAGTTTGACTGCTTCCCAAAAATGCGAGTGGCATGCCTTTTGGAACATCACTAAATGTTTTTACTAAGGGTACTGTAAAAATGTTTTTTCTAGTTTTGATAATTAATTTTTTATGTGAATATATTTTTTTCAAGCAATGTAGCTTAATATTCCCATAAGAATCAATATGAAGTACTTGTCCTGTTTTGAAAGAGAGCTTAACTAGTGATTTAGTGGGAATTTTTGTACTTCCGAAGTCCTCAGGTTTTTTTCCCAGCGAAAGGTATGCAGCCGCTTTGATAAAAACATCTCTTCCATGAAAGGTCGGAGAGACGTTTTTTGAAACTAATAATTCTTTTATTTTCCAAGCATGCTGAATTTTTTCAAGAATTGCTGCTTGAAAAAGAAGTCCGTTGTCAGGACCAACAAACCACGATTTGTCTGTTTTTATAATAATTCCCCGTCTATTACTGCCGACTCCGGGATCAACAACTCCAACGTGGATAGTCCCTTTGGGGGAAAATCTGGAAACAAGAGCTAAAGAAAAAGAACCTTCAATAATAGAAAATGCAGTCACGCTATAATTTTCAATTACTAAGCCATCAAAACCTAGTCCCGCAAGCACAGCTTTTAATTGTGCAGCTGCCAATTGATCTCCAAAATCTGTTGTAATTGTTATTAATTTATTCATTTTTGCCAATAAAAAACCTCCTTTCGGAGGTTCAAAATTTACACAGGAATACCTCCGCTTAGACAGCGTACATTGCCATCATTTTGGAGGTTTGAATATTCATAGTTGAATAAATTATATCATTGTCTTCTTGTTTATTCAAGTGTGCGTCAACCCCTGGGTCGAGCCTTGAATATTGAAGTAAATTCATTTTTATCTTTTTTTAAAGAATAATTCAAGGCTTATGAAAAGAGCAATGAGAAGGAGAAGGAAAGCGGGACTATTGAGATTAAGAAGACGAAATATAAGGTAAATTATTGTTAATACTGCAATCAAAGCTGCTCTGCGGAAATTTCGGGAGAGATAAGTGAGAAAGAATAGGAGAAAAGTGAAAAGAAGGAGAAAGAACGGGATTAAAATGATTAAGGATAAATGATTAATGATGAAGTAAGTGGATGGGGGAAACCAAAAAATTAGATAGATCAATCCCCCCAAAGACAAAAGACTAATGACCAAGATCCAAAAAGGCCGTTTTCTCCGGTTCATAATTCGATTTTATCACAAATACCCTAACTTCACTCTTGATCCTGCTACGACACTTACTTGCTCGCATGGTCTCCGCCCATGCCTCGCAAGAGCGTGCGTACGGGATTTGCGGGGCAACTTCAATAATCAGTTGCCCCTTGACATATTTTAGCAGTCGTGGTATATTAGTGCTAACCATAGTATAATTCTTACTTGCTCCCGAGGTCTATGTCCTCGCGTCGCAAGGGCGAATATACATGGCAGGTCTCAAAAAATCCTATGAATGATTTGACACAGCGGCAAGTAGAAATACTCAAAGCCCTCATTGAGGAATATATAGCAACTGCGGAACCTGTTGGTTCTGAAACTTTGGAGAAAAAATATAGTTTGAGCGCCTCGCCTGCAACTATCCGAAATGAAATGGTTAGTCTTACAAAATTAGGATATCTTAAGAAAAATCATACATCGGCTGGAAGAATGCCTACTCCGGCCGGAATGAAATTTTATGTAAAACAGCTAATGAAAGAAAAAGATCTTTCGGTAACAGAAGAAACTGCAGTTAAGGAAAGTCTTTGGGATTATCGCGAAAAAGAAGACAAATTCTTAAGAGAAATGACTAAGTCCCTGGCTGCTAAAACGAAATCTCTTGCAATTGTAACAACCGAAGACGGAGATATTTATTGTTCGGGATATGCGAATATTCTGGACATGCCGGAGTTTTTCGACATAGATGTAACAAAAAGCTTGCTTGCGACAATTGACGAATTTGAATCATGCAGAAAATTTTTTGCAGGCATTGTTGGGGAAGATGTTCAAATACTTTTGGGTGACGAACTGGGTCCTAATTTGCAAGGTCCGTACGGATTTGTCTTTACTCATTACAAAACCCCGATGCAATTAACAGGTGAGGTTGGGGTATTGGGTCCTTCGAGACTTAACTATACGCAGATTGTTCCAACAGTCAGATATTTTGGAGATTTAATTGAAGAAATAGCCAAAGGATGGTAATTCGCCGAAGGCGAAATTCAAAATTCAAAATTCAAAATGCAAAATAACAACGCAAAAGTTAAAGGTGAACAAAAAGAAACAAATAAAAAAGACGAGAAAGATTTAAAAATTGAGGAATTGGAAAATCAGAATAAGCGTGTTTTAGCAGATTATAGAAATCTGGAAAACAGGGCGGGTCAAGAAAGAGGAGAATGGATATTGAAAGCAAACAAGCAGCTCCTCTTGAATATTTTGCCGGTTTTAGATACACTAATACAAGCTAGCAAGCACAGCGGGAACGAAAGTCTTACTTTAAGTCTTCAGCAATTTGCAGGTATACTTGAGAAAGAAGGGGTTAGGAAAATTGAAACTTTAGGTAAAAACTTCGACCCGAATTTGATGGAAGGCATACAAACGATTGAGGGAGAAGACGGAAAAGTTATAGAAGAATTAAGAACAGGCTACATGTTGTATGATAAAGTTTTAAGACCAGCGCAGGTAAGCGTAGGGAAAGGGAAATAATATGGGAAAAATAATAGGGATTGATTTAGGCACAACAAATTCATGCGTTGCAGTAATGGAGGGAGGAGCTCCTAAGGTTATCTATTCGCTAGAAGGACGCAATGTTATTCCGTCGGTTGTTGATCCGATAACTCATGTTGTAGGGGATGTTGCCAAACGGCAGATGGTTCTAAAACCCAAAAAGACGATTTTCTCTATAAAGAGATTGATGGGGCGCAAATTTACAGACAAATCTGTGCAATTTGACATGAAATGGCTGCCGTATGCGATTAAATCAGGCCGTGACGGAATGGCAGTTGTTGAAGCTGAAGGCCGTACATTTACTCCGCAGGAAATATCTGCGCAAATTTTGCAAAAAATAAAAGCTGATGCAGAGAATTATTTAGGCGGAAAAGTTACGCAGGCAGTTATTACAGTCCCAGCATACTTTGATGATTCCCAAAGACAAGCTACCAAGCAGGCCGGAGAAATTGCAGGATTAGAAGTCTTAAGAATTATCAACGAACCTACAGCTGCGGCTTTGGCTTATGGTTTGGATAAGAAAAACGCTCACACAATCGCAATTTATGATTTGGGCGGAGGAACTTTTGATATTTCTGTTTTGGAATTAGGAGAAGGAGTTTATGAGGTAAAATCTACCAATGGAGATACTCATTTGGGAGGAGATGATTTTGATCAGGTAATTATTAACTATCTTGCGGAGGAATTTAAAAAAGCTCAGGGAGTTGATTTGAAAAAAGATCCTCAAGCTCTTCAAAGACTAAGGGAATCTGCAGAAAAAGCAAAAATAGAATTGTCCAGCTCATCAACAGCTGAAATTAATCAACCGTTTATTACTCAGGGAAAAGAAGGACCCTTACATTTGACAATGTCATTGACAAGAGCAAAACTCGAAAGTCTAACAGATTCTCTTGTTCAGAAA
>Ga0209542_10013626_pt1 | contig 13970 bp, 10 predicted proteins | sample RifCSPhighO2_01_FD_184028 | JGI IMG/M metagenome (GOLD analysis project Ga0209542, IMG submission 184028) | Soil microbial communities from Rifle, Colorado - Rifle CSP2_plank highO2_0.1 (SPAdes) (version 2) | ecosystem: Environmental > Terrestrial > Deep subsurface > Rock core/Sediment ...
CACCTGCGAATTCACAGCAAACTAAAAATGCCGCCCTTGAAATTCTCCGGGCGACAAACATTAACAAGTAATCAACTATCCGTTAAACTCTAAGTGACAAGGTGTCTAAAGAACGGGGAGCAGGCCACCTTCTCGAAACATGTGTGATTGAAATGATCAAAACGACCATGACCGATCCATCAAAATTAAAGAAATGTTTAGAATTCACTAAAGACAAATCACGAACAAGCCAATGGCGTATCGAAAAGAGGCTTAAAAGTATTGACCAAAAAATCAAGGATTTTGCTGAACAAAAAAAACAAATTATCGATACTTATGCCAGCGGACAAATTGATCGGGCTACATATGCTGAGCGATGTCAAAATCATGATAAAGAAGTGAATGCCATTAAAGCAGAAAGAATTGGCCTTATAAACCGCATTCCAATTCTGCACAAAAAGGATATTGTTGATGTGAGCGTTGGTAGATATTGCGAATCGGTAAAAACTAGATTTGAAATCAGTAATGATCAAGAGTCAAAACGAGATTTTATGAAAGACTATGTAGAAGAAGTAATTTATAACAATACCAATGTTGCGTTGCGTGGGTCAGTGCCAATCAAGCTAAAAGTATATGAAGACCCGGATCAGCCTTCCGAAGTAGGTAAAATCGGATTTATTATAGAAGGAAAAATTGTGCGAGGACATAAATGGATGAACAGGAAAAGATAAACATTTCATAATAAAACCACCAGCATCTTTACTGGTGGTTTTATTTGTTAATAGGCTAAGAAGTTAACTCATTAACAGATTGATCTATGCTAATTTGTGGATTTTGCTTTCTCAGGTCTGATACAAATTGTTTTAAAGTATTTTTTTTGAAATTCAAGATACTTATATTCATCGCCTTTGCTTTTCCATTCTCTTCATAAGCTAGTATTAATGCTTTGAATATTCCACCTATCGAACCCGATTGAATCTTTTTAATTGTATTTATCTCAGCAGTCCCTTTCGGCAAAAACATCAAATAGTTTTTAACACTGTTATTTTCAATGACGATGTGAGTCCCCATAGTAAGAGCTAAAATGTATACAATACCGAAAATGATTACTGGAACTGAAATCTGTATCAAGTCTGAAACAGAATTACTCCCGAGCATAACTGTAATCACCAGATATAAAATGATGATTATAATTGCTAAATATATTCCCTTTGTAAAACTTGCTTTATATTTCATTTATTTTCGCTAAACGGATGAACATTAATGATGAGCTTAAGATAATCAAAGCCAACCAAATTGTTTTAAAGCATTGATTAACTTTTTAAAACGAAAACTGATATACCAAAAATAGAATAGTTGTCCCTTCGTTCTGTCACGGGGAAAGATATGTATTCCATATCCGATTATAGGAAAAACTCTTACTATTTTAATTTTTTCAATTTCGTCATGGGTGAAGCGGTGTTCAATTTTTGACTCTACCTTTCCTGTTACAGTCAAGTTCTCATCCATTATTGCTAGTTGGTCTTTGCTAACCTCAAGGGCTCCGAATGGCCACGTGCTCGATCTAAACCCCATCCAAACACCGCCTCTGAACTTATAGCTTTGATTTGCTGAATCTATTTCCATAATCCTTTAAAGAAGTTGCCTGTTTTTTGCCAACCTTGCTGCACTGTATTGACGGTTGCATTAGCAGCTCTATTTGCAGCGTTGACTGTTTTGTTTACTGTATTTGTCACACCATTCTTAAGACCTGAAACACTACCTTGGAAAACTGGAACTGTTTTGCTAGCACCCCCACTAAATGTGACTGGCACTGGAGGCAACCCTCTTACTCCTAGTCCTACACCGACATCAGTTCCGGTATAATTGCCACCGGCGAAGTTAGTTGTAACACTGCCCCCGTATAAAACCTTTCCGCCGACTTCAACATATTGACCTGTTCCTAAGGTATCACTCCACGTGTTGGCGTTTGAGTAACCAGCTGATACGCCTACTGAAGCATCTACACCAGCCAATCCACCTCCCTTTAAAGTAGTTGAGACTCCAAAAGTTCCATCGGATGCAAAACCAATAGTCCATTGATTACCAAACTCACCCCCCAAACCTATTTTGGATTCAAATGAGAAATGATATTCACGTTCACCTGTAGGATCAATATACTTTAATGGGTTGTTTTTTACGTAACTGTAACTATTTAGACCTTGTGGATCAGAAAGGTACTCCATTAAAGCCAATCTATTTTCAGCATATTGTCCAAATTGACTGCTGTAAGTAGGCTCACCCGGTTTTATATCTCGCCAATTATTATTCCATCTACTTCCGAAATTAGTTGCTCCTGCTAATAAGTATATAGGATCCTGACTTAAGAATCTGCCAATCGCAGCATCGTAGTACCTCGCTCCCATGTAGTTGAGCCCTGTGTCCCTGTCATATTCATGACCTGTGAATTTGCGTTGTTCGTCAAATGTTCCGATGTCTATACGAAGCTCTCCGTAGGGATAGTAGTCAAGGAGCTGTACGACTGTGCTGGAAGCATTGGTAGCTACAGAAGAGCCTGTGAGGTGGTCTGTGTGGATATAGCTGATAGTGGTTGTAGATATGCCACTGGCCTAGAAGTTTTCAAAGAGCTGTTTAATTATAACATCAACGGAATTCTGTAGGAACGTTACAGCTACATGTTCTTGAGTGGCTCTTCAAGTGACCAGTTTGGGGGGTTCTGGTTTAAACCATCTCGCAACATGATCAATCCATACTACTCATAAATAGAAGCTGCAACAAATATATCTTTCAGCCTAGACCATGTTAATTCTTCCGGATTATAATTAAGGTTTTCTTTCTTCTTCTTATTATCCATATCTATAATCCAAGAACGCATGGCTTCTAAGTATCTTTCAAGAGTAGGATTTTCCCAATAATCTTCGTTGCTATTAGCTTTTAAATCCTTGCTCATTTCTTGGAGAAATAGCAAAAAATCTTCCCTTGTTTTAACTTCCATATCCCAAAATTTCACCGACTACCACCTCCCCTCAACTCGATACTAGTACCCTCGTTTATGGTAGAAAATTTTGCTAAGTCATTCCTCCCTAAAGAATTGAATTCAACTTTTTGATACGGAACATCCACGCCAGCTTGCTGAAAAGCCTGGAGTCTTCGATTATCTAATGTATATATGCCATTATTGTAGTCTACTATTCTTATAGGAGAAACCTTTGACGGATCGTAACCGTTCTTCAATTGTTGAGTAAGATCGTCAACACTGCCACCGTTTCGAAAATTTGAACTAATACTATCCTGACTAAACCTAATTTTGCTCGGATCAAGCGTTCCTTTCTCAGGCAAGGATTGAAATTCCCTTGGTGAAAGTAAACTATTTACGGCCGCATTATAGCTGGCATATCTTTGATACACATTATAGGCCTCGCCCGCGGCAAGCCCGAGATCAAGTGCACCGCCAATAACCAGCGCTCCGTTCAAAGCTATATCCCCAGCACCTCTGGCTATTTGTCCGTAATTTTGATTTCTGTAGCCATGATAGAGGTTGTCTGCACCTGACCCAAATAAAGGATGCAAAGGATTATATCTATCAACTCTGGCTAAAAAGCTGTTAGTCTGTGCAAGACTTGGCCATTGACCATCTGGATCGTTATAGGTCAATGGGTTGCCTCTTGCGTAAGCATATGAGTTAACTAGTTGCGGATCAGCTATACCTGTAACAATGCCCCAAAATGCGGGATCCTGACTTAAGAATCTGCCAATCGCAGCATCGTAGTACCTCGCTCCCATGTAGTTGAGCCCTGTGTCCCTGTCATATTCATGACCTGTGAAAATGCGTTGACCTTCACCTGCTCCGCTTTCTGTAACAGGAGTAGTCGAGCCGGAATCCAGGTCCCAAAGGAAACAGGTGGGGTCAGGTGGGGTTTCTTGCAGATTTTCGACCTCTGTTGAGGTTGCGACGCGCGATACGCAGCCAACGGCAAGATTTTCAGCGATCGGGACGATTCCGACCACATCGCCATTCTCCGAAGCGAAGAGATACACCGGAGTGAATCCGGAAGGTATTTCAGACAGAGCGGTAGCTTCTTGGGCAAAAGTGACAAACGGATAAAACGTTAAGCTCACAAGAAGAACAGTGCCGAAAAATCGCTTGATGAGGTTATTAACACCCAAGGTTGAGGTTGCTGTGGGTGAGCCTGCTTGAATGAGTCTGTTCTGGTAGTTCCAGGTGCTGTCAGAGGTGAGATTCCCATTGTTATCGTATGTCTGGGTGGTGCCGTCTATACTCGTGGCGGAGGTGAGTTCTGGATTAATTTTGTACCAGAGGTGGATATCAGTGTATTCCTCAGAGACTTCGGTGAGCCAGAGGCCATAGAGAAGAGGAGTGAGGGTTGCTGGCTCTTCTGCCATGTTTGGCTCAACCTGAATATCCTCTGCGGCTTGCGCTTGGGCGAGCGGGAACAGGGCTGTCGAGATGAGGAAGACAGCGAGGGTGAGGATGGAGAAGGATTTGAGGATGGGAATCAAAAGAATGAGATCACGATTCGAATTACACTTTTTTCAATAGTTTAAATGCCTTATAAACTACTATTAATACGACTATCCCCTTGATTATCATTAATAAAGTCAGCCAAGTTGAAGAAGCAACCATAAACCGATCTTTGAGTAAAGTCATGCCATCGAGAAAGGTTAGAACCACTAAATAGACAGTTAACAGACGTAATTCCGGGGACCGCCGTCTATACCATTCGGTTAATGAGATAATAAGTCCGATCCAAAGGATTATCGAAAATATGATCATAAGTTACATTTAGTGTTTAAATTACTTTTTCTTATCGTCTAGATTACTTTTTGATTTATCCATGACTGCCTCCTTATTAGATTCCATTGATTGTTTAACAAAATTAACAATAAATTCCTTCGCCTGCTTTATAGGCTCAAGAAATTCTTTTACGGCTGCTGATGCCAACGAAGCGCCTATTACAACCTTTTTCCATCCGGGTATATTTTCCGGAGGTCCATTGCGAAACAAATGTGTCTCATCAGCCGGTTCTTGATTAATCTAATTCTAAAGTCGCTTTACCCTTTGCAGTAATGATATACTTATCTCTATTTTCTAAAATTTTATTCTTAACTTGCTCTAAAGTATTCAATGAATCAAAAATATCAAATACTTCTTTCTGTAAGATGCTAATTATATTATCACTATCGGATGCTATATTAAATTGATCGCGATGCCTATCTACACCTTGTCTTTGCAACCTCCACATAATATCAGCTTTGCTGGTCTTTGGAACTTTTAGATCATCTTGGAAAACAAGACCAACATTAATGTAATATTCATCTGTCCATTTCGATTTTTGAAAATCAAAAACCAAAATAAATTGATCTTTACTTTTCCACCATGTCTTGTGTTTATTTTTGAAGCTCATTTTTTTAAAGTACGATTTGAATTTGAGGAATATGTCTTCCTCTACAGTTAGTAAATCTACCATGCTAATCGACAATCCTCTTATATGTTTCAAGGACACCTTTAAAAGTATCACCGAATTGGTTTTTTGCTTGTTCTGTGTACGCTCTTAACTGATTGTAGCCTTGCTGAATGGCTCGACTATTCTCGGGCTTTAATTCATAAATAACTTTATTTTTGAAATCTATCGCATCTGCCCGAAGTCCGTTGGCGAAACGAAATTCTTTTAGGAAAGTTGGTCCTATTTCGTCAGCTTTAAACAAGCTATGCTGTACCTTCCCATATTCCAAAGCTTCTTTTACTACAGGATGATTAGCTCCGCGCTTAATACCATTTTCTGCAGACTTGATTACGTTTTGCGCGGTGCTTTTGACACTAGCTGTACCCTCTCCTACAGGAGTAACCGTTGTAAGTAGACCAACCGCAGACAAGCCCCTATCAAAATTGCCGGCATTCGGATCAATGCTGTTAGCAAAGTCAGTTGTTAAGCTAGTGCCAAAATTAACGATATCATAGAGACCAAATCCATGAAATGGTCCTTTGTCGAAAAAGCTATTAATGCCTGAGCTAGTATTTCTTAACCAATTCGCAGTGTCAGCTCTGGACGGGAACTCTCCATCAGGGTCATTGTATGCCAATGGGTTACCTCTTGCATAAGCATACGAATTCATAAGCTGTGGATCAGCCATGCCTGCCATGATCTTCCAAAATACCGGATCCTGACTCAAAAACCTAGCAGTAGCAGGGTTCTGGTACCGAGCATTCATATAGTTGAGCCCTGTGTCTCTGTCATACTCATGTCCTGTGAATTTGCGTTGTTCGTCAAAGGTCGTGTAGTCGTCTATTCTCAGCTCTCCGTAAGGGTAATAGTCGAGGAGCTGGATGAGGTCCCCTGTCTCGTCTGTAACAGCGCTGGAGCCTGTCAGGTGATCGGTGTGGATATAGCTGATGGTGGTTGTGGGACCGGTGCCTTGGATAGTGGCGATGAGTAGGTCGCCAGCGAATATATGCTTCGTAGCTGTTCCATCAGTGTTGAAATATCTGTTTGGGTAGATGGTTGTGGTAGAGCCATCGTCAACAGAGATTCTTTGAGAAGTGTGGTCATAGGCATAGGTGATGTCCTCGCTGGTGCTTGTAGCCTGCACTAAACGATTATTGTAATCCCATACATAGCTCCACGTCCCGTTCCCTGTCAGGTTGCCGTTGTTGTCATAGGATTGGATGATGCTATCGATAGAAGTGGCGGCGTGGGGGTTGGCATAGCCAGTGCCAGCATAGACATAAGTACCGGCAGGGGTGCTGCTGGCGTTTCCGATAGAACTGTAAGCGTAGCTGTGTGTGAAAGAAGGAGTAGATGTTGATGTTGCGGAAATCAGTCTGTTGAGATCATCGTAAGTATAGGTCACAAGACGCGCTGCGTCAGTTTCCGAGTCATCATCGATTCTCGTGATGTTGCCCACGGGATCGTAGGTATACGTCAGATTTTGCAAGCCGGTGTTTGGGCTACTGCCATCAGTAGTAGTAAAAGACTGCTGGGTGGAAGTGGCGGAGAGTCCGGTAGTAGCTGAAGTGGAGGAGGCATAATAATAGTAGGTAGTGTCGGGCGTGAGATCAGTCAGGAAGATACTGTGGCTGGTGGTCTGCGTTGAGTTTTGCTCGGAGAGCAGAGGATCGCTGGTTTCCACCGGATTGCTGGTGCCGTAAACTACCTCGCTGTCGGCCGCTATGTTGGTGTTCCAGGTGATAGTGGTGGAGGTAGAGGTAATGTTCGTGGCGGTGAGATTTGACAACACCAGGTCCACGCTATGCTCTACCACCAGTTTGGGGTCCTGGGTGGTGCCGGAATGGTCCGTAGCATATGCATCCCACCTTGCAGTCTGGTTATTTCCCCAATTCGGTGCGGAAGCGGCGACATCATAACTCGCGTTCCGAACTCCAAATTTGCTGATTCCGTTTTTATCTATCGCTGCAATCCCTGTAGCGTTAAAAGTCCAATTGGCGTAAGTTCCGTCAATATTGGGTAAATCGCCAAAAGCGATGGCGTTAGCAAACGGTGTTGAGCCTAAGGAATCATAATCACCGGCGACGATGGTGCTCGTAGCAGCAGGGGCAGCAGAATATACATTAAGGTTCGGGGTGATTCCGCCTTGGTCAAGCTTGTCAGCAACCGAGGCTAAAGAAAAAATGGCGCTGTCAATCGTATCTGAACCGATAACAGAAGTGTCAAAAAGAAGAATAGACCTGGAGATTTGTCGCCAGTTGTTGGTAGTGCTATCAGATCGAATCATTAAAACTTCTAGCGCGTCATCTGCATTATTCCATACTTGATTCCCTGCGTCAGCAACAATAGTTGCCCATGATACGCCGCTGCCTAGCGTGTAGTTCTGTCTCGTAAAATCGTCAATGGTGGGATATGCAGTAGTAACCGTATTTCCCCTCTTCCCTTTCACGATTTTAGAGCCATCGTGAATGTTCTTCATCACCGAAAGGTTGTGCTCAATGACTTGAAGCACGGCTTCCTCTAAATCCTCACGCAGTCTGCGCTCCCGCGTTTGACCGTCCTTATCCGTCCACGTGTGGATGATGTCTCCATTAGGATCAGAAACCAGGATTGGGGGATTGTAGATTCTGAATCTTTCAATATCTACTGTGCCGTCTCGGCCAAAGCCGATCTGCTCGCCTTTGCTGTCCCAGGCTCTGACGAACAGCTCAACCCCCTTGTCTATCGGGTTCATACCGACAATTTCAATGGCGTAGTCTTTCCTTTGGGTCTTGGAAACTTTCTTTATCTTGGCAATTTCCGCGCCTTTGATTCTGGCTTTTTCAGCGTCGGACTGGCCTATGAGCTGTTTGTTAATCGGAATACCTGGCAGGGTTACCTCTGTTGGCTGTTCGATTTCTTCGGTTGGTTCAATTACCCGAGCTTCTTCGGGCGCGAGAGTTTCTTTTTCGGGGCTCTGTATTTCTTCGGCAACTTGCTCTGCTGGAGATTTTTCATCTGTTGGTTCGATGTCAGCCATTATAGAGAACATTTCTTCTTGCGAAAGACCGCCCATTTCTTCGGCACAAGCATTTACGGTAAGCCTGTTTCTGAGGCGATAGAGCTCATCCTCATCGTAGGTATTTGTCGTTTCTGTGCAGTTTGCATTCTCCTGGAAAATAACTTTCCCATGAGGTCCATAATCGAAATCAACAACTACGTCCGCAAATGCGCCGCCTGATTCTTTTTGTTGGATTTTTTCCAGTTGTCCTGCAGCGTTGTAAACGTATTTCACCTCTGAATTATCTGGATAGACAATATTTGTCAGGTTTCCTTGGCGATCGTAAACATATTCGGTGACATAATTTACGGAGTCGATATTCCTGGTTTCTTCTGCCACAAGACCCAAAATATTGTACTCGTAATCAGTATCAGAGTCTGGGGAAGCAACTGAACATAGCCTTGTTTCACCATAAGTACAGCTATCATAAGTATAACTCACCTCTGTACCACCTTGGCCAGTATAGTTTTCTGTTTCCACTCTGTTCAGCTCATCATAGGCATACTGTATGATCTGACTCTTGGGGTCTGTTGATTGGGTGAGATTTTCATTTTTATCGTAATCATATGTCCATTCGCCAAAAGTAACATCACCGGGATCGTGTAGATCCTCCGCACCTGTTCGACGGCCGAGATCATCATAAGTAAAGTTGCGCACATTCCCTAAAGCGTCTGTTACCTTTGTCAGCTCATCAAAAGGATTGTATTCATATTCTGTCGTATAGGTTTGTGCGTTGTTATACTCCTTCACCTCTACCAAATTGCCGTAGGTATCTTTCGTGAGATCTTTTTCATTTGTATTTGGATCAGTTACCGTGGTGGTGAAACCATCGTATTCGTAAGACGTTGAGCCAACCGAAGTTGTCTCCGTCACAACCCGATCAAGGGCATCATATTCGAAGGTTGTGGCCGGTACATCAAGATCAGCCTCTGTATAAGTTGTGGTTGCAGTAAAATATGGAAGCGACTGTCGAGTCAGTCTTCCAAAAGGATCGTAGGTAAAATCAACTGTTGCGTAATCACCATCTTCCATTTCAGTCTTTGTCTGAACGAGTTGATCTAAGCCATTTTTGAATTCACGGGACACTATAGTCGTTGACGCAGTCAGATGAGTGGTTATTTCCCTGAATCTCGGAGAACTATCATCATCATAAGTTATGGTTTTGCTGGTAACTAACTGTGACGGATTCTCTGGATCGCTGATTTTTGTTTCGATGACGCGGCCAAAGGCATCAAAAGAATTTTTTGTGACAAAACCGTTTGGATCTGTCGAGGTTGCAACTTCCCCATTAAGGAAATTAAAACTTGTGAATGTAGTTTGATTAAGGGGGTTCGTCGCCTCTGCAGGGTACATGAAATCTTCATCGTAATCGATAGTGGAAGTGCTTGAATTGGGATCAATCTCTGTGATCAGTAGCCCACGGCTGTTGTATGTCCTGTTGATTTCAACATCGTCGACAATAAAATATTCGCGGGTGAGGTTTCCGTAGTCTATTTCACCATGCGCAACGCCGTCAAAGTAAAAATCTTTCTCTCTGCTATCTCCGCCAGAGCTTACCGTCTCCGTTTTAGGAAATGCACGAATATGCTTTGTCGAATCACTGGCATATTCATAGGTAATGGTTCTTTCATCTCCTGAAAGGATGTTTGTTATTTCCCCTGTGGAAGTATTGACCGTGACTTTGCCAAGCTTCTCTTCCGTCAACACATTGCCGTAAGCATCGTAAGTGTATTCTGTCGCGGTCGAAACCTGCGTATCGGTAAGGTCGGTGTCTGATTTACTCTCCAGAGAAACAAATTTTCGTGAATTACCTAAATCATCCTCGTCCCAGTGATTGAAGCTTACCGCTAATAGAGTATCCTCTGCATCGTATTTCTTTGTTTGTTTGAGCTGACCATGAAGATACCTTCCAGCGTCAGCCGCTAGATGATAAAGATTGATTGTTTTCTTCAGATCGTCATCTTCTGTCGTATTTTCAATTGAATAGTCAAAATCACCAACGCTGAAATACGTCGGGTTCGTCGTGCCAGTGATAGACTGTGATTCAATACGAATCCGGCCAATAGCGCCGTCTCCTCCGTCATAAACCCCCTCTCCTCCCGCACCGGCTAGCGCGTGCACTAGATTTGACCCCAGCGCAGCAGACTCGAAGGATTTGATGAAGATCGTGCCCCCGGATCCTCCTCCCGCACCGCCGGTATAATAGTCGCCACTGGCAGCATTCCCATCGTTCCCGTCATCGCCATCAGCATTTATGGAGCCACTGACCGTGAGGCTGTTTGCATAAAGGCGGATTATCCCACCACCCGCGCCTCCAGAAGCCCCTTCCGCGGCGCCTCGCGGTGCTGTTCCGCCCCCTCCCGAACCTTTGTCGATGTTTTCCAGCAGCTCGTTTCCATAAGCCTTTCCACCATCGCAATATCCAGGCTGGCAGCCCTCGCCATCCTGGGCAGTTGCTCCATGACCCGCGCCTCCTCCTCCGCTCGACGAACTCGAAGTAATAGTGACACCGCCTCCCCCGCCGCCCGGACCGTCCCCACGCTCACCTACTCCACCATCCACCCATCCTCCCGCATATCCCTGACCCTTGGCATACAAGGTCCCGCTGATTTGCGCATTGCCCTGGACTTTGATCACCACACCAGGCTCTACAGTAATGGTATGCCCGGACTGGATAGTTAATGAAGTGAAATTTTTATCCGATGTCCAGGTGGTATTGCCGCTGGAGGTAAACGCGCCATCAGCTCCGGTCCCAAAATCGATATCTGGCATGGCTTTTCCGATACGCTTTTCTACCTCAGCAAAACCATAAACATCTTTGATACTATCTGAAAGATAGCTTATCGACTTTCCATCTCTATAAGAATACCTGGTGCCTTGATACAGTCCACTGCCGTTGTCGCTTACCACCTCTTTAACTACATGTATATTGAATGGCAGATCTGGATTTTCCAGGTTTCCAGAACCATCTTTTTCACTGCCAGAATAACCGTAATAAATATAGGTATTAGCGCCAGACTGAAAGTTAATTTTCCTTAACACATCAGGCTTCGTTGATTTCCCTAAATACAGATAAAGCTCTCCACCTGTATAGTAAACCACATCCTGGATTTGATCCCCATTAATATCAGCAATTGCGATTGGAACATCAGCATCTGAATAGCCTGGTCCGTCCAAACCAGTGTCGAAAACCACACTAAACAAACTCATTATTGCTCTGTTCGAACCGCCGTTGTTAACGCGCTCAAAAACTCCATAATCGTAAGCACCATCTTTATTGAAATCACTGAAATAATGGATGTTCTTCTCTACCGAGGCACCGCTGGAATAGCTGCTGATAACAGCCGTAGGTCCATACTGCGCAGTTTCAACAAAACCATTTCCGGTGTTGAGATAATACTTGTCATCAATTTGGGCAGGATTGACTGCTGTACAGTTGTAATTATAGAAAATGTCTGGCAGGCCGTCAGAGTTAATGTCAGTATAGGCAAATGGATCACCACCGTTGACCAGACAATCTGAATTGTTCATATCAACCGAGAGGTCATAATCATTATCCGGATCCCAGTCACCGGTTGATTCGTCGCGAATATAAACCTCTATTGCTGCTTCATGATTGTTTGGATGTGAATTGAGTATCAAATCATCATAACCGTCACCGTTCATATCGCGGAAAATTACTTGATCCGCAGGTGGTTGCCCACTAGCTGTACTGTCCTGCAAATCCACCGGCAATGTTGAAGTGGTTTGTTGCCACGTTGTCCCGGTATTAATATAGAAAAAATCATCGTCAATTAGCATGTCTACCAGGTGATCACCATTGAGATTTGCGAATGCGACAGGCATGGTGTTGAAGGTGCCGCCCGAGGTATCGCAGCTGTACGCAGAGTTGAGAGACAAGGAATACGGAGTAGATGTCGCCCAGCCGTCAACGCCATCATTGGTCCAGGCTTCAATCTCTATATCACCATCAGTTTCACATATAACCCGCGCATAGTCAGTCAAACTGTCACTGTCAAAATCTAAAAACACATCACTCTGAAGCGTGGACCCGGGGTCATCATCGAGCGCGTAAGGCAAGTCATAATAATCCGGATCTGCTACTAAATGATATGTTGTTGTCGCACTACTGTAATCAAAATTCAATTCATCTTTGGTGTGAGGAGTAGCTCCGTCATAAAATTTGGGGACAATGTTTGATAGCAAAAATTTCTTTTCGTCGTGCGATTGCGTGTATTGAAGGTCATGGGAGATCTTGAGAGTTCCGTCAATTTTTACGTCAATTGAATCAAGGAGAAACTTAGTCTTGACCTCGAAGCCTGACTCGTAGGATGTGGTTACAACGTTGTTCTCCGTTGGTGAGCCGTCAAACGGTTTAAATTCGATAACAAAAACGCCATCAGTAGATGCGTGTCCAGTATAGAAAATCTTTTTTGGATATATTTGATTTGAATCTTTGTAATACTCATAACGGATAAAATTGTCATTGGTGTCCCTAACCTCCTCAAGCATCCATTTAAAGATCTTAGTCGAATCTGTAGGGTTGACTACGCGGGTAGAAGTAGATGTACCAAAAGTATAAAGCGTGCCGAATTTGTCTGTTACAAGCCATTTGTTTTGGGTCGTAAGCTCAATCTTGGAGAAGTCATTTTCAATCCGCTTGCCATAAGTTCCCTGCCCGCTACCATTGACTGAAATCGGCACTAGTTCCGAACCACCATTTAGACTGAGCAAAAAGCTGTTATGGCTGTAAATCTCATCTACGCCAAAGCGATTATCCCTCTGTACATAGGGAATGTTTAGATGCCAGCTATATCCGGTCATCGAGCCAACATTTTTGAGCTGGTGGTTATATTGCAAAGCCAAATCAGGTTGTAGCCCGCCTCTTCCCGGTGGCAATTTGATGGGATAGCTGTAACTGAAGGCGCCAGTGAGTTCATCTACTCCGAAATCCCCACTGTTTCTTGGACTCAGACCTGCGTTGTCAGGGCCAACAAAGTTATTGGCAAAGCTGGCACCACCACCTAGCAGTGACATCATCTCGCCACCAGATTCCGATTCACCTAAATCAGGTGGTCCTTTGGGCAATAAAACATCCTGGCCGGTACCAGGATTAATTTCTACATTATTATCGTCAACAGGATCTGTTTCTACAGAAAGTTCCTGTGCAAAAACTACGCTTACAGGAATCACTGCACTTACAATGAGGCAAAAAACCGAAAATAATGCGAGGCTCTTCATCAACAACGCCTGTTTGTTAGGCATATATTTTATAAAATTATCAATCACCTTAAATATATCAACGGCTGTAATTAAGTCAACTTAAGTCAAGGACAGCAGAAACAAGAGTTAGGGTCGAAATAACCGACCACCAGACTAAGGTCTGGTGGTTTTGGGTTTGCCGACAAGTCGGCAGAGCGGCTGGTGATTAATTTAAGAGTTTGTCGAAGGAGGATTTGCCTTTGATGATCTGCATGGCATAGGAA
>Ga0209542_10013628_pt1 | contig 13970 bp, 17 predicted proteins | sample RifCSPhighO2_01_FD_184028 | JGI IMG/M metagenome (GOLD analysis project Ga0209542, IMG submission 184028) | Soil microbial communities from Rifle, Colorado - Rifle CSP2_plank highO2_0.1 (SPAdes) (version 2) | ecosystem: Environmental > Terrestrial > Deep subsurface > Rock core/Sediment ...
CCGCCGATGTTTGAGTAATAATATCAATACAATAAACCCCCCTTTCGGTCATATCTTGAAGCCCTCTCACCTGCCCCTCTATTATCTTCAACCTCCTTACTATTCTTGATTTTGGTGTGATCATATCCCTAGCATATACCCCCCTAGGGTATTCGTCAAGACAGAAAATAAAAGCTGGGGATAGTAAACTGATTTTTGAAATATCTTATTCGACAAACATTAACGAATAATCAAACTCTTGAGACCAGTCTCGACACTGGCCAGCATAATATTCTGCTTGAGTACAAACTCCATCTGCTCCCGGATCCCCACAAACAGCGCGCGACAGCTTTATGTCTGAAGGCAAGGGCATCCCCACAAGCGGCAAATCATCTGGCACCAAAGTCTCCATGTTGCGTACGGTAAGGATAGCGATTGGTCTAGTTACACTTTTGCAAGTAGGGCTACTAGTATCACAATTGCAATACGCCGGTGGATCATACCTGTAATAGCCAAAATAATAAGACCCTGGCCGAGGCCCAAACAAATCACCAGCAATGACCATATTTACAGGATCAGCCGGTGTTGGATTATTACCGAAATACGGAGCCAGAGATTCAAGCCATTGAGGGACACTTACAGAGCTTGTTTCCCATCCCCCATCCCCAAATGGAGCGGTGGGTGATGGGTACAGATTATTTGTCTGATAATAGAGTTCAAGTGCTAATCGTATTTGATGCATCTCACTTACTCTTTTAGAGTCCCTACTTTTAGCCCTAGCGGTGTTTACATTTACTAAAACAATAGAAGATAAGACCCCAATAATACCGATGACTATCAAAAGCTCAATCAAAGTAAACCCTTTGGAAGATTTCATTTGGGGTGGTTACTGGGAGTCGAACCCAGACAGAGAGCTCCACAAGCTCGCGTGCTACCGCTACACCATAACCACCATCGTTAAAACCCTTGCATTTTGACACAAGTGCAAACATTTTTCCAATTTAGGCATAAAGCTGTGCTCGGGACTGGATTTGAACCAGCATGTCTTGCGACGGTACCACCTCAAGGTACTGGGTCTACCAATTTCCCCACCCGAGCAATACAAGCTTTAGTATAATTGTTTTTTAGTTTTTTGTCTCTCCTGCCTCCTCTTTCTTTTCTTCCACCACAGCCTCCTCCATATCCTTTACCTCCCTTATATTTCTCATCTGCCTTCTAACTTCTTTAGCAGCCTTTTCGCGGATGTGGTAGAGCTTGGCACGACGCACTTTGGAGCGTTTGACCACTTCTATCTTTTCAATCATTGGAGAATATATGGGAAAGATCCTTTCAACCCCGACACCACTAGCTACTTTACGAAGAGTAAACATACCACCAGCTTCTTTGCCATGCTTAACTGCGAGACATAAACCTTCAAAAGCCTGCAATCTAGTTTTTGGTTTGCCTGTCTTTTTATCTTTCTCCACGATTTTTTGGGTAACACGCACAGTATCTCCAGACCTTATATCTAGTTTCTTCCTTTCTTCTATGTCTACCGGTGAAATTTTTATATTATTCATCTTATTTACCTACCTTCCTTCTACTTATGATAAATTTATTAGAATACTTTTTGGCTCGGCGACTCTTCTGACCTTTGCCTGTCGGTTTGCCCCAAAGCGATATAGCTCTGCGTCGTCCCCTGCCTTGTCTACCTTCACCTCCTCCATGTGGGTGATCCACTGGGTTCATGGCAGTACCACGCACTGTTGGCCTTATACCTTTCCAACGGCTCCTACCAGCTTTGCCAAAATTCTCAAGTCTCTTTTCTTCATTTGAAACTTCCCCAATAGAAGCGAAGCAACCCTCTTTCACTTTGCGCACTTCAGTAGAAGGCATTTTGAGGTCTATCGAGCCATGATCTTTAGCGATCACTTGCACGAAGTTGCCAGCAGAACGAGCGATCTTTGCGCCCCCCATAGGCTTCAGTTCTACATTATATACAAATGCACCAACTGGAATATCTCGGAGAGGCATCCTGTTGCCCTGCTTCACTTCTACATTTGGCCCAGTCAAAAGCTCATCACCAACCTTCACGCCTCTTGGCAAAAGCACATACCTCTTTTCTCCATCTTTATAAACCGCAAGGCCGATAAGCCCAGAACGATTTGGATCATACTCCACCGAAGTTATTTTGTAAGGAATACCGATTTTGTTGTATCTAAAATCAATCTCTCTGAAAAGTCTCTTGTGGCCACCACCCTTGTGCCTGACCGTGATCCTACCAACATTGTTTCTACCTACTGGTCTCTTACCACCATGAGTCAACGCTTTGTGTGGCTCTGACTTTGTGATAATAGATTTATAAGACACTCCCGTCATGTGTCTCCTAGATTTGCTCGTTGGTTTGTATGATTTTATTGCCATTTTCTTAGGTTAATTAGGTCAATTAGAATAATTAGAAATTACTCAATCTTGTCCCCCTTCTTCAAATACACATACGCCTTCTTCACTCCAGCCTTCACACCTTTTTTGCCTCTCATAAAAACTTTCTTAGCTGGATTTGTGACCATCCTCACTTTGACTGGCAATACTTTGTAATATGCCTGCACAGCCTTTGTAACATCACCTTTAGTAGTCTTTGGAGCCACTTCAAAGCTATGGACGTTTGCTTCCAAGAGGAAGCTTGCTTTCTCGGTCACCCTCGGACGAAGTAAGACATTTGCGTATTTTGCTTTTAAGTCTGTTGCCATGATTTTAAAATTTATTTTAGACGTGCAGAAAGTGTAGCCACCGATTTTTCTGGATCTGTCATTACCAAATATTTATATTGCAAGAGGTCCATTACATTCAAATCTTTCACTCCACCCACTTCCAAATTACCGAAATTGCCGAAGCTCTTCAAAACATTTTCATCTTTTTCATTTAGGGCTAGAAATGCTACATTCTTCCTTCTAGAAAGCCCGCTTAGATTTTCTACTTTTGAAAGTGAGGTCAAAACACTCTTTGCATCTTTTGTTTTCGGCGCTTTGAAAGACAAACTATCTACAAAAACAACTTCTCCATCTCTAAATTTGGCAGAAAGTACAGCAAAGAGAGCTTTGTTTTTCATTTTTTTATTTATTTTTCTAGAATAGTCCCGTGTCTTTCTAGGACCATGAGAAGCACCACCGCCTACCCAGATAGGGCTTCTGCGAGAGCCATGTCTTGCTCTACCAGTACCCTTCTGTCTCCAAGGTTTGATACCAGAGCCAGCCACCTCCCCTCTCATTTTGGCGTGAGCTATGGGTACTCTCGCATTACCAGCCATAGCCACAGTCACCTGATGCACCATCCGCTCTGTGCTCGCATTCCAAGGTAGACCAAAAACCTTCTCTGGAAGTTTTATGCTTCCTGCCTCCTTTCCTTGCTGATTGTAAATTTTTGATTCCATGTTTCTTAACCTTTTATTTCTACCAAAGTACCTCGGCGACCAGGGATCGCTCCAGAAACAAACATAGTATTATTCTCTACGTCTAATGCTACCACCTTCAAATTTTTGACTGTTATCCTATCACTACCCATCCTACCAGCCATACGCTTGCCTTTGGCCACTCTGCCTCCGTCTCTACCACCACCGCCGATTGATCCCGGCTCTCTCTCTGAGTGCTTCTGACCATGACTACGAGGACCACCATGGAAGCCATGGCGTTTGACCACCCCTTGGAAACCTTTACCTTTTGAGATAGCCGAAACTTCTACTTTATCGCCAACTACAAATGAGTCGATCAAGATCTTGTCACCTTTATTAAACTCAGAAATATCTTCTGTTCTAAACTCTTTCAAGACTGCCAAGTTGCCTAGATCTTTGAGGTGGCCCTTTTGTGGTTTTGAAATATTTTTCTCTCGCTTAAGCCCAGTGCCCACTTGTATAGCAGAGTATCCATCTTTCTCTTTGGTCTTTATTTGAGAAACAGTCAAAGGTCCTGCACTCAAAACAGTCACTGCTTGCACAGCTCCGTCCTCCCCAAAGATTTGGGTCATATTCACCTTTTTAGCAAGCATTATCTTCATATAAAAAACGCCCTTTGGCTTTTAATAAGCTAACAAATACCTGAACAAAACGCAAGCCTACCTAAACACAAAACGAAAGGTCTCGTTTAAAGAGACCTTTGTAAGAGAAAAACTAATTTACTTTGAGAACCAAAACATTGCAACTACAGACACAAACATCCCTATCGTGTATAGCGTAATGTTTGAACGATTGTGATCTTTCATAACTTTCAGCTCCCTAATTAAATAAACAGACTCACTGTCCAGAAATGGAAGAAGTTCTCGAATATACTTTCTGTTTCTAAAGTAGAAAAGACAATGCAAAAGGACTCCAAACAAAGAGAGTGCTATAGCAAAACCTGTCACAGCCAGCATAATGATTTTCATGGAACCCATGCCTCCATCTCCTTTATACTCTCTTTAAAATTTTTTGCAACAAAGCCTAACTGTATAATTCAGAATGAGTACCGATATTCACGAAATTTATGATTTCTTCTTTATCTTCAAAGATAGCTCTATAGTCTCCAGTAATGTTGATACTCCTACAACCAGGGAATTTTTTATCCACTTTGTGGTTATTTAAAATTGGGTGGAATTTGTATACAAGAAAAACTTCTAATCTTTTATAAAACTGGTTCTGAATTTTAGAATTCAATTTTATAAATTTTTTATCAAATTTGTCTTTGTAAAAAACTTTCATCGACTACAAGCTCTTTAAATAGTTAATGGCATCTCTAGCATTATCAAATCCAGGAGAAAGTCCTTTCCCTTGTTTAATTTCTTTGAGAGCCTGACGAATTTCACGAGCAGTTTTAGCGTTAAATTTCTCATCCGGTCTATAATCGTTATTTGAATATGTGGGTGTAAAGAAAGTTGTAATTTTAGAGGCAAAAAGGCTAGCAACCGAAATACCTTGGCGTTTAGCTTGTTCTTGAGCTACTTTTTTGATTTTTTTATCAATTTTTATAGTTACGGTGTCCATAACTACAATTATATCAAATTACAAAAAATCCCGCCAGAAGCAGAATTTTTTGTTTTACATTATTTTCACATCAATATTGACACCACTTGGCAGAGAGAGATTGGTTAGAGAGTCCATGATCTTCGGAGTGGGGTTTATGATATCGATCACTCTTCTGTGCACCCGCATCTCAAACTGCTCGCGAGCATTTTTGTAGACGAAAGGAGAGCGATTGACTGTCCATTTTTTGATTTCAGTTGGTAGTGGTATTGGCCCAACAATAGTAGCGTCATAACGAAGAGCCGTGTCTATGATCTGCTTGACCGAAAGATCAAGTACTTTGTATTCATAAGCCATCACCCGTATGCGTAGCTTTGAAACAGGCTCTTCCTTCTTAACCTTCGTCTTTTTGACCGAAGGCTTCTTTACTTTTGATTCCTTTTTTAACGTACTTGTTGGCATTTCATTAATTATCAATTTTCAGTTTCCAATTTTCATTAAATTTTCAATGTCCCAATTTTAAAATTATCAAATTAAAACATTTTTTGAAAATTGAAAATTCTAAATTGAAAATTTATTTGACTATCTTGGTCACCACTCCCGCGCCTACTGTCTTGCCTCCTTCGCGGATAGCAAACTTCTGCTTCTCTTCAAGAGCGATCGGAGCAACAAGCTTGACTTTGAAGGTAGCTGTGTCTCCCGGCATAACCATCTCTACTCCTTCTGCTAGAGTCACCTCACCAGTCACATCAGTAGTACGGATGTAGAACTGTGGCTTGTAGCCAGTGAAAAACGGAGTGTGTCGGCCACCTTCTTCTTTCTTTAGAATGTAGACTTCAGACTCAAATTCGGTATGAGGAGTGACAGTTCCTGGTTTAGAAATAACCTGCCCACGATGTACATCTTCTTTCTTCAAACCTCTAAGCAAGATACCAGCGTTGTCTCCAGCCATACCTTCATTAAGTTGTTTGTTGAACATTTCAATACCAGTGACTGTAGTCTTCTGAGCATCTTTGAGCCCAATCACTTCCACATCTTCACCAACTTTGACTACCCCCCTTTCTATCTTTCCGGTAACCACTGTGCCTCTTCCCTCAATTGAGAAGATGTCTTCTATAGGCATAAGGAAAGGCTTTTCTATATCTCTGACAGGGTTTGGGATATAAGTGTCTACAGTATCTATAAGCTCTAGAACTTTCTTAGCCCATTCATCTTCCATATCTTTGGCTTCAAGAGCTTTCAATCCAGAACCGCGAATAATAGGAGTATTAGCACCATCGTAGCCGTTTGAAGTGAGTAGGTCGCGGAGCTCTTCTTCCACCAAATCAATCATGTCTTTGTCAGGCACCATGTCGCATTTGTTTAAGAAAACTAGAATCTTCGGTACACCCACTTGGCGAGCAAGTAGCACGTGCTCACGAGTTTGAGGCATCGCTCCATCAGTAGCAGCGACCACCAGTATTGCGCCGTCCATCTGAGCGGCACCGGTAATCATGTTTTTGATGTAGTCGGCGTGACCCGGAGCGTCAATGTGCGCGTAGTGGCGAGCTGGTGTCCAATATTCAGAGTGGTGGAGAGCGATAGTAATACCACGAGCCTTCTCTTCAGGCGCGTTGTCAATTTTGTCAATTTCTTCTACACGAGCGCCGTAGCCCTTGTCTTTATTCATGTCAAGAACATGCAAAATAGAAGCGGTCAAAGTAGTTTTGCCGTGGTCGACGTGCCCGACTGTGCCCACGTTTACGTGAGGCTTACTGCGATCAAAAGTTTCTGCTGCCATAATATTAAAATTAAATAATTATTAAATAATTTGCGACAAGAAAGCCGCCTTTTTATCAATACTATACATACTAACAAACTCCAAAAAGAAGTCAACAGGACATAGAAAGATATAGAAAACGGGCGCAACTTTCCAGTTGCGCCCGTGACGTACCTCTACTTCCTCAACATGGCATGATCAGCGTCCAGTGTGATGTCGATCAAGTCAGCGGCCTTCTTCCGGCTAATCCACGGCCACCCGCGACGGATGGTTTCCGATAGCTTCTGGACTTTCCGGATCCTCTCCCTCGCGAGAGTGAGATCGTTCTTAGAAGTCTCAGCTGCAGATCGGATGGTCTTCACGGCCTCATCGACAGCGTCTCGCTGCTTCAGCAGCAAAACCTTTTGAGCTTGGAGATTTTTGAGTTCTTCCTCAGACCTCTTGACCTTCGCCTTGAGACTTTCTTGCTCCACTAGCGCAGTCGCCGACAGTTCGAGCTCCTCGACACTAATCTCACCCATAACAAACCGACAGATCACGTCGCCCGAAACATAGCGATGCTTTTTGTTGTCTTTGAAGCGGAGCTCGCTACTGAAGATTTGGCGGTCGACGAGCACTTCGATGTGCTCACCAACGATCTGTGGCATCCGAGTCGGATCGGTCGGAACCCACTGATTTTCTAGATTGATGTTGGGGAGACTGGCTTCTTTGTCCCAAACCACCTCAAGAAAAAATCCGCATATACGAATCTTAGCGTTTGGACCAGACCCAATCACAGCGATGAGGCCATTGCTCCCTTTTGGTACAGAAAGAGAAAAAGATGTCTCCTTACCTTTCTGCTTCCCATCGAGACTGGTCGGGATCGTAGACCCCAACAATTCAATCCGATCATCCCCATCTCCCATGAGCAAGATAACCCCTTGCTCATTACTCTTGGCATTCATAAAAGTTTTGATTCTCGGCATTTTTTCTCTCCATCGAATTGACCAGTGATTCACTGGTGATGAAAGGAACTTCGGCCCTACGAATGTAGCAACCTAGGCGATTTCCCTCGCCCTTTAGGGTTGTCTTTGAAATTAAGACGTTCTCTATATATCCTATCATATTTTACTTCTCCTGTCAATCATTGACTTTTGTCTATAAAAAATGCTGTAATGTGAGCAGGAGGTCCCAACTAGGGCATAAAGGATCCTTCTCATGAGAATCTTCAATTTAGCGGTCACCACCATATGGGTGGCGATGTTCTGGATGTCCCTCACCCCGACCAACTCGACAGGTCCCTACGACCTGCATGACGAGATCATCAACACGGTGAACTACCAACTCGCCGTCACTCTAGATGGTACGGCGATCAGCGCTGAGGGGTATGCTATCCCGATGAATGAGAGCGAGTTCACCCAATCCTACTTGAGGGAATACTTCGGGTGGTTCATGTTCTGGATGGCATCCCTCAACCTTGTGTTCTACGCCGGGAAGGGCACCTTCGGCAAGGCGAGCGGTGCAATCATGGCTAGGGCAGAGCTCCTGCGACAATCGTGGAACAAAAAGAAGGAGAGTGAGGGGGAAGTTCCCGAAGCTCCGCGACCACTCGAGTTTTCCGATCAACAGTTGCTTGGGTAGAAATCCTACCCCCACCGAGCGCCCACGCGCTCGGTGTTTTCTTTTATTTAAAATTAGTTTTGTTTTTGCCTTCTCCCCTCTCCTGCATCTAGGAGAGGGGCAGGGGTGAGGTTTCTATGCAAATATCCCCGCCGTCGCCCTCTTCAGACGAGAGAGCTCTTCAGAAACTATTTTATCGAAGCCTTTTACTCGCTCTTTCAAAAAAGAAATCACTTTTTGGTAATCGCTGCCGGCGTTGCCAATAGTCTCATCGAAGTCGTTCATGGTCTCCTCGTCCATCTCGTCTACTGCCCGCTCAACCACTGACTCGAAGAGTAAGTTGCCGATTTTCTCAATCATATTCTCCTGCTCACTTATCTCCATAGCACTGAGCCCAAAATCTTCTACTATTTTTTTCTTAAATTCATCGTTCATTTTTTATTTTTTATGCCGCTTTTTGTAATTGCGATTGTCTTGTAAAAAATTCTACCAAACGATACATAAACTTGCCCACGTCTTCCCCTTCTTCAGGTTCCATACCTTTGGCTTGACCCAAGAGATTATCCATCTCTTCTACAAATCTTTGATGTTTCGGGTTTTCAAGAGCTTTCAAAATTTTTGGCGAAAGCTTTGATCTCTCCCCTTCTCCTTCTGTATATCTCAATATATCATGTGCAGAAAAACTGCTCATCTCTTTCCATTCTTCGGTCTTTATACCTTCTATTTTACCCAAACGAAGAATACCGCCACCTCTACTCTGATAAATATCATCAATCCCCCCATCAAAAGTTTGGTTAACCATTCGCACAAGCTCGCTATTGCTTCTCATCATTCGAGAATCAGAAGCTAAACTCCTTTCAAGATTTGAATGTGCCGTTTTATATTCTCCCATATCGACAGTATTTGATTTTGTACCCCCCCCAAGTTCTTGCAGTCTCTTTTTGGCTTGTTCTATCTCTTGTGCCAATTCTTGTCTTCTCGGATTGACCACACCCATCGCCGCAAGCCCTGTTGCACCCGCTACCCCTGCTAATGCCGTCTTTGCATCAAGTCCGTCTGAAGTCTCCGGTATTTTGAGAGGAATATCTTGATTTTCTAATGGCATTGCCTCCCTCATCATCACATCATCTTGGCTTTCTGGAAAAGGAGTTGAAGCTTTTTGTTCTGGCATCACATCCTCCACTGGCCTCATCGTTGGCTTCGCATTCAAAATCTGCGCCACTTTGTCGTTAGTTAGTTTTGTATTTGGGTGTTCTTTGAGCCAATTCAATATTGATTCATCATTGGCCTTCATCTGACCTTGTTGAAGCTCGGTAAGCTTACCAGCTTTGGCTATCACTCTCTGAAGCTCTTCTGGGTCATCTATGAGTTTACTAAAATCAACCGGCTTACCGACTTCCACCCTGATCCCATAGTCACGATCTGGAGTAAGCCCATATTTTTCAGGATCACCAATACCTTTATTTGTATAATAACTGACCACACTTTCTCTTTGGATAGGATTCAAAGCTTTATATTGTTCATTTTGCTCTAGTCCTTTATTGAAACTTTTGCCCAAACTACTCCACAACGAATCACCTTGAGCCGGTGTCTGCTTTAGCGCTGCTAGATCACTAAATATCTTCGATATGCCAGATGTTGGTGCTTTTGGCAAGTCAGGAGCATTTTCTGCATAAATTTTCGCATTTAATTTAGTAAGATCTTCTGGAGAAGGTGGCCCTGATAATTTTGCTGAAGGAGCGATAGGAATATCACTATGCAGATGTTCATAAACGCCAGAAAGTATCCCTGCACTGGCACCAGCTCCGATCGTAACTATAGCTTTATTTCTTAATCTCCTTTTTCTTTCTTTGTCTGCTGCTTCTTTGATCTCTATATAAGCTTTTGATTTTTCTTCTAGGGTAGTGTTAGATTTCTCGACTTCTTCCATCTTCTTCTTCTCGTCTTCATTTACCTCATCGATGGACCATTTTTTCTGACCAAGTTTATTGGCTATGCCAGCCGCGCCAAAAGATAGGGCTCCTCTTCTCAAACGATTGCCAACCATGACACCCCCTACAGCCAATCCTCCTCCTAATACACCTATCCCACCAGCAATCAATGTTAAAGCTCCAAAACGAACCCACTTGTTCTGTCTCATATACCACTGCACAGCTTTATTACTCAACACTTTGGCTGCTTCTATCTTTACTGTATCCTTCCAAGTCCTTTCTCTATTTGCTTCTATCTCCTTGGAATATGCTTCACACTCCTTTCTTACCAACTCATCAAAAACTGCATTATTTATTTCCGCTTTAAGTTTTTTCTGTTCATCTTCAGATAGAGCGTCAGGATTGAAATTTGCATCAGCACTTTTCTTTTCTGCCAAAATTTGATCAATTATCTCACTACCACGAGCCTTCCTCTCCTCTTCATATTTTCTAAGTATTTCACTCTCTTGTGGAGTAGCTTCTCTTTTTTCTTTCCTCAATCTCAATTCAATAATAGCTTTTCCTTGCCTCAAATCTTCCAAGCCTAATTTTTTATCTTCAACTACCGGTCCTGCTTGCTGTGCCGCTGGCTCAACTAATGGAGCAGGTGCTGCTACATTTGGAGGGGTCATTTGGTTTATTTGCATCTCTGGAAGTGAATCATCTTTCACTTCTGTCTTAACTTCTCGAACTTCTATCTCTGGTTCCGGCTCCGGTTTCTTCTCCTGCCCAAAAGTACCTTCTATTAGAGGTATGACTGTATTTCGGATAGCGAGTATCACATCTTCATTAGTACCACCAAATCCGACATCCAAAGTCTTTGAATCTTCATGGTAGACCGGGAACAATACACTCTCATCTTTTATAACAACCTTAATGCCATTGGTTATAAAAAATTCTTTCTCTTTGTCACTCAAACTCTGCAAAGCTAAAACAACTTCAGTTTTTACATCATAATCTTCACTGGACTTGCTTTGGTCGTAGAGTGTCGTATCTACTTCTATGCCATTAATAATTTCAGATTTTGGTTCTGTTTTATTTTCTAATTTCTCTTCTTCTTTTTCTTCAGGTTTTTCTTCCAGAGCTGCTCCCACTGCTTGTTCCGGTTCTGACGCTGGTTCCGTCTCCCCGCTTATTTCCCCTTTATTCTCTTCCGCCTTTTGTTTTATAAATTCAACAATTTCTTCTTTACTAACACCAGTACCTACCCTTATCTGCCCTTCTTCATAATTTATTCCTGGTTCACCAACCAAAAACAATTTTCCTTTAAGCCAATCTGAAGCTTCTTGGTGAAAGGCAAGCGCTAGAGGCAGACCTTTCACTGCTTCATAAACTGGATTTTTTTGGTCATCATTGAGTGCGCTAAAGCTAGCTGTTCGAAACTTCCCCTCTACACCATATTCTTTGAGTACTTCCATAGCCGCTAAAGCTGTATGACGATTTCCATTAAGACCACCATTTTTTGGCTCATCCTTTTCCGGTTTTAGTTCTATTTCTTGCTCTAACTCTACTTTTGGTTCTTCTGAATCCGCACTCGGCTCAGGAACAGCATTTTCTATTTTTTTTCCTTCTTCCAAAACCACTTCGTCCCCAGTTTTTGGAAAAAGAACACTAAAGAACACGGACACATCTAAACGACTAGCACTCAAATCGATATATAAAACATCACCTCCTATAACAAGTTTCTTATCCGATTCTTCGGGGGGATACCCCAAACGTATTTCTTTAAATTTCTCGTTCAAAGGTTTACCGTCAAAATGACTCATGACTTGAGCTATCATTTCTACTTTCTCGGCAAGAGCGTTTGGGTTTTCTGCATGAAATTTGTCCTGAAATTGAGCTACATGTTCTTCATTGTTACTTAGTTTAACGCCAAAAAGATCACAGAGTTCATAGAGATCTTGATAGGCAAAATCAAGTTTTTCAGTTACTTCTGAACCACTTTCTTTTGCACTTATATTTTTACGCAATTCGTCCAGACTTTGCTCATCTTTGACTTCAAATCCACCAATGTCTCTAAGTTTTTCTATTTCCTCTGGGATTAGATTATTTAAAAATTTAAGAGTTTCTGTATAAACATCTTCTGTCTTTGTAATATTGCCAAGGGGGAGATCAAAATTAACTTGCACTCCCAATTCTCTGGCTTTAGCATCTATTTTATCTTTCAGATCACTCGCCCCACCTTCCATAGTTGGTTCAGTTGAATTCATAAAGAGAATTATAAAGTAAAGCATTCAAAACACACGCATAAATTGGGGATTGGTTGACAAAATATTTGAAGGGTATATAATAGGGGGTAATACTGAATGACTGAATTTCCGCCCGAAAGCGGATTTTTTGTTCCAGTTTTATTAATATAATTTCAAGTCGCACTCCAAAGGACGTATCGTGCGACATGATTTCGCTAAATCACATGTTTGATCTAAAGGTTATACATTCTGTTTTGGACCAGCTAGAGGAAGAGCGCGGCATTGCCAAGGAGAAGGTCTTAGAGGCTATCGAGATGGCTCTAGCAACTGCTTATAAGAAGGAATACGGCAAACGCGGGCAAATAGTGCGCGCTACTTTCGATTTGAAGAGTGGCAGTGTAGATATGAATCAGGTTAAGATCGTGGTAGACAATACCAAAGTCTTTATGGACAAAGAGTCTCTAGAAGAAGCTCTTGAAACAGCAGAAGAGAAGGACGACGACCGAGTACTCTTCAATCCTGAGCATCATATTTTGTTAGCCGATGCTCAAAAGATAAAGAAGGGAGTAATAGTTGGAGATGAAATCATTTTCCCTCTCGAAGGTAAGGGTGACTACGGTCGCATCGCCAGCCAAACTGCCAAACAAGTGATCATGCAAAAAATCCGCGAAGCCGAAAGGTCTTCGGTGTTGAAAGAATTTGGCGAACGCGAAGGTGATATAGTAGTTGGCACAGTGCAGAGGATAGAGCGCGGTAATGTCTTCGTCGATGTCGGTCGAGCTGTCGGTATCTTGCCTTACGAAGAGCAAATCCCTGGCGAGCGTTTCTCCCAAGGCGAGCGAGTCCGGAGCTACTTATATAGAGTAGAAGATGGGCCCAAAGGTGTGGCTCTACGACTTTCTCGTTCTCATCCACGATTCCTGATCAAACTTTTTGAAAACGAAGCGCCAGAGCTAGCCAATGGCACTATAGAGATAAAGTCAGTAGCTCGCGAAGCTGGTAGCCGCTCCAAAGTAGCAGTGGCTAGCAATGATAATTATATTGACCCAGTCGGATCATTAGTGGGTCAGAGAGGCGTGCGAGTGGCCACAGTCACAAGCGAGCTCGGCGGCGAAAAGATAGATGTCATCGAATGGTCCGAGAGTCCGCAAGAATTTATAGAGGACGCCCTTTCTCCTGCCAAAATAGTTTCTCTGGACATAAACGAAGAAACTAGAGAGGCCAAGGTGACGGTCTCTGAAGACCAGCAATCCCTGGCCATCGGCAAAGGTGGCCAAAACGTGCGCCTTGCCGCCAAACTCACTGGCTGGCGCATCGACATCAAATCAACCAGAGGCGAAGACCTAGAAGTGGCTTCTGCTTGACAAATATAGTGGTATAGTGTAAACTATTTAGTAGGAGGCAACCCTAGAAAAACCCCTCAATCCGAACACTTTGACCTAATAAAATATTGTTGTTAATGATACCGCATTTGGCGGATTTTTTGTTGTTAATTTTTTCAATCT
>Ga0209542_10013629_pt1 | contig 13970 bp, 10 predicted proteins | sample RifCSPhighO2_01_FD_184028 | JGI IMG/M metagenome (GOLD analysis project Ga0209542, IMG submission 184028) | Soil microbial communities from Rifle, Colorado - Rifle CSP2_plank highO2_0.1 (SPAdes) (version 2) | ecosystem: Environmental > Terrestrial > Deep subsurface > Rock core/Sediment ...
CGGGAGAGCGGCATGTGTTTCACGTCGGCTGGGCGCTTGAGTTTGACCGCGGCTATGTGGCGCTCGTGCTTGATCGCGGTAGCGTGGGTGCCGTGCACGGATTAAAAACTTTGGGAGGCGTTTTCGATTCGAATTACCGGGGAGAGTACAATGTCTGTCTTGTGAATCTCTCGCGCGAAGCGTATGAAATAAAAAAAGGGGATAAGATCGCTCAACTTGTCATTTTTCCGCGTGCGGAAGCGACAATTAAGGAGACCGCGAAATTAACAAAAACAGCTCGGGGAGCAAAACGCTTTGGCTCGTCAGGTAGGTAACAATTGAATATAGAATTTGGAATATGGAACTTGGAATGATCTGCCCCAGTCATATCGGCTTTATTCTAAATTCCAGATTCTAAATTCCAGATTCCTTACTATGACTGAATTTTCCATAGACGAGCAGAACATGCTGTCCGAATACGTGACCGATCCGGTCGGCAACCTGTTTTGCGTAAAAAGCATGAAGGGCATGGCGGGCGCCGCCTATGCACGATATAGCAGGGCCAAGGGCGGTTTTCGAGAAGTGCTGCTCAAAGAGTTTTTAAAAGAAGGCGTCATCGATCCGGTTCATGCCGCGGAACTTATCGACCGGATACTTATCGCGTACGGCGACGATTCGGTCGGCGAGCTTGAGGGAACGCACCTTTCGTTTGAAAATATCTCGATTCTTGCGACAAAAGAGATCGAGGAGCGGCGCATCGGCGGGTCGCCCATCGAACAGTCCACGCGGTACGTATTTTACGATCACCAGATAGACGGGCGCTATCGGTATTTTCGCGATCCGAAGATCATGGCGTCGCCGCATGCCAAAGAGTTCGTTGCGACGATGGATTTCGTTTTTGAAACCTACTGTTCGCTCATCGAGCCCATGAAAGCGTACTACGAGAAATTGAAGACAATCGACGATGCGGAATACGATATCGACGGCGACGGTGAAAAGGAAAAATACGGCGAGTGCAAGGACGAGATCGAAAAAAAAGCGTTCCGCATAACCTATACCGCTGACTTGCGCACCCGGTCGTGCGATACGCTGCGGGCGCTGTTGCCGATCGCCACGCAAACCAACGTCGGGATATTCGGCAACGGGAGATTTTTTCAGTATATGCTGTCGGCGCTGTATTCGAGTTTTTACACCGAAGCGGAGGAAATCGCGGCTGCCTCGCACCGCGAGCTCAACAAGCTTATCCCCGCGTACGTGAAGCGCGCACGCAAGAGCGACTACGTAGTTGCCAATCATGTGGCGATGCGAAAACTCGCGAATGAACTGTTCCGCGGCGTTACCGCTGCCGCGGCTCGGGAGGAAATCGATTTGCTCGACTACGGCGATGATGCGATCGCGACGATACTGAAAAAAGACAAACGGATCGGGGCGGAATCGGTCAAAGCGGCACGGCAGCACGAATTCGACATGTTTACGATCACCTGCATGTTGTACCCGTACGTATCCCATCCGTTCCGCCAGATACGGGACAGGGTACGCGGCATGAACGCTGCCGAACGGCAACGGATCGTCGACACCTACGTCGGTAGCCGGCAAACGCGCCGCGACAGGCCGTACCGGGCTTTTGAGAGCGGATATCCCTACACCTTCGATCTGGTGACCGATTTTGGCGTGTATAAGGATCTGATGCGCCACCGCATGAATACGCAGCTTCGTCAGCTTTTCTCGCCGCTCCTGGGGTTCGTTATGCCTGAAGATCTTAAGACCGCCGGTTTTGCGGACAAGGCCAATGCGTGCAACACCCGCGTTACTTCGCTTTATAAAAAACTGTACGAAACGCTTCCGTATGAAGCATCGTACGTCACTTTGCACGGCAATAAGGTGCGGTGGCTTTTGGGCATGAACGATCGTGAAGCGTTTCATCTTCTGGAATTGCGCACGACACCGCAAGGGCATCCCAATTACCGCAAGACATCTCAGCGGATGCACGAGGCCATCAGGAAACAATCCGCGTGGCGGGCGGATGCCATGAAGTTCGTCGATTACAACGAGTATTTTTGGGCACGGGGCGATTCGGAGGCGCGGCAGCGCGTTAAGGAACGGGAACTGGAGGAACGTTTGAAGCGCACGGGCAAAAAGGCATGAAGGTATCGCTTATCATGACGATGACGGTTGACGGGTTCATTGCGCGGGACTCAGGAACCGATGCCGAGCTCGTTTCGGCTTACGCGCCGCTGTTTTTTGAGGATACAACGCAGCTTATCGGAACGGTTATCGTGGGTTCAAATACGTTTAGCTTGCTCAAAGAACCGTTCCCGGGCCGTTTAACGATCGTTATGAGTTCCGTGCCGCAGCCGGAGAGAAATATCTCCGGTATCGTCGAGTTTCACAGCGGTGAACTTAAGGATCTCCTGGCCGAGCTTGAAACACGCGGCCTGCACGAGGTAGCCGTGGTTGGCGGTTCGCAACTGAATGCCAGTTTTCTCGTCGATAATCTTATCGACGAACTATACGTGATCGTCGCTCCGCGACTCTTTGGCCAGGGGATTTCGCTCGCAAGCAATTATGATCTGGAAACGGAATTACGCTTGCTCGAGGAACGGCAGCTTGGCAGCGACGCGGTTTTGCTCCACTATGAAGTCGTGAAATAACTATGAAGAAAGGAAAGCTTATCGTCCTGTACGGCATCAATAACCTGGGCAAAAGCACCCAGGCGAAGCTTTTGGTCGAGGAACTCACGCGTCGCGAATTCTCGGCTTCGTATCTCAAGTACCCTTTGTACGCCTTAGAGCCATCGGGGCCGCTCCTGAACGATTATTTGCGCAAAGGAAATACGTTCAAATTTTCCGCACGGGAGTTCCAATTCTTGCAGGTGTTGAACCGTACGCAGTACGACGCAACCCTTCGCGAACGTGTTGCAGCGGGAGAGTGGGTCGTTGCCGAGGATTACGTCGGCACCGGTATTGCCTGGGGTATGGGGGCAGGTGTCGATCGCACGCTTCTGGAAACGCTGAACCGCCATCTGGTGAAAGAAGATCTGGGCATACTGTTCGAAGGCGACCGGTTTCTGTCCGGTAAAGAACAAAATCATCGTCATGAGACGGACGATGATCTTATGGCCCGGGTGAAAGCCGCACACGTGGATCTGGCTGCCGCTCGAGGATGGCAGCGGCTGCCGGCGCATGGTACGATTGAGGAGGTGCAGCGTTCCGTGTGGCGCATCGTCGCCGAGCGATTTTCTTTATGAAAAAACAGCAGCCACTTGAAGCGGTCATCGGACTTGAAATTCACGTGCAGCTGAAAACAGCTTCAAAGATGTTTTGCGCGTGCGCGAATGTTTTGGGTGACGCTCCGCCGAATACGTCGGTGTGCCCGATCTGCCTGGGGCATCCCGGAACCTTGCCGGTTTTGAACCGTGAAGCGGTGCAAAAGGGCATAGCTCTGGCGCTGGCATTCGGCAGCGGGATAGCGAGTAAGATGCGGTTTGACCGCAAGAATTATTTTTATCCCGACTTGCCGAAGGGATATCAGATCTCGCAGTTCGACCGGCCGCTCGCGAAGGACGGTTCGCTGACACTCGCACTAGAGGGAGTGATGAGGACATTTTCGCTCGAGCGGCTCCATCTGGAAGAAGATGCCGGTAAGAATTTTCACCGATCTGACGCTACCCTGGTGGATTTCAACCGCGCCGGTGTGCCTCTGGCGGAAATCGTCACGAAACCAGATTTTAGATCTCCTTCTGAAGCGCGGGCATTTTTACAGGAGCTGCGCTTGATCGCCCGATACGTCGGCGCGAGCGATGCGGATATGGAAAAGGGACAGCTCCGGTGCGATGCCAATATTTCGTTGCGGCCTGTGGGTGACGAGACGCTATACCCGAAGATCGAGGTCAAGAATTTAAACTCGTTCCGTTCCGTCGAGCGCGCGTTGGCCTACGAATCGAAACGTCAGGCGGAACTCTGGCATCAGGGCAAACCTCCCGCGCAACAGGAAACGCGCGGCTGGGACGAAGGAAAGGGCGAAACGATCCTGCAGCGAACGAAGGAAGGCAGTGACGATTATCGTTATTTCCCGGAGCCGGATCTGCCGCCGATCGATATTTCAAAGAAGGACATCGAGCTGATCGAGAAAGCCATTCCCGAACTTCCCCAGGCGAAGCGTGCACGTTTTATTCTGGAATACGAGCTCAAACACTCCGAGACGGACGTCCTCGTTGCAGACAAGGATGTCGCGGATTATTTTGAGGCAGTGGTGAGCGAACTCAAGGCGTGGCTGTTTGATTCCGGACAAGTCGAGGAAGGTACGCACGATGAGATTTGGAAGAGAAGCCGTCGTAAGATCACGAAACTCGCGGTATCGTGGCTGACGACAGAGCTTTTTAAACATTTGAACGCCGAAGGGAAGGCGATTACGGAATCGCCGGTCACGCCGGAGAACATGGCGGAATTCATTGTTCTCGTCTACGAGGGGAAAGTAAATAGCAGTGCCGCGCAGACGATACTCGACGTGATGTACCGTGAAGGGAAAGACCCGAGCGATATAGCGGAGGATCGCAAGTTGTTTCAGACGAGCGACGCATCAGGCCTTGCTGAATTTATTAAACAAGCAATCACGGAGAATCCGGACCAGGCCGAGCAGTACCGTGTGGGCAAAGAACCGGTGCTGCAGTTTTTGGTCGGCAAAGTGATGAAACTCTCCGGCGGGCGGGCAGATCCTGCCGTTGTTGCAAAACTTCTAAAAAAAGAGCTCCGTCCGTAGTTTGAGGTGCGGAGAATATCGTCTTTGAGGCCTTGACGGCGCACGAAATGACTGGTACTGTTCCCAGTCGTTTTTGTTCCTTCCAGTGCAACCGCAGCGCCAACCACTTCATACGGAGGGCTGATGGACACAAAGCTTTTCGAGCTGGCTACGACGTTCGATCTGTCTCTGATCGCTCAGCACCTGCACGATCGGGTGCAGAAGACGCCCCTGACCGAGGACACGAATCTCTTCGAAGCGCATGAGTACCTGCCGGAGCTGAACCGCATCACGACCGGCTACGACGGTCAGGGACGCATGTCGTACCGGCTGCTCGCCCGAGACAGAGATCGCGTCGCAGTGCTGGCCGCGCTCTACGATTGTGCGGCACCGCCGCATCTGCACCGCGAGGGTGAGGATGTCATCGATCTTGTCGGCGGGCTCAAGGAGCACGAATGGTGCGCCGGCCGCGTGTCGTCTGGTCCTGCAGGAAGCAGGCACCGCTGGTCTCGCTGGGGGGTGGAATCTTTCCATCAACCGTTCACGAGCGCCGGCAAGCTCTGGGTGGGGGTGTACCTCCAACCGCACGGTCTGACGATCTTCGATTCGATGACTAGGACGGAGCTTGGTAAAGTGTTCCAGACGCATGCGGTCGCAGCCGAGCGACTCATGGCCCAGCACAGCTGGCACCGGCTCTCCGCGACGGAGGCACGCATGGTCGTGGCGGAGAACCTGAAGCTCCGCATGCCGCCGAACGCGACCGAACCCGCTCGCGAGCTCGCCCGCGTCTGACAGGCGGAAAGTCGCCTGAAACATGAACGGGACGTCCCTGGACGTCCCGTTTTTCTTATGATTTAAGAAAACCCCGAACGAATGGGATGGCGTCGGCTGTTGCGTGTACCCAGGCGATATCGTGTCGCCGGTTCAATTTTTTGAACCACGTCATTTGCCGTTTTGCAAGACGGCGGGTGTTGCGCTGGATGAGCACAATAACCTCGGCAAGTTTCCTGCGGCGCATCAGATATTCGCGCCATTCTTTGTAGCCGATGGCCGTCAAGGGATGCGCACGCCATGAATAGCGGCGTACGAGCGATTTTACCTCGCGCTCGAGTCCCGCGAGAACCATGGCGATGACACGTTCATTGATGCGCTCGGTGAGCTGATCTTGCGGGAGGTTGCATCCGATGATGCAAAATTCGAATTCGGTCGGCCGCTGCTTCTGGTTTTCATAAAATGAGGAGCCGGTCGTGATGGCGTGTTCGAGGGCGCGGACCAAGCGTCTGCGATTGTGCTCATCGATTCGCGTGGCGGTCTGCGGGTCAATTTTGCAGAGCTGACCATAGAGTGATGTGGTCGCGTGCCGTTCCAATGCCTTTCGAAGGGACGCGTCGGGTTTTGAGGCAGGAAGTTTGTAGTTCTCGAGAATACTCGAAATATAGAGTCCGGTTCCGCCGACCAGGATCGGTAGCTTGCCCGCTTGCATGATAGTTGTAAGCGCAACCTGAGCGCGGCGCTGCCAGTCGGCAAGAGTAATCGGCTCATCTGGTGTCGCAATATCGATCAGATGATGGGGAATCGCTTCGCGATCGGCTTGCGTCGGTTTGCTGGTACCGATATCCATTCCCCGGTATACCTGCAGCGCGTCGGCGGAGATGATTTCCCCGTCGAATCGCTGTGCCAAAAAAAGCGCGAGCGCGGATTTACCCGCAGCCGTTGGGCCGAGGATGACGATGATTTTAGCTTTTCGCTTTGACGCGTAGGGTGCGGGATCCATAGGGTTTGGGCCTGATTCGGGTGAAATGGCCGGCCAGAGACGGCCTGCGTGCGCGAACCCGTTCTCGTTTCTTTTCGCGCCGTTCGGCACGCACCTTTTTCATGGTAGTGGGGTTAGATCGATTGCTCGATCGGCTATTTTTTGCTGGAGCATGGATATAAACCGGTCTCGCGTCGTTGGTACAACGTCTTTTGCGCCCCTGGTGCGTACCGCAAGTTCTTCCGATTTCATTTCCTTATCACCGATAACGAGCGTAAAGGGAATTTTTTCGTTTGACGCTTTTCGTATCTTGTTGCCGACTGTTTCATTGGAATCATCAACGGTTACACGGATGCCTGCCTGCATGAGCGTACGTGCGTAGTCGTGGCAAAAGGCGCGATGGTCTTTGCCGACTACAGCAATACGAACCTGTTCCGGGGAGAGCCAAAGCGGAAAACTTCCGGCAAAACTTTCTGTGATAATGCCGATGAAGCGCTCCAAGCTGCCATAGATGACTCGATGGATCGCGATCGGAGTTTTGGCGGTGCCATCTGGAGCGGTGTACTTCAAGCCGAATCGCTGCGGCTGCTGGAAGTCGAGCTGGATGGTGCCCATCTGCCAATCGCGGCCCAGGGCATCTTTCATGATAATATCCACCTTCGGGCCGTAGAACGCGCCGTCCTTTTCTGCAATTTCGTATTTTCCCGTTCCGACTTTTTTATCAAGAATCGAGGTGAGCGCTTTTTCCGCGCGATCCCAGGTCGCGGCGTCGCCCAAGAATTTTTCTGGCCGGGTTCCTAGGCGGTATCTGAACTGAAGTTTGAAAACGCCGTAGAAACGCTCCGCGATCTCAAATATCCGTTCATATTCATCCGCAATCTGGTCCTCGGTAACGAAGTTATGTGAGTCGTCCTGCCGGAAAGACCGGGCGCGCAAGAGCCCGCCAAGGGTTCCCGAGAGCTCATAGCGGTGGAGAATATCGGTATCGGAAAGCCGCAAAGGCAGATCTTTGTAGCTTCGTGTTTTGGAGGCAAAGACGATCATGGCATTCGGACAGTTCATGGGCTTCAGACCGTACACTTCGTTCTCGCCCATAGTTGCAATGAACATGTCACCCTTGTAGTGATCCCAATGGCCCGAGATCTGCCAGAGTTCCCGCTTGTTAACGAGCGGCGAAGCGATTTCTTGGTATCCGCGCATACGATGCTCTTCTCTCCAGAACTGAACCAGCTCGTTAATGAGGACGAGGCCTTTGGGTAGCCAGTAGGGGGAGCCGGGTGAGGTTTCATGGAACATGAACAATTCGAGCTCGGCGCCGAGTTTCCGGTGGTCGCGCTTTTTTGCCTCTTCAAGCATCGCCAGGTAGTCATCGAGTTCTTTCTTGGAGGGGAATGCAGTGCCGTAGATACGGGTGAGCATTTGGTTTTTCTCGCTGCCGCGCCAGTACGCGCCTGCGATGGACATCAATTTGAAGTGTTTCAAATCTTTGGACGGGTGTTCGCAATGCCCACCTCGGCATAAATCCGTGTAGTCGCCCGATGTGTAGAAAGTCAATTTTTGCCCGTCCTTGGAAAATTCATCGATAAGCTCTAATTTATAGGGATTGCCCTGATACTCTTTTTTCGCATCCGACGCGGAAACCTCTTTTCGTTCGAATCGTTTCCAGCTCTTCACGAGTTCATGCATCTTTTTTTCGATGGCGGGTAGATCGCTGTCCGATATCGGTTTGGAAAAATCAAAATCGTAATAAAAGCCGGTCTCGATCACCGGGCCGATCGTGCGTTTTGTATCGGGCCATAGCTCCATGACGGCGGCCGCGAGGAGGTGCGATGCCGAATGTCTGAGGTTTTCGAGGGATTCGTTATTTGACTCTTTCATAGATTACTATGATTCATTGTATTACCCACGCACTAATTTTGCCAGATTATCGTGGTCGAAGCGCTGCGCCCCAAGAGGTGCGACCTATTCGGTCACGCGCTTCGCGATATTTTAATATTTTCAAATACGGATTAGCGTTCGCGCTCTTGTTTGTAGCAAAATTTGTGCGGGGTTATTTTCGTTCCGCCATTCACTCCCTCGCATACTCGGGAGGTTCTGGCGACGAAAATAAAATAGCCCACGACAAGATACTTGCCCTGGGGCCCAGCTCCACTTTTGTTCCTCATAATCATCTGAAGCTTATTTCAACTTCTGATGGCTGATCGCAAGCCCCGCTGCGCGGGGTGACGAACATAAGGCACAAAAGTGGGGCTGGGCGGTTCCACCCAAGTTCTCAGCACCGATATCCGGTAACTGAACACTCATTTTCTTGCTGCTTAGTGCTTTCGCAATCCAGCACCACTTTTGTTCCTGCTGCTAACTTTTTAACGCGGGGTGGAGCTTTGTAGGGCGTATCCCGTGTATTCTTCCATCAGGCGCAAAAGTGGTGCTGGATAGGCCATGTGGTATATGGCTCAATCGCAGGTGCAAATACAAGTGTAGGCCTCAAAAAGAGCATCGTCAAGATATATTGACAAATAGTAATGAAAATGGTATCATTTTTAATTACGATTTTGTTCATCGAAAGGCCCAGTACCGGGCATTTGGCGCTCGCGTGCCAGATCCCAAACGCGAGAAGGAGGCAGCGATGCCTGCGAATCGTTTTCAGTTTAGTTTGTCATGGTATTCCGAAGGCCCTACGTTTGGGGAAGCCATCGAGCATATCTGCAAGAAGATGCAGGAAGAGTTTCTGAGCGAGCTCCGCCGCGCCGGAGTCGCTTTCACCGGCAATACGGCGTACGGTCCGCATACGACCATTCTGTTTGAAGCTGATAGCGTCGGTAAGGGATTTCACTACGCGGATCTGATCCAAGCCTCGCTGCGGGTTCAGTTCCAGGCTATGACCGGGATCAGCGTGCGCTGCGGCGGCCAGACAGCCGAGCAGATCGTAGATACGCTGGAAGCGATCATCAACAATTGCGCGGCAGATCTCAAAAAAACGCGCAATTTCTTCCGCAATCCGCTTATCGCCGACGTTCGCGCAACTCTCGAGGCCGCAACTGCTCATGCAGGGAAGGCCAAGAGAGAGTAGTATCAGCGCCCGCCCGCCCAGCTTTACTGGGACGTGGCGGGCGCATTTTTTATAAACTATTTCACCTCAACCGTTATATGATCCGCAAGGAGCGGAAGCCACAGAAGCCAGCGAGGTGTTATCTCAACTGTCGCATCGGCAAAACCCTGCTGCGCAAGTATCGCTTGCGCTTGTGTCTTTGAACGTCCGGCGAGCGATCTCACGTCGACCGTGGGAGCGGCTGTTGTGGAACGAACCCAGGCAGAAGTCGTGAGGGCGATGGTTGCATGCTGTGCCGCCTTGTCGAATGAAGCCACCGTGTACGACGTTGCGTCAGGAACGAGCTCGATGAAGCGGTTCACGTTATCGAGGTTTTCGGCGATGATTTCTTTTGCCGCTGCATCGAGTGCTTCGGTCGTTACGATAACGGCATCGACGCGAGCGTCAGTTTCGGCTTTCAGAGTATCGGTTTCGGTCCCGACGGCAGGGGTTATCTTGACTGTACCCAAATCGACGATAAGCATCGAGGAGTTCAGACGATTTGGTTCAAGAATCACGCTCGACAGCTCGGACACGGCTTTTGTGCGCGCCTTTTCTTCGAGCGCGGTTTTTATTTTTGTCACGTCATCTGTGGTCACCAATGCCCGGGACGGCCGGTCATAGCTCATCGGTTGCGAACTGTCGGCAAATATCGAATCCTGCAGACCTTCCCAGAGCCCCGGGATCGTAAAATGACTCGGGCCGATCAGGTATTCGTCGCCGCTCTGGTCGGCTTCCGCGTACACGTCCACCTTCCCGTTGGCAGGTATCGAAACGGCCTGCGTGATGCGGAAAATTTTCCCGTCGTTCGTGAGCAGGCGTGTCGTTTTTACGAGCGATTGATCGCGCGTGTAGTTGTTTTTGATGGTGACGGTTCCGCCGGCTTTTGTCGTTCGCTCAACTTTCTGCGACACCGGCATCGAGGCATCGACGCGGTATGTTCGCGCGATAAAATCCCCCTTGAGAGCGCCTGATTCGTCGGCGGCAACGACGTTTGCCATGCCATCCGTCGTGAATCGCTCGCGAACCCCGCTGACAAGAATTTTTGCCTGCGTAACCGTCAGGTAGATCGTAAAAAGCAACGCGGCTGCCGCAATGAGCACGAAGACGTTGATCATCCAGAGCGAGATGCGGAGTGATAGGCGCATAGTACCTCCAAGTATAGCAGAGACGTCCTCGTTGTCTATCTTACGTCGGTTCGACGATGACCCCGTCGGTGCCCAGAGATTCCTTAAGCTGCGCGAGGAGCGTGGGTTCGTCGGAAACGCGAATATTGGTTTTTATCCGGCGTTCGGCGCCGTTTTTCATGATAAGGTACACGCTCATGCCCCCGGGGTAGCGCTGAAGAATGGATTTTAAGCCAGCGAGCTCGTCCTTGCCGTAATTTCCAGGAAGCCGCAGCCATAATTTTGCGTGCGATTCGTCGCTGTTTTTAAGGTTATTCAGCTGGGATTCGTCCAGAAGGGTTGCGACGTCGGCGAGAACTTTGGGTACCCCGTCCTTATCGGAAAGCGCGCCGCGGATTTTTATCAGCGTGTGTTCGGCCCAGAGCTGCGGCTGCTCTTCGTAGATGGAAGGAAAAACGACGACCTCGATCGAACCCGTACTGTCTTCGATGGTCGCGAACATCATGGGCTTGCCGTTTTTTGTAATGATTTTTTTGACTGCCGAAATGATTCCAGCGACCATGACCGGTTGGTTCCCGCCCGAGCGACCGGCTAGTTCGTGGATCGGAGTCGCTTCCCGCAGCAGGCCGGCATACTTCTTGAACGGGTGGTCGCTGATATATAAACCGAGTAGTTCCTTTTCAAATGAAAGTTTTTGCATGGTGGACAACGGTTCCACGGTGTCCAGTTTTAGTTTTGAAAATTTTGGCGAAAGCGGAAGATCCGCGAACAGGTTTTCCTGCTTGGTCGAACTTTGTTGGTGCGTTTTGCGCGAAAACCGCAGCAGATTTTCCAGGTTGGTCATGAGCATGGAACGGTCACTCACGGAATCGAGAGCCCCCGCCTTGACCAAGCTTTCCAGTGATTTTTTGTTGAGGTCCTTATCCGTGATGCGCGTCAAAAAATCTTCGATCGTTGCGAATTTCCCGCCGCGTTTTCGTTCCTGGATGATGACCTTGGCAATGTGCTCGCCGACGTTTTTTATCGCCGAAAGCCCGAAGCGTATGGTCTTGGTCACTTTTTTCGTTTCCTCGTCGACCACGACGCTGAAGTTCGTAAAACTTTCGTTGACGTCCGGCAGCTGAACCGTCATGCCCATTTTACGGCACTCCCGTATCTGTTTGGCTATTTTTTCCGTGTTGTCGCGATCCGCCGTCATGAGCGCGGCCATGAACTGAGCCGGATAATGGGCCTTGAGGTACGCCGTCTGGTACGCAATGATGGCGTACGAAGCGGCATGCGACCGGTTAAAGCCGTACCTCGCGAACGGCAAAATGAAGTCCCAAATTTTTTCGGCCGTTTGTTGATCGATGCCGCGCTCGACCATTCCCTGTATCATCTTCGTGGACTGTTCGGCGAGCAGTTTTTTGATCTTTTTACCGACCGCTCTGCGGAGGATATCCGCCTCTCCGTAACTGAAGCCGGCGAGATCCCGCGCAATCTGCAATACCTGTTCCTGATAGACGGCGATGCCGTATGTTTTGGAAAGAATACTGGCAAGCTTGGGGTGCAGATACTGGGGCGTGTGCTTTTTTTGCTTGCCCGCGATGTACTCCTCGATGAATTCCATGGGTCCCGGCCGGTAGAGCGATACCATCGCGATGATGTCCTCGATCTCCGTCGGTTTCAGTTTTTTGAGGTACCGCGTCATGCCGTCGGATTCCAACTGGAAAATGCCGGTCGTCTCGCCGCGCTGCAGCAGCCGGAACGTCTTTTCGTCGTTCAGCGGAAGAGAATCGAGGGCAATCTTCACACCTTCCGTTTTTTCTACGATCTCGATCGCCGTTTGTAGAATAGTAAGGTTGGTGAGCCCTAAGAAGTCCATCTTGAGAAGGCCGAGGTCCTCGACCGGATGCATGGAATACTGCGAGATGATGCTGTCCGGATCGGAGGACGAGTATTGCAACGGTACGTGCTCAACCAGCAGATCCTTGGTGATAATGACCGCGCAGGCATGCGTCGAGGTATGACGGGCGACGCCCTCAACTTTTTGCGCCATGTCCAAGAGCCGCTTCGCCTGTTCATCCTGATCGTATAAGGTTTTCAGTTCCCGTACTTTTTCCAGCGAGTCGGAAAGCGTCGTAAAACCGGGAATGAGTTTAGCGATTCGATCGCAAAAGGCATAGCTTAAGCCCATGACGCGGCCGACGTCGCGGATCGCAGCCCGGGCTGCCATGGTGCCGAACGTGATAATCTGCGCCACGTGGTCCTTGCCGTATTTTTCTTCGACATAGTGCAGGACGCGGTCCCGTTCCGTGTCGGCAAAATCCATATCGATATCGGGCATGCTGATGCGCTCGGGATTCAGGAACCGCTCAAAGAGCAGTTCGTAGGCCAACGGGTCGATGTTGGTGATGCCTATGAGGTATGAGACCAAGCTGCCCGCAGCGCTGCCGCGGCCGGGGCCGACCATGATGCCGTTCTGCTTTGCCCAATTCACGAAATCCTGAACGATCAGGAAGTAATCGGCAAAGCCCGTTTTGTGAATGACGTCGAGCTCGTAATCCAGGCGCTGCCGGAGCTCATTCGAAGCGTCGCGTACCGAATGCCCGTAGCGGCGTTGTACGCCGCCGTATGCCAGTTCCTGCAGGTATTCATCGCCCGTTTTTCCGGCAGGGCTCTGAAAGTACGGAATGTTGATTTTTCCGAGCGTGATCTCCGTGCTGCAGCGCGCGGCAATGGCCAGCGTGTTTGAAATGGCTTCCGGGACGTCCTTGAATTGTTCGGCCATCGCCTCGGCAGACATGAGCGAGACGTCTTCGCCCAAATATGACATCCGATTTTTATCTGACAGCCGGGCCTTCGTTTGCAGGCAGAGGAGTACGTCGTGCGCTTGTGCGTCCTCTGGTGCTACATAGTGCACATCGTTCGTCGCGACGAGGCCTGCGCCGGTCCGCTTGGAGAGTTTTTTGAGCGCGGCATTCACCTTGTCCTGCTGCGGGAGTGACGGGCGGATCTGAAGTTCGAGATACAGATTTTCTGTCCCGAAAATATCCAGCAATTTGCGCAGGTTGGTTTCCAGCAGCGCGGTATCGTCGGCGATGATGGGCCGCGAGAGCGGTCCGTTCAGGCATGCCGTCAGCGCCAGGAGACCGTTACTGTGGCGGGCGAGAGTTTCCCAATCGAAGCGCGGCTTATAATAAAATCCCTCGAGATGGGCGCGGGTCGTGAGCAGCAGCAGATTTTTGTATCCCGCGCTCGAGTAGGCGAGTAAAATAATATGATAGGGTTTGATGTCCCTATTTTT
>Ga0209542_10013630_pt1 | contig 13969 bp, 13 predicted proteins | sample RifCSPhighO2_01_FD_184028 | JGI IMG/M metagenome (GOLD analysis project Ga0209542, IMG submission 184028) | Soil microbial communities from Rifle, Colorado - Rifle CSP2_plank highO2_0.1 (SPAdes) (version 2) | ecosystem: Environmental > Terrestrial > Deep subsurface > Rock core/Sediment ...
TACCGAGCGACCGGAATAATCGACGCGCTTCCCCAACAGGTTCTGGCGGAAACGCCCCTGCTTTCCTTTGAGCATATCGGCAAGCGACCTCAACGGGCGCCGCTGCGCTTGAGATGCAACAGGAGCCAATCCGCGCTTGATTGAATTGTCGATCAGCGCGTCAACTGCCTCCTGGAGCATACGCCGTTCATTCCGCGTAATTACTTCCGGAGCTTTAAGCTCATAGAGACGCTTCAAGCGGTTGTTGCGGTTGATAACACGGCGATAGAGATCATTGACGTCAGATGTCGCGTGCCTTCCTCCGTCGAGCGGAACCATTGGACGAAGATCGGGCGGAATCACGGGAATAATCGTAAGGAACATCCATTCGGGGCGGATATGCGACCGCTCCATCCCTCTGATCATACGAAGACGTGTGATAATTTTTTTCTTAAGAAGAGGAGAGGCATCTTCGAGTGCAGCCTCAAGCTTCGCGTGAAGCGCCGTCAAATCGATTGCCTCGCACATTTTGCGGAGCACTTCCGCCCCCGTGCCTGCCTCAAAAACATTGCTGTATTTGAGCGACAGACGGTGGTAGTCGACTTCGGAAAGAACCGTGTGCAAGCGAAGATTTTTTACTTCGCTTTTTGCGCGATCCATCGCATCTTTGATCGACGCCTTATCTTTAGCTACTTTTGATTTTGCTTTAAATTCGCGCTCTATTTCTTTCAAAACTTCATCACGCGCTTTTTCATCGATTGATGTAATAATATAGCCAGCAAAATAAATCACGCGCTCAGCATCAATAATGGAGAGATCAAAAAGCATGCCGATTCGTGACGGAACCGAACGCACAAACCAAATATGTGCGACGGGCGAAGCAAGCTGAATATGCCCCATCCGCTCTCTTCGCACCTGTGCTTTGGTTACCTCCACGCCACAGCGGTCGCAGATGATTCCCTTGTAGCGGATCCGGCGGTATTTGCCGCAATAACATTCATAATCTTTTGTCGGCCCAAAAATACGTTCGCAGAAAAGACCATCGCGTTCGGGGCGCTGGGTTCGGTAGTTAATTGTTTCGGGCTTTGTAACTTCTCCCGACGACCACGACAAAATATCCTGCGGAGAGGCAAGGCGGATAATGATTGATTCAAAATCGGTTACTTTTCCTTCCATGGTTAGATTCTCTCCGTTCGCTGGGGCGACCGACGAAACGACCGCTCTTCGGACTGATTGTCCTCTTCGTCTTCAGATATATCGCGGTACACCGTCGGCACCTGTTTGATAATAATATTGAGCGCGAGACCTTTGAGTTCGTTGACCAATACGTAAAATGACGCGGGTAAATGCGGATTCTTAAGGCGCTCACCGCGTACAATCGCATCGTAGATAGCGGCGCGGCCAAGAACATCGTCAGATTTAATTGTGAGCATTTCTTGAAGCGTATGCGATGCGCCATATCCTTCAAGCGCCCATACTTCCATTTCTCCGAATCGCTGGCCGCCTCCCTGGGCTTTTCCGCCGAGCGGCTGTTGGGTAATCAGCGAATAAGAACCGATGGAGCGCATATGAATTTTATCTTCCACCATATGCGAAAGTTTAAGCATATAAATCTTCCCGACGGTAACATTTTGATTGAATTTCTCGCCCGATCGTCCGTCGAACAATTCTACTTTTCCGCTTTCTGGGATACCAGCTTTTTTAAGTTCTGCTTTAATCTCTTCTTCCGTGGGATCGATAAACGACGGACAAATCGCCTGATACCCGAGTTTTTCCGCAGCCCACCCGAGGTGAGTCTCAAGAATCTGGCCGAGGTTCATACGCGACGCGACGCCAAGCGGGTTGAGAATGATATCAACAGGCGAGCCGTCTTTCAGATACGGCATGTCTTCTTCCGGCAAAATCTTCGCAATAACGCCCTTGTTGCCATGGCGTCCTGCAAGTTTATCTCCCACTGAAATTTTTCGAAGCTGGGCTACCTCTACATGGATACGCTTGATAACACCTGTCTCAAGGCGATGCCCTTTATCGCGGGAAAATACTTTTACGCCGACAACACGCCCGCGCTTTCCGTGCGGCATGCGAAGCGACGTGTCTTTCACTTCCTTTGCCTTCTCGCCGAAAATTGCGCGCAAAAGCCGCTCTTCGGGCGTCAAATCAGATTCGCCTTTCGGCGTAATTTTACCAACCAATATATCGCCAACGCGCACTTCAGCGCCAATACGGACAACGCCGTCCTCATCGAGATCCTTGAGCTTGTCTTCGCCAACGTTTGGAATATCGTGAGTTGTTACTTCTTCGCCGAGTTTCGTGTCGCGAACGTCCATCGTAAATTCCTCGATATGGATCGACGAAAAACGGTCTTCTTTTACAAGACGCTCGGAAAGAACAATCGCGTCTTCAAACGTCGCCCCGCCCCATGAAAGAAAAGCAACGGTCAAGTTTTGTCCCAACGCAAGCTCGCCTCCTTTTGTTGAAGAGTTATCTGCGAGTACCTGCCCTTTCAGGACGCGATCGCCAAGCTTCACAATCGGCGTATGATGAAGCGCTGAATCTTGGTTTGAACGAATGAATGTAACAAGATTGTACTCGCGGTCATGCCGTCCGGTGCGCACAATAATTTTCTTTGCATCAACATAAATAACCTTGCCATCATCGTCAGCAATAATAAGAAGGCCGGAATCTTTCGCGGTACGCTCCTCAATACCTGTTGCCACAAGCGGCGCCTGCGGCCTAATGCATGGCACGGCTTGGCGCTGCATGTTTGAACCCATAAGCGCGCGGTTTGCATCATCATGCCCGAGGAACGGGATAAGACTTGTTGCGATACTAAATGCCTGATTTGTCGCAACATCCATATAATCAACCGCTTCTCGCTCAACGCGCTTCGGCTGGCCTTTGATACGTGCTTCCACTTCCGCATTAATGATATGCCCGTTTTTATCAATCACGGTTCCCGCATGCGCAATTACGTGCTCGGATTCTTCGAGCGCCGTAAGATAATGGATCTCATCTGTTACTTTTCCTTTTGTTACCTGGCGATATGGCGTCTCAATCAAACCAAAATCATTGAGACGCGCGTAACTTGCCAAATGGCTCACGAGGCCGATATTCGGCCCTTCCGGCGTCTGGATCGGGCAGATGCGTCCGTAATGCGAGGGATGTACGTCGCGCACTTCAAAACCCGCGCGTTCCCGCGTGAGTCCGCCGGGACCGAGCGCTGAAAGGCGACGCTTGTGCTCAAGTTGGGACAAGACGTTCACCTGATCCATAAATTGTGAAAGCTGGTTTGTGGTAAAAAACTCTTTTAAAACAGACATAAACGGCCGTGCATTGACAAGCTGTACCGGTGTTAAGAGCGCAGGCTCCAACGTCGACATACGATCCTGGATATTCCGTTCCATCCGCGCCAAGCCGACGCGAAGACGGTTCTGAAGCATCTCGCCGACGCCGCGCACTCGGCGATGCCCAAGATGATCAATATCGTCTTCTACCTCGTCCGGCGTATTATTTTTTCGGATAATTTCGCCAATCGTGGAAACAAAATCATCGAGCGTAAGCACGCGCGATTTTTCATCTTTCTTAAAACGAAGGTTTGTCTTATAGCGCCCGACGAGCGAAAGGTCATAGCGCTCATCCGAAAACATCGCGCTGATGAGCTGGCGCGCGTTATCAAGCGCCGCCATTTCACCTGGTCGGATCTTTTTATAAATTTCGATATACGCTTCGTCTGCGCTTTTTGTGGTGTCCTTCTTGAGCGTTTGTTCAATATGCTGGAGATCTCCGGTTTCCAAATCCTTGAATCTCGCGCGGATTGCATCGTCTGACTCGAGGCCAAAAATACGGAGAAGCGCGGTAACCGCAAATTTTCGTTTGCGATCAATCTTTGCCCAAATAACCCCGTCGGCATCGCTTTCAAATTCAAGCCACACGCCGCGATTCGGAATAATTTTTGCGCCAAAGCGTTTCTTGCCGCGATAATATTCCGCGGTAAAATACACGCCGAACGAACGCGCGAGCTGTGAGACGATAACGCGTTCAACGCCGTTTATGACAAACGTGCCGTGCGCCGTCATAATCGGAAAATCGGCAAAGAAAATTTCCTGGGTTTTAATCTCCCCAGTTTTGGCGTTTGAGAGCCGCACTTTCACACGAAGCGGAGCTTCATGAGAAATGTTATTCGCCTTCGCATAATGCTCGTCAAACTTCGGCTCCTCAAGAATATACTCGAGAAACTGAAGTTGGAGATCCTTCCCCGTAGAATCTTCTATCGGGGAGAACTCGTCCAAGAGTTCTTGAAACCCTTTATCTAAAAACCACCTATAGGAGTTGAGCTGCACTTCCGCGAGATTTGGAAGTGGAGCAAGCGGCTCCCGATACCGCGAAAAGTATTTTTTGTGCATAAAAATAGAAAAAACAAGGTAAAAAAGCTCCGCCCGCCGCATTTTTTGGGCTTTTTCTTGTTTCTCGGTTAGGGTTATGTACTAACCACTTTTAATATTTTTAGATGGTGAGCAATTCTTTTGGATGTCGGAACCTCCATACCTCCTCCATGAATTACTGCTCAACATATCTAGTATAGGATATCGCCATATAACCTGTCAACCCCATGACCTTATAATGGCATTGCGCAAGTAAATCCCTAGGCTGTATGGGAAAACTTCCTTGAACAGCAAAGCCTTTATAGGCCACTATCATGCCCCAGCGCAAAAATTTAATGCCATTATGAGGTACGTGGTCAACCCCGTCAGTAGAAAATCGCATTGTGCTCCCCGCAAATCGATTTTGTCCCCCATAAATAAGGGTTTTATGACTATAGCCGTGGCATTACCAAACGATACCAAGCACGCAATTTGTAATGCGATTTTTCACTGGCCGGGGTCAACCCCAACGCCCCGCACAAGCATACGTAATACTGTGCTTATCGCGATTTAGCAGCTTAGCTGCTAAGTAACATCCGCCTAGTACCATTTTTACTGTACCATAAATGCAAAAGCCCCGTACATCGTACAGGGCTGGGGCTTTACGCTATCCCCACAGCGTTGTTGATTTGCCGAGGGCTAAGTTCCAAGGGTCTAAGAAGACCCAAGGTTCCGAGCGCTCAGTGCTACTTGCGACGACAGAAGACGAAGCGATCACCGCTGTCCCAGAGGTCGTCAGGGTTGCCGTTGCAGCCGTACAACCACAGCTCGTCGTTGCCGTGTACGACGTTGAAGATGCTGAGGCCACCGTCGGAAGAACGGATGGGCTCCATGCCAATGAGGAGCCACTCACCTCGGGGCTGATCCTGATACTGCAGACGCAGCTGGGGACCCGTCTCGTTGGGGCAGAGCTCGAGGTCGAGCTTGAGAGCTCGTTCGTAGATGTCCCTCCGAGTGGCGCCATCCTTGAAACCGAGCTCGGCCACCGAGACGTTGAAGAGGTCTAGCTCCATCTCGGTGTCCGACGCCGTGAAGGCGGGCTTATCGAGAATGTCGCTCGCCAAGTTACCGATGCGGCAACCTGTGGCCTTGAAGGCTCTGCGAAAGTCGTCGGCAGTCTCGAGGCCCGTGCCGAGCTTGATGGTCTTCCAAACCCGGAACCTATGAGCGGTCTCGGGAGGACAGAGACCCGTGAGGAACTTTTGGAGCCCTCGCGGATTGTCTATCCAGCCTTGCATGAGATCGCCCGATATGTCGGGGAGATTCTCTGCGATTCGCGCAATCAGCTTTCCGGTCTGCTTATCCATGGCGTTTTTTCCTTTCGGTTTTCGCCCGTTGCGTTATCGGCTATAAACCACCACCATGGCGGTCATAGCCAGAAAACCTCAATATTTTAAGGCCTTTTGGCTATGACCACCTATCGCAAGCAGATAGTCAAAGAACTAGGATATATTATACTACAGATGCTATATATCTGTCAAGATTTTCGGGTAATGTGGGGGTGATCAAGGCGCTATTCTTATCGCTCCTTCCCCCGCCACTTGGCATAGGTAACGAGTAATGGAGAAGCTATAAAAATCGATGAATAGGTCCCCACAACGATACCAATCATGAGCGCGAGAGCCAAATGCTGTGTCGAGACCCCGCCAAAAAAGTAGACTGCCGTGAGCGAAAAGAGCGTCGTAAGCGATGTATTAATCGAACGGACAATTGTCTCATTCAAACTGCGCCCAACAACTTCTTCAAAGGAACTTTGCGCGTCCTTTCGCAGATGCTCGCGTACCCTGTCAAATACTACGATTGTATCGTGGACAGAAAAGCCAAGCACCGTAAGGAGGGCGCTCACAAAAAACGCATCGATCTCATACCCCATATACGAGAAAATTCCTGTTGGGATTGTTACGTCATGTATAAGCGCAACAATTGCAATAACACCGTAAATCCACGAAGAAACGGGGCGCGAGACGTGGCGGAATACAAACGCAATGTAGATAATGATTGCGAGAAGCGATACGCCGATCGCAATAAGCGCGTTTCTCCGGAGTTGCCGCCCGATACTCGGTCCGGTTGAAAGAAAACTTTTTTCTTCAAGAGCTCGCCCATCGCGAAGGCGCGTGAGTACATTTTGGTGCTCTTCTTCCGTAAGATATTTTGTCCGTATCGCAAAAAGGTGGTCGCTCTTTTCATCTATCTGTATGTCTCCGAGATTGAGCGGCGCAAGACTTGATACGATCGTGTCCCTCGTTATTGAATCGGCAAATGAAACTTCGAGCCGTGAATCCCCTTTGAAATCAACTCCGAGGTTGAGACCTCGCGTGAGAAGAGAGGTGGCCGATGCCACGACAAAAATGCCCGAGATACAATAAAATACTACTCTCGATTTCAAAATATTCATGATTTGTTTCCTAGGACACCGCTCCCATAGAAAAACCCTGCCTGTGTGCGCGTCTTACCATGAAATGCGCGAAGGAACGTGCGCGTGACGATAATTGCGGAAAACATTGACACCGCCACACCAAGCCCGAGCGTTAAAGCAAAACCTTTTACCGCATCGGAGCCGAAATACCAAAGAATGAGAGCGGTGATAAGACTCGAGGCATTTGAGTCGCGGATCGAGGTCCACGCGCGAGAAAATCCTTCTTCGATCGCCCCATGGAGCGTTTTACCGCGGCGGAGTTCTTCTTTCATACGTTCAAAAATAAGGACATTTGCGTCCACCGCCATACCTATGGAAAGAATAAAGCCTGCAATACCCGCCGTTGTAAAGGTAACGGGAATAATCTTAAAAATAGAGAGCGAAAGCGCGACATAAATACTAAGCGCGATAACTGCAATGAGCCCTGGGAGCCGATACCAGAGAATCATAAAGAGAGCGACAAACAGAAGCCCCATCGCACCAGCAAAAAAGCTTTTCTTAAGCGATTCGGCGCCGCGCGCAGGCTCAATAAGCTCCTGCGAGATAAGCTCGATCGGCACCGGGAGCGCACCGGAGTTTAAACGCTGCGCTAAAAGACGCGCTTCCTCCGGATCAAACTGTCCTGTAATCTGCGCGCGACCACCGGAAATTTTTTCACGGACAACCGGAATGCTGATCGGCGCGCCGTCGAGATAAACCGCAATCCGCTTATTGACATTTTGTTCAGTCAATTGTTCAAACAACTTTGCGCCTTCGTCATTGAAAACAATTTCAACGTATGGCTGGTTTGTCGTTGGCTCAAACTGTATCTGGGCGCTCGCCAAGTACCGTCCAGTCAGTTCTGTCGGTAAGAAAATAATTTGCGGCTCGGTCGACGTTCCTACCGGCGCTACTTCCTGCTCGCGCCTAAATTCAAGAAACGGCGTCTCACCGATAAGTTTGATTGCTTCTTTTGTATCAAATATTCCTGCAAGCTGGACATCGAGACGATCCTCGCCAAGCGTTCGCTCGACGCGTACCACCGGCTCGGACACGCCAAAGAAATTTACTCTCCGCTCAATGACATCGCGGAGGCCTTCGAGCGCCTGTGCTTTTTCGGCATTCCCAATCTTTGAGAGATCGGCTTTATACACAAGATGAATCCCGCCTTTCAAGTCCAAACCGAGACGGAACGGTATATTGACGCGCTCCCAAATCCCCCATTTTGGATATATGAAATACCCGGCGAGCGCGCCGAGCAATATAATGACAATCGCCAATATCCGTATCTTCATAAAGATAAAAATAGTATACCAGCGCTTCCGAAAAAGACAAGAAAAAACAAGTTTCTAGAGCATGTCCGGAAACCCGCTTTTGAGTACGAGGCAATGGATTTTTAAGACGAGGCGACCGAGTGGACGACGAAACGTATTGGGAATACATTGAGCAGGTCGCAGTCGAAAATCCACTGCCGCAGCGAGGATAGGGTTTTCGAACATACTCTAGACTTGCGGAAGATAACGATATTCCTTAGAATCCCATTAGACAGGAGGATGCATGGCCACCAACTCCAGCGCCTTTACAAAAAAGATTATCCGAGACTATCGCATACTCAAAAAGATTGTAGATGGTTTACAAGCCGCTGATTACCGCATTGTCGTGACAATAGGATCTTGGGACATGCTGCATGTTGGCCACTTGCGATATCTCATCAAGGCGAAAACATACGGAGACATTCTCATTGTCGGTACGGACAGCGATACCGCCATCGCAAAATACAAGGGACCACACCGGCCTCTCATCCCAGAAAATGAGCGGATAGAACTGTTGAGCTACCAGGAATGTGTCGATTACATAACGCTTGTTGATGACGTAACAAGTAAGGGGCGCTGGCAGTACGGACTACTCCGCACGCTTCGGCCAGATATCTTTGTCGCCGTAGAAAATAGCTACCCCCCGCAACAGCGAAAGGCAATTAAGCGTTTTGCCGGAAAACTGGTAGTACTGCCTCGGCAGGCCGAGAATACATCTTCAACGGATTTGTTTCAAAAACTCATTCGTACGCTACCCATGCTCGCGACAACACTGGACCGGCGATGAAGCCTTGTCTCGTGCTCTATATGCCCGTTATACACGACGGGTATCGCCAACTTCTCCGAGCATACGAAAAAAAGGTAGCAAGGCTCTATATTCTTGGGGCATCACTCATCCACGAACACAAGTATCTTGTAAGAGAAATCAGGGCGCTCCCACCGAATGACGTACGCGATATCCTTCGCACAACAACCCAATTCCCCTTTATCAAGGTGCTCGGTCGCAGACGCATTTGTGCACTTCGCGATACATACATCATCACCGCAGATGAACAAATTACGCGCCGGATTGCCAAGCGGTATTTCCGTCGTTCTCGCGTACGATATGTTAAATCCTTTCTTAGATGGGATGAGAGCTCTGTAGACACAAAGGCTCCGACCAAATACGACAGGACTAGCCACGCAAAGAACGATAGATTGCTTATGCAGATGGCGCGCCGTGAAGCCGAGAAAAGCTCCGACTGGTGGCGCCACGTGGGCGCAATCGTACCATTGCGAAGCAAGATGCTTGTTGCGCATAACGAACACGTCCCGTCTGAATACGCTCAATACGCATATGGAGATATCCGCGATTTTATCCCCGCCGGCACGAAGAGCGACGTATGCTCTGCGATACACGCGGAAAAGAATCTTATCGCACAAGCGGCACGAGATGGCATTAGCCTACTCGGGAGATCTTTGTACGTGACTACCTTCCCCTGCTCTGATTGCGCGCGCGTTATCGCATATGCGGGCATCAAGCAATGCTTCTTTGGCGGAGGACACGCTTCGTTTGATGGCGTAGGCGTACTTAAAGCATACGGAGTGGAACTTATTTTTGTAAAATAAAAACCTGCAATAATTGTTGCAGGTATTTTTTTATCCAATCGGGAAACAAACTACTCTCGCTTTCTTTGTCTTTTCGTTAATTTTAGGAACAATAAGGTGCGTGTGTATATGGAGAACTGTCGCACCGGTCACACTACTGTCTCCAAATCGCATGGCGAGAGCTCCACCACGCAGCTTGAGACTACGCTCAAGATCGCGCGCAATAACGCCCAGGTCACTCCACGCTCCAGACGGTATATCGGCAATCCTTTCCGCGTGCTGGCGGAGAATCAACAGCCAGTGCTCTTTAGCTCCCAGATACGGCCATTGATTGCGCGTTATAAGCCAACAACCATACTCGTATATTTCCTCTCTGTGATATTTTTTCAGATCAGGCATACAGAAAGGGCATCGCCCCCTTTGAAGAATGCGTTCCAATACCGCGCGCTGTTCATCATTACGCGCATATCTCGTATCCACAGGCTTTTTCATATGCTTGCCCGCGTCAAACGCCCGTAGACTTCAAAAGAAAGCTTAATGCCTTCCCACTCCGCAATCTCTGGCGGCTCCAGTAGAATCCACGCTCCTTTATTGTATGAAGGAAAGAATGTATCCGCGCGATACATGGCGTCGATTCTCGTCATGTAGAGGTAATCCGCATGTGTGTGGATGACCTGGCCGTACACTTCCGCGCCTCCAACAACAAACACGCGAGGCTCGCGCCCGTCCAGACGACGATCACGCAGATTCAAAGAACGCGCAATCGACAGAGCATGCCCAAAATAACGCGCAACGTAACACCCAGGAGGAACCTCGTAATCAGTTTGCCGCGTGAGAATAATGTGCGGGCGGCCCGAGAGAGGGGCAGAGAACGACGCGAAAGTTGTGCGCCCCATAATCAGCGGATACCCCATCGTAAGCTTTCGAAAACGCTTCAAGTCTGGTGGAATGCGCCCCCATGGCAGCTTGCCAAGGAAGCCGATTCCATCTCCAAGATCCGTCGCAACAATGACCGCGATTTTTATAGCCTTCATAGCGCCACCGGTATCCCTTTGATTGCCGGATGCGGATCATACCCGTCGAGCGTAAAATCATCCAACCGAAAAGAAAAGATGTCTTTCGCATCGGGGTTAATACTCACTCGAGGCAACTGCCGCGGTTCTCGCTTAAGCTGCTCTTCCATATCGGAAATCTGATTGACATAGATATGGGCATCGCCGATAAAATGAATAAGCTCTTTCGCTTTCATTCCTACAACTTGAGCAATCATCATGAGAAGGAGCGCGTATTCTGCGGTATTAAAAGGAATGCCGACCGGGACATCACCGCTATATTGGTTGAGAATCATAGAGAGCTCTCCTTCGGCATGGAATAATTGAAATGTCCCATGACAAGGGGTGATAAATACATTCTCCTCTCTGCCTTCGGAATCTTTCCAAACATCTTTGATGTTCCACGAACTCACACGAATGCGCCGGGAATCCGGAGTCCTCTTGAGAAGATCAACCGCAATTGCGATTTGATTTCTGCCGTCTTTGGCGTATTCAAGCGTTGAGCCATTCTCCGAAAAACGGCTAGGTGTCGCGCCGAAATTCGTCCATTGCTGGCCGTAGAGAGGGCCGAGATCGCCTGGCTTCCTTCCGAATCGAGCGCAGATTTCAGGAGTTGCCCATGCATCCCAAAGATGAACTCCGAATTTTGCTCTCAGATCGCGAATATCGGTGCTTCCGGAAAGAAACCAAAGAAGTTCCCCGCAAATAGCCCTCCACGATCCTTGCAAGCTGCGCGTGGTAATGAGCGGGAACCCCTCATCAAGATCGAAATGCATACAGGCACCCGCCAGAGAAATGGCGTCTACTCCTTGAGGAGGATGTTTGACTTTCCCGCGTACCATAATATCACGCACAAGATCCAAGTATTGCTGCATATTGCTCCTTTCTGTCAAAGGTCAAAATCTGCGTTCACTCTAGCGCGCGAAACAAAAAAAGCAACTAGGAAAAGTTGCTTTCTTGAAAACCCCAAAGTGAAATTCTATTTCTTGACCTCTATCCCCATCGAGCGGGCAGTACCCGCAACGATATTCTTTGCCGCTTCAATATCATTCGCATTCAAATCCACCATTTTCTTTTCGGCGATTTCTCCCAATTGTTTGTCGGTAATTGACCCAACTTTCCCCGTGAGCGGATTGCCTGCTCCTTTCTCAACACCAGCCGCTTTTCTTAAAAGGTCTGATGCGGGTGCGGTCTTGAATACCAAAGCGATCGAACGATCGATATAGATCGTCACCTCAACCGGCACGATTTCCTCGCCCCGATCCTTTGTCCCGTCGTTGAAACGCGAAACAAACTCCCCAATGTTGATACCATGGGGACCCAGCGCCGTGCCAACGGGTGGCGCGGCAGTCGCTTTCCCTGCCGGAATCTGAAGTTTTACTACTGTTTTTATTTGTTTTGCCATTTACCCTCCTAAATTTTTACGTATAGTTTGATATTCTTTATTTATAAATTGGCCTGCCATATTTTCACTACATACTACTCCATGGGGACATTTTAGTAAAAATTTTGGCGGGTGAATTTATATGAGCGTAGCGAATGGATAAATTTGAGCACCCTGCCCTCTAATCGTCAAGTCTTTTGTGAAGAGCCCGCCATGCACCACCATACTGTTTTAATGTATACTCGTGTCTTTTCGCCAATATTGATTTTGAATAAGCCTCGTAATAGACCAGCTTACACGCACCATCTTTACTATTTTACTATGCTCTCGCAAGCGGCGTTTTAAATCACACGTACTGCCAATATACTAGCTAACGTTTTTCCGAAGAATATAGACATAGTACATAGAGGGCGGGGTTATGGTTTTGCATTAAAAATTCTCTTTCATGCGAATTTTTTAGCAAAACTCATAATTTCTTTGCCTGTACCGGGTCAAGCTCCACGGGCGTTTCGCGCCCGAAGAGAGATACCAACACTTTAATCTTTCCGCGTTCTTCGTCAACCTCCTCAACCTTTCCTTCTGTATCTTTAAAGGGACCATCAGTAATGCGTACCGCATCCCCCTTCATAACGTCTATCTTGTGGCGCGGCTCAGCTTCACCCATGCGCTGAAGAAGCGTATCTACTTCCTTCTTTTCGAGCGGCACAGGCGTGGTGCCTGCACCCACGAATCCCGTCACGCGCGGAGTGTTCCGAACAACGTACCACGAGTCATCCGTCACAATCATTTCGATTAACACATAGCCGGGATAAATTTTTTCCTCAACTACTTTTCGCTTCCCCCCCTTGATCTTAATCCGTTTTTCCGTGGGAACGATGATACTGAAAATTTTATCTTCCATCCCCATCGATTCGACACGCTGTTTTAAATTACGGGCAACTGCATCCTCGTAGCCAGAGTATGTATGGATAGCGTACCAATTGCGGCCGAATTCTGCTGTTTGCTTTGGCATACCAAAATTTACCGAACGAAGTGAGGGCTAAATTTTGAGTACCCAGCATATATTTTGCCGAGCACTATAAGCAAAACGCGTGGCTGAATAGGCCACCCCTCTATGGGCGAAGCGTTTTGCGTTGTTGACCTTTGAAACATGTAATATGGCATATTGTTTTTTACCAAACGCAAAATATGCGCTGGGTGTATACGTCTCAAAATAAAAACCTCTTTAAAATAAACTGATAGAGGTAATCAAAAAGACCGAGAAAAAGCGCTACTCCGAGCGAGATAATAATCACCAATATCGTCGACTTCACTGTTTGTGAACGCGTCGGCCAGTTGACCTTTTTGAGCTCTTGGCGTGTTTCTTTTATATATGTAAGAAAACGAGAAATCATACCAAAATTTACTGAATGAAGTGAAGGTTAAATTTTGAGTACCCCGCTCTCATTTTGCAAAAGAATTTCGAGATAATCGTTCACTAACGATTATTTTTTATTCTGGTTCTGCGGCGCTGGTCCGAATAGGACCGGGCTATTCGCCCGTGCGCCGCGATGATATTCCATCGCAAAATGAGGGCGGGGTTCCGATTTTGCAACCGATTGCGTTTCACTTCATTCCCGCACTCGGGCAAAATCAGTCATTTTTAAAAGGCCCGAGGGCCTCTTTAATACCCGTATTCTACTACACGGCGTAAAGAAAAGCAATACCCCCGGGAAGCTTGGAAATGCTCATTAAAAAATCGCCTTATCATGGCTTCAATCCACAAACCAGATAAGGTTCTTCATTTCCTCGGCCAACTGGACAGCGTCTGCGTGCGACATAGCGCCAAGATAGGATTG
>Ga0209542_10013632_pt1 | contig 13969 bp, 16 predicted proteins | sample RifCSPhighO2_01_FD_184028 | JGI IMG/M metagenome (GOLD analysis project Ga0209542, IMG submission 184028) | Soil microbial communities from Rifle, Colorado - Rifle CSP2_plank highO2_0.1 (SPAdes) (version 2) | ecosystem: Environmental > Terrestrial > Deep subsurface > Rock core/Sediment ...
ATGGAATCCATTATTACATTTCTTCAAAATTTCCGCTTTATGATCTAAAAGGAAACGCATATGCAGTTTGCGGTATTGCTACTGATATAACTAACAGAAAAAAAGCAGAAGAAGAGATAAAAGAAAGCGAGAGAAAATACAGAACCTTGCTTGAAAATATTCCTCAAAAAATATTCTTTAAGGATAGGAATTCGGTTTATATAACCTGCAATGATAATTATGCCAGAGACTTAAGAATAAAGCCAGAAGAAATTGCTGGAAAAACAGATTTTAATTTTTTTCCTAAAAAGTTGGCTGAGAAGTACAGGGCAGATGATAAAAAGGTTATAACTTCTGGAATTAAAGAGGACATAATAGAAGAGTATATTCCAGATGGGGGAAAGTTATTTGCGCATACAATTAAAACGCCTGTCAAGGATGAAAAAGGCAATATTATTGGCGTACTAGGCATTTTCTGGGATGTTACAAAAGAAAAGAGAGCAGAAGAAGAAATTAAATATTTAAAAGAGTATAACGAGAATATCCTTGAAAGCGATCCAAATCCAATAATGGTTATTAAAGGGGATAAGATTGAGTATATAAACAAATCTTTTATCTCAACTTTTGGAAAAACCAAAAAAGATTATATTTCAAAAACTCTAATAAAAGCAATGCCCTCAGATACCATTCATATTTTTGAAGAAATGCTGCAAGATCATAATAAACCAAAAGAATTTAGCATTAAAGGTAAAAACTTTAATGTTAGCTCATTCATTGTAACAAAAGCAGAAGAAGAAGAAGAAGAAGAAGAAGAAGAAGAAAGAAAAGGAATAATAATACAGGACATAACAGATATTAAAAAAGTAGAAGAAGAGCTAAAAAAAAAGCTTGAAGAGCTAGAAAAATTCCATAAATTAACTATTGGCAGGGAACTGCAGATGATTGAATTAAAAAAAAGGATTAAGGAATTGGAGGGGAAGTTAAGAAATGAGCAATAGGGAGTTTATAAATCTGTGTTAATTATACTTAACACAAATTAATAATTTAGGTTAATTACACATGACTAAAAATAGAATAATAGAAGGGTTAAAGGAAACTAATAAAAATAGAAAGCTTTATACGAGAGAAAATGCGGTAAATGCGAGTGAGCGGTAAATGCAAACGAGCAAATCGTTTGCTCGCAACTACCTGAACTCGCTCACAGCTACCATATTTTCTAAGTATAAATCTCTTGGAAATCTCAGATTTCCAAAAGATTTATATATAACGTAACCCTTATTAAGGTTACAATGCAAACAATTCAAACATTAAGGGAAACTGAAGCTATGCATAAGATATTAGGCGAGGTTGAGATAGCTACCATTATAAAGAAAATAAAAGGCCAGAAGCTAAAGCAGGTTGAAAGAAATTACTTGTATAGGTCAATAAGGCCAAAATTAATAGCTTCTGCCATCTTATGCGAACAAAGAATTTTGGAAAAAATAAACAAGCCAAAAAAGAAAATAACAAGAGATATTATCTTATGGAATCTAGCCAAATATGGTTATGAGTTAATAACCCCAAAAAGAATTAATAAAAAAAAAAAAATTTCCATTGAAGAATTAATAGCTAATATTCTAATACAGTATCCAGAGGCAAGGCTTATAGAATCCATACCAATCTTGATTATAAAAAATAGCATTAACCAATATGTATTGCTTGAAGCTGCTATTAAGTATGACTTAAGAAATAAAATAGGATATTTGCTTGAAACAGCATTCATTATCACAGAAAGATTAAAGATAAAAAATACTTTTTTTTATTTAAACGATTTACTGCAATATTTAAAAAATACAAAAACAAAAGAAAGCGCTTTTTTGGGCATAGGAGCTGATGATAAGGAATATATAGAATTTTTGCAAAAAAACAGCCCAAAAAGAATAAAAGAATGGAATTTATTAGGGAGGTTTTTTGATAATGATTTTATAGAAAATGCTAAAATTTATTTAAAATGATTGCAAACAAAAATCTTTTGGAATGGCTGAAGAAAATTGATAATAAATTAAATAGAAAAATAATAATAATTGCTGTAGGGGGAACCGCTCTAACTTTAATGAATCTAAAGGAATCAACAAAAGACATAGATCTTTGCGTTGAAAAAAGTGATTATGAGCTTTTAAGGAAAGCCATTCCAAAAGATAAATTTGGGGCGGATATCTTTCAGGATGGCTATATCTTTTGCTTGCAATTGCCAGAAGATTATATTAAATTATCCAAAGACTATGAAAAAAAGATTTTTAAAAATATCCTATTAAAATTATTAAATCCTTTGGATATAATCATCACTAAAGCAGCTAGGTATAATGCAAGAGATGAAGAAGACATAGCTCTTATTATCAATAAGATCTCCATAAATAAAGATAAGCTGATAAAGAGGTTTAAAGAAGCTTCTCTTACTTTTGCTGGCTCAGATAATAATTTTTCATACAATTTTAAAATTATGCTGAAAAGATATTTTAAGGAATAAAATAAAAACAAAAAAGAAAAGAAAAGAAAACGAAAGATTTTTATAAAGAAGTAAATAAACATACCAAATGGTAAAAAAAATTACCAAATCTCAGGTTATAAGGCTGTACTTGAATAATTATGGTAAAAAATACTACCTTCGTGAATTAGCTTTTTTATTAAAAAAGCCGCACCAAACAATAAAGCCATACGCAGAAGCATTGGTTAAAGAAGGAATTCTAATAAAAAATGAAAGAAAAAATATTACTGAATACAGCCTTAATTTTAAAGATAAAAAAACATACGACCATTTAATAATTGCTGAAAAAGAAAGATTAATGGAAAGGATAAATGAAGACATGCTTTTGAAAGTTTTATTTGAAAAACTCTCGCCATTTTTTAGAAAAAATGCATTTATTATTTTTGGGTCAGCTGCGGATAAAGCTAAGAAAGGATTAGATATAGACTTGCTAATCCTAGGCAAAAAAAATATATCAAAAGAAATAGAAGATTTCGAGAAAATATACAACAAAAAAATACATAGGGTGCAAATAACAATAATGGAAAAATTAACCTTAACCTTAATTAAAGAAGTATACAAGAAACATCTTATTTTTAATAATACAGAGCAGATTATAAGGTTTTTTGGAGGATTATATGAACAAAATAAGCTGGTGTAAAAATCAAAAAAGCGGCATAAAACTAATTGAGCCCAATGATAATCTTAGTGAAGAATATTATCAGAATGCAGAAGAAAGCCTTAAGGTCTTGAGAAGCATAAATGAAACAAAATCAAATATGTGGCTTGCAACTACAAAATATTATATTGAATATTTTGCTGTTTATTCTATATTAATGAAAATAGGAATTAAATGCGAAATTCATGACTGCACAATAGCCCTAATAAAATTTCTTGAAAAAGAAAGTGTTATTAAATCAGGAATATCAAAACTTTTAGAGAAAGATAAAGAGCTAAGGATAGATAATCAATATTATCTTAAAAATAAACCGGTTGATATCAATTTTGAAACAACAGAATTCCACTCATCTCAGATGAGTGGAGCACAGTGGAATCTGTGTGCTCAAAAACCACGAGCAATTCGTGGAATTCTGAGCGTCAAAAACCACTAACCGTTGTTCATATTATAACATGCCACCCATCTATGATGGGTGGTTTTTGACAAATTATCGGAATTTATGCTTTCGATAAAAGAACATTTAGACAATCTTGATAATAAAAAGATAATCGAATTAAGAACAAAAATAGAAAAACTTTAATAGATTTTTAAGAGAGAGAAGGTGAAAAAAAAAAAAAAAAAAGAGGTGTGGGTAATTAAGAATAAAAAAAAGAAGGAGAGAATAAGAAAAAGAGAAAAAACATTTATTTCAATTAATCTAAAACTGATTATAGTATTCCTTCTTATTGCAATAATTCCAGCCTTAATAATAACTTATTTTTCTATTTATAACTCAGAAATCATATTGGAAAATGTTATAACGCAGATGATTTCAGGCAAATTAGATGAGCAGCAAGCCTTCCAGCCCATATATGATTTTAAAGTTAGGATTCTTATTATTATGATTACTGTTATATTTATTACTGCAATGTTTGCAATGCAGTAATAAATATAAATAGTAAAGCCAATCATTAAGCTGGTAACTGGCATAAAAGAAATTGGCAAAGGCAATCTGGACTATAAAATCAAAATGAAAACAGAGGATGAATTTGAAACTTTAGGAAATTCTATTAATAAAATGACCAGCGATTTAAAAAAATTTCAGGATAAATTAAGAAATTATGCTGCTGACTTGGAAAATGAAGTAAAAAAGAGGACACATCAATTGCAGGATAAAGTTGATGAATTAGGGAAGTTCCATAAATTGACAGTTGGAAGGGAATTAAGGATGATTGAGCTGAAGAAAAAGATTGAAGAATTAAATAAAGCTAAAAAATAAAAAAGAAAGAAAGAAAGAGGTAAATAAAATGAAAAAATTTATTTTAATTAGTTTAATAATACTATTGGTTTTTGGTTGTACCAAAGTCGTTGAAGAGAAAAAACCAATAAAGATAGCGCTTAACCAATGGCCAGGATACGCAGTTGCCTTTATCGCAAAAGAAAAAGGTTTTTTTGAGAAGAATAATGTTAAAGTTGAGCTAGTCTTTGATAAGGAATACAGCAAATCTCAAGAAAGGTATAAAAATAGCGAAGTGGATGGCGTTTTCGAGGTTTTTACAGACACAATTTTTCACAATTCAGAGGGAATAAAAACAAAAGTTGTTTATGTTGCAGACCACTCAACAGAAGGGGATGTTATCATTGGAAAGCCGGAATTTAACTCTTTAGCGGATTTAAAAGGAAAAAAGATTGGTGTAGATGGAATTAACAGCTTTTCTCATTTGTTTGTTTTGACAGCATTGGAAAATGCAGGATTAAAAGAAAGTGATGCGCAGTTTGAAAATATTCCTGCGCAGGATGTTTTAACTGCATTAGAATCAGGAGAGATAGATGCTGGCCATACTTGGGAGCCTGTTAAAAGTGAAGCATTGAAAAAAGGCTACAAAATAATTGCTAAAGCAAGCGATACCTATGGAATCCTAACAGATGTTTTGGCTTTTAATTCAGGGGTTATAGAAGAAAGGCCAGTAGATATCCAAGCAATTGTTAAATCTATGCTGGAAGCAAGGGATTTTGTTTATAGCGATAGGGAAGAAGCATTGCAGATAATGGCAGCAGCAGAAGATATGGGCAAGGAAGAGATGAGCAATGGCATTATGGGAATTCATCAGCCTGACATAACTGATAATATTAAAGCATTTGCAAAGTCAGAAGAAATAACTTCACTATATGGCTCTGGACAGATTATTGCAAAATTTTATTTGGAAAGAGGTCAATTATCATCTATTCCGGATTTCGATGAAATTATAGAGCCTAATTTCGTTAATAATGTAAAATAAAATAAAAAATAAAAAATAAAAAAAGAGGCAAATATGAAGTTTGCAATAAAACTAAGTGTTTTATTTTCAGTAATCTTGGTAGTGTTTGGAATAGTTATTGCTTCTTTTGTTTATACGCAAAACCTTAAAATATTAGAAAAAGAGATAATCCACGGCTTAGAAGATGAAGCTCTTCATACAATGAGCAAGATTGATAGAACTCTTTATGAAAGATACGCTGACATACAGATGATAGCTAGCGACTCTATAATAAACTCAAGAAATTCCAGTCCAGAAAAAATTACAGAAAGATTAATTGAATATAGGAATATATATAAGACTTACTCTTCTTTATCCTTCTTTGATTTAAATAGAATAAGAATAGCTGATACTTCTGGCTTAGACATAGGAAAACAATATCCTATAGAATGGTACTGGGAAGATCTTCTGGAAGGAAAAATATCAGCAGGCTCTGTTATTAACATATCAAAAACATTAGGAGCGCCTGTTATCTTCTTTGCATCTCCTGTTAAAGATAAAAACAGAGAAACTTTTGGCTATGTTGTATCAAGAGTGCCTGTTACAAAACTATATGAAATAACAAAAGAATCTGCTGAAATTCATGAATGGGAGAAAGGACGCATGATAGATTTGGTTGATAAAAACGGTTTATTGTTGTATTCAAATTATAATAGGCAGGGAATTTTAAAAGATTATCCTGCTGAGTGGGAATTTTTTCAGAGGTTAAGAGCAGAAGAGAAAATTGGCAGCATTGTGCACCCTCATGCAGATGGGGAAATGATTCATACATTTATTCACGAGCAAGGATATTTAGATTTTAAAGGAAATGACTGGACTTTAGTAATTGATATTCCAACAAAGATTGCTTTTGCCCCTGCTATTGAATTAAGGAATAAGCTAATTGCTATTTCATTATTGATAATTGCTTTTGCTGTTCTTATTGTACTTATTTTTTCACGAACAATAACTAAATCAATAATAGAATTACATAAAGGATCAGAGATAATTGCCAGAGGCAACTTGAATTATAAAACAAATATTAAAACTAAAGATGAAATCGGACAGTTGTCAAGAGCATTTGACCAAATGACTTCTGATTTAAAAGAATCTCATGAAAAATTAAAAAAATATGCCCATGGACTAGAAGAAGAGGTAAAAAAAAGAACAAAAGACTTAGATATTGAATTAAAAGAAGCAGAAGAAAGCAAAAAAGCTACAATGAATATAATGGAAGACCTAAACGAAACATTAGAAAAACTTAAGGAATTAGACAAAATGAAATTAGCCTTCTTAAGCTCAATATCTCACGAATTAAGGACTCCCTTAACCCCGATAAGAGTCCAGCTTCAAAGATTATTAACAAAAGATCTTGACAAAAAAGAGCAGCAGGAAGTGCTTGACATGATATTAAGGAATAGTGTAAGATTAGACAGGCTAATCAGCGATTTATTGGCTGTTAACAGAATCCAGTCAGGAAGATTAATGATAGCAAAAAAAACCGCATTATTAAGCGATGTCGCCAGGGATGCAGTTGAAAACCAAAATATACTAGCAAAAGAAAAAAATATCAATATAATAAATAAAATACCGCCATTATCTGTTCCAATAGACAGAGACCGCATTTTAGAGGTTTTCATAAACCTTATAAATAATGGAATTAAATACAGCGATAAAGGCCAAATTGCATTAGAAGCTAAACAGCAAAAAGATAATATATTAGTTAGCGTTAAAGACCAGGGAAAAGGAATCTCAAAAGAGAACATTGATAAATTATTCACTATCTTTTATCAAGTAGAGCCAGGGCAAGTGTCAGGAAGCTCTGGCATTGGATTGTTTATCTGCAAAGGAATAATCGAAGCCCATGGAGGAAAAATCTGGGCAAACTCAGAGCCAGGAAAAGGTTCAGCATTTTACTTCACTATTCCTTTAAAAGAGCAAAAAAAAAAAAAAAAAAAAAAAAAAAAAACGATGAACAAATAATATGAAAAAAAAAAAATTAACCTCAAAAAGCATTATTAAAATGCTTAGAAAACATAAAGATGAACTTAATAAATACGAGGTTAAAAAGATAGGGCTATTTGGCTCTTTTTTAAAAGGAAACCAGCATAAAAAAAGCGATTTAGATTTCCTTGTTGTATTCAATAAAACTACTTTTGATAATTATATGGAGTTAAAATTCTTATTGGAAAAATTATTTAAAAAAAAAGTTGATTTAGTTATTGAAGAAGACTTAAAGCCTGCTTTAAAATATATGAAGGAGGAAGCGCTCTATGCAAAATGAATATAGGATTATATTAAAAGAATTAAATAATAATAAAAACTAAATAAACAGAGGTGAAGTTTTAAAATGAAAACAATAATGGTTGTTGATGATGAGGAAGATACAAGATTTTCTGTAAAGTCTGTCTTGCAGGATGAAGGCTTTAAAGTTTTAACAGCAGTTAACGGCCAGGACTGCCTGAACAAGCTAAAAAAACAAAAGCCGGATTTAATTTTATTGGATATAATGATGCCTGGTTTAACATCAAAGCAGATAATCACAGCAATAAGAAAAGATAAAACAACATCTAAGATTAAAATTATTTTCTTAACAGTTGTTAGATTCGCGGAAATGACTCAAAAAGATCTGATGGGAGGAAATGTTGTTGATTTTATGGAAAAGCCATTTGACAACCAGGATTTAATCAAAAGAATGAAGAAAGCATTAAAATGAATATTAAGAATGAAATAATGGAAAATAATATTGTTTTATTAGTTATTCCCAGCGAGTATTATAACGATGTTTTGATGAAAACAGTAAAGCAGATTGCAGATGAAAAAATCTGTTATATAACAATAAACAAGGGATACAGCGCATTAACCCTATTACTAAAAAAAAATAAAGTAAACCTAAATAATTTCTTCTTTATTGATTCAATAACAAAAACAGTAAAGGCAATAAAAGACGCAAAAGACTGCAAATATGTTACTTCGCCAAATGCATTGTCTGAGTTAGGGATATCTATCAGCAAATCTGTGCAAACATATAAGCCAAAATTTATTCTTCTGGACTCTTTATCTACGCTATTGATATATCATAACGATAATATAGTCACTAAATTTGCGCAGGGGTTAATCAATAAGTTTGAAGCAACAGAGTCAAAACTAATATTCACTATAACAGCAAAAGACAAAACAACTAATCTTTTCAAGAACTTGCAGATGTTTATTAACAAGGTTGTTGATTTGTGATTACCATTACAAAAATTACAAAATAGAAATGTCAGAAATTTTTATAATCGATTATAAATTGTAAAAATTTCTGAGCATAATCGAAAATCACTATTTATTACCATTACATTTAAAGTGATTTTCGATATATTTAAATAATTGTAATGGTATGCTTATTTATATGAGAATAATCAAAAGAAAAAAAGGGGAAAAGGGATATTTCTACTTGCAGCATTCTTTTAGGAAGAATGGAAAAGTAATAACCAAGGAAAAGTATCTTGGCAGAAAAATTCCAGAAAATATTGAAGAAGAAAAAAAGGAATTGGAAAAAGAACAATTGAGTATCATTTATGAAAAATTAAAAAAAATAAAAAGTGATTTTCAAAGAGAATGGAAAAAGTATCCCGAAACAGTTAAAGATAAGGAAAAACAACAGATAGCTATTGCCTTCACATATAACACCAATGCAATTGAAGGCTCAACTATTACATTAAGTGAGGCAAGAGAGATTATCCAGGATAAAATTGCTCCTAACAAGCCATTAAAGGATATTAAAGAAACAGAATCGCATTGTGCTGTATTCTTAAAAATGTTAAATATAAAAAAGAGAATATCAAATAATCTTCTCTTAAAATGGCATTATGACATTTTTAAAGAAACAAAACAAGATATTGCTGGCAAGTATAGAGATTATTTTGTGAGGGTTGGGGATTATAGAGCGCCAGACTGGCAGGATGTTAAAAAACTTATGAACCAATTCACGAAATTTATTAATAAAACCAAAATAAATCCTGTTGAACTGGCTGCAAGAGCACATTATAAATTTGAAAAGATTCATCCATTTGGAGACGGCAACGGCAGAATCGGAAGGTTATTGACGAATCATGTTCTTTGGCATAATGGCTATCCCATATTAATAATAGAATATAAGAAAAGAAGAGCTTATTATAAGGCATTGCAAAAAGATGAAGAAAAATTTGTAGATTATTTTTTTAGAAGATATTTATCTATTCATAAGAAAAGAACTTAAACTTCACTATAACAACAAAAGATAAAACAATAAATCTCTTCAAGAATTTGCAGATGTTTATTAACAAGGTTGTTGATTTATGATTCTTATTATTCAGATAACTTAATAAATTTCTGGATAATTCTTTGAAAAATATATGGATAAATATATAATCAAAGACCACGAAGATTTAATAGGCAGGCAATTAGGCAATTACACTATAATAAAATTTGTAAAAGGAACTTCTAAGTCTTGGTTATTTGAAGGGCGTCATGAACGGATTGACAGAATAGACGCTATAAAAGTGTTAAGGCCTGGCTTAAGCAGGGAGAGGGAAAACCAGTTTCTTATAGAGGGAAAAAAAACCGCTGGCAGAGGAGAGCTTGAAAATCTAGCAACAATTTATACTGCAGATTTAGACCCTAATTATAATCTTTCATATATATCATTTAAAAATATACCAAATGAAATTGGCGATCTAGAAGATGAAATTAATGCTGGAATTAAATTTTCCCTTGAAGAAATATTAAGCATAATGACAGATTCTATAAATGCTGTCATTGCTTTGCATAAGCGCGGAGAAACCCATGGCGACATAAAAACCAAGCATTTGAAAAGAGATGAGAAAGATAATCATAGGACATATCTGTTAGACCTTGGAGCAAGGTTATCCAGCAAGGATTATACTGGCGATATTCCTTCTCTAGGCTTAATTTATAAAAACCTGCTTGATAATTGCTATGAAAAAATACCTAAAAAATTAAAACAAATAATTGAAAACTGTAGAAATGGGGAATACAAAACAATACATGAGCTTAATAATGCAGATGAAGATTATAGGAAAAGCATTAGTAGAAGGAAATTCATTGTTGTTAGCGCTATTGCTGCCTTGGGGGCTATTGGAGGAATCTGCTTAAATGAATATTCTAAAGTTCATCATAAACTTGAAGATATCATTCAAGAAATACAATCAGAAGAAAACTTTAATGCTTCTCTATATGAGGAACTATTGTATGAGCTTTACAGAGTTAAGATAGATCCTTTAATAGAAACAATTCCTAAAGACCAATTTCCCTTAAAAGTAGACGAATCAGGCAAATACCAAACAGCTCCGAATTCTTATAATGATCAAGGAGAATGGATAAGGGTTATTGCTCTTGGCTATCTGCTAACTGGAGATGAATTTTATTTAAAAGAGGCTATAGAGCGGAATAAATTTCTAAAAATAAACAGAGATAGCTCAGGAAAACTGACAGAGATGGATGAAATTGGAATTAATCTAAATAGAATAGTTATAGCCAATACCTTTCTTATAGATCTAATAGAGCATTATAAATTAGAAGAATACAAGGGCATTAAAGAAAATCTTAACACCGAGCTTCAAGAAGTTGTAAATATTTTTATTGAAAATAAGTATAAAGAATCTAATCTTGGAGGATATTTTATAATGTCTAGCATTGATGAAAATTTAGCTGGGTCAAATAGAACAACTATACGAACTGGCGCTATAAATATAATTGAGGGAATGCATAAATCTACAGAAAAATCTTTAAAAGAGAAAATAATTAATTTTATAAGATTATTAAATAAATATTCATTTAGGGATGATGGTTCAGTAAGGGATGCTGCTATAATTGATAATCAAACTGGAAATTTCACTGAGTACAGCCATTTTGGTTATATACAGGGAGAGTTTAATCCAAATGAAAAAGATTGTCCTAAAACCTGTTATAATTTGACATTAATGGATTTACTTGAAGGAATGGAAGATGCTTATATTTATTTAAATAACAACGACAAACAAATCACTGCCAAAAATTTAAGAAATTCTTTAAACTTTTATGCTAAAAATTTTATCTCTTTAAGAGATAAGGGTTTTTTTGAAGAAAGATTTGTTTTACCGATTGATTTTTATGATATACGATTATTAAATAAAGAAACTTGGTCAGAAACTAAAATTAATAATTATCCCCTAATTTTTTCTTTAAAAATATTAACTAATGCCTTGCTTCTTCCAAACCTAATTGAAGAAAAAGAATTTAGAAATAAGATTAACAATATATTGACATATACTGCTAAAAATTTAACAAGATGCATTTCAACTTCTAAAAATGCCCAAGGAATTATTGGAAGTACTGCTGATACTAAACGGCACTTAGGAGACGATGCACTAGGATATTATATGTATGCTGATGCTAATTACTTGGAATATCTATCTTACCTCACTCGAAATTCAAAAGTAATAATATAAATAAATAAAAAACAATAGTTAATTTTTTTTTTTTTTTTTTTAATAATATTCCTCAATTTAATATTAATATATGAATAATCAGCAAATTTCCAAGATATTTTATGAAATAGCTGAAATTCTTGAGATGAAAGAGATTAAGTTTAAGCCATGAGATTATAGAAAGGCAGCTCAATCTATAGAATCTTTAACTGGGAGTATCAAAAATAATATTAATTATTTTATTTAGAATGGCTTTTAATATACTTTGCATATGTTTGATCTATAGTACTAATATGATTAATCCACCAATCAGCTAGATGTTCTTTAACCTTTTCCAATAGTTCTTTTATTTCTATTGAAGAAAAATATCCAGAAGTAATTTTTTCCTTAAGTTCTTTTTGGAAATTTTCATAAAACTGAACAAAATTTCTATGTATCTCTTTATGTTTTTCAATATCAGGATAGTTGTTCTTTCTCATATATCCCTCTTCATAACTTAAATGATCTTTAATATATTCATATAAAAAGCGAATAGTCTCTCTTAATACACTCATATTAACTTCTAAGGATGAAATGATTTGTATTATCTTTTCTATTTGAGCTAGTAACTTTTTATGCTGATTATCAATAGTTTTTTCATTTACAGACATTGAAGGAATCCATTTAACTTCCATTTTAATCCGCTTATTTAATAGATATTAATCATATCTATATTTTTCTATAATCCAATAACAATTTGTTTTATAATTAAAAAATAAAAATAAAAAAAAAAAGAAATTAACCACACGCTGGCCCAATACATCCAGGTCCACCAGCATAAACTATAGCGGTTGTTGCTAGCACCCCAAGTGTTAATAACAAACTCAAAATTACATATTTCTTTTTCATAAAACTCCCTCCAAACTTTTATAGAGAGAATTATTCTAAGACTATACAAAAACTAGATGACGGAAATAGGATAATTTAATAGAAAAAATAGATAAAAAAATAGAAAAATTTATCCCAATTACAATTTAATCTCAACTAGAACAGATAATAAATTTCTAATATCTCCGCAGATAAAAGACAAATAATAAGCTATATCACTTTCTAAATTAGATATTTTACTGTGAGTTAGCTTAGTTTTTTTAAATAAATCTTCCATCTTCTGCTCATCATATTTATAAAATAACTCGTAAAATTCATTTAAATGCTCATTAATTTTAGCGAAAATATTAATTAAGTTATCATCAATTTTGCATTTATCGCTTAAATAAAAACTGCATAAATCCTTATACTGGTCTGCTATCTCTTCCAAGCTTTTAATCAAGTGATAATAAGCTGGAGTTTTTTTAAAATCTACATGGCCTTTTTTGATTAAAAGCCTTAAGCAGTAATTGCTGAACTTATTAATGCTGTTGTCCATAAAATGTATGCTTTTTAAGATATTAATATCATTTTTCTTAATTGCATTTAAGCTCTCATTAGACAAGCCCAATGTTAATAACCATATCCTCCTTAAAGCAGCATCAAACTCGTCTTTTTGCCCTGTCAAATCTTTGATTAAGCAATAATTGCTTCCTTGCTTTACTATTTCAAAACCGATTATTTCTTTAGAAATAAGATCTTGAATAACTTCTATATACTTATTATCATCATAATTAAGGTATATTTCATCATAGCCGCTTCTGTATAATGATGTTATATAACTTTTTCCTAACCTCTTTAAATTGCCAATATCAACATTTTTTTTATCTAAATTAAATTCTTTCTCGCTACATATCCTTAATTCCTTATCGTGCTCTTCTATATCCAGTTCATCCCCTTTTTTAATATTAAATTTTTTAATCCAAGAAGAAGGAAGAGAAACAGTCAATGTTGAGTTTCCATGCAATACAACCTTTCTTTTAATTATAACCACCCTTTATTTTTATTTTTTATTTTTTTTTTACTAATGTAAATATTTTTTGGAAAATATATACATCAACATTAATGTGTATAATGTGATAATAAAATATATATCAATAAATTATCCTGAAATATTGTTTTGGGATAAATAATCTGCAAAAAAAAAAAAAAAAGATGGGTTCAATAATCAAATCAAAAAGAAATATTTATATTA
>Ga0209542_10013633_pt1 | contig 13968 bp, 18 predicted proteins | sample RifCSPhighO2_01_FD_184028 | JGI IMG/M metagenome (GOLD analysis project Ga0209542, IMG submission 184028) | Soil microbial communities from Rifle, Colorado - Rifle CSP2_plank highO2_0.1 (SPAdes) (version 2) | ecosystem: Environmental > Terrestrial > Deep subsurface > Rock core/Sediment ...
ATAAAGTTACATTAAGAGACTCTACTTCAAATCATGAGTGGAGCACTCATGTTCCTCTTGAGCCAAAACAGAAAAAAATATTGAAGAAATTAAATGTAATGCCTAAAAACTAGGGAAAACTCAGGTATTTAGGGAATATGAAGACTGTTGATTTAGATAGAAACCGAGCAAAAAACTTTATTGAAAATATAGCAATTCCATTTATCAAAGAAATTGACAAAGTCATATCAAAAATCAACTAAACACTATAATTCCTAACAAATCCTAAATTTTAAGACCATTATTATTAAAGAAAAAGTAATTTAAATAGCTTAAAAATAAACAATCCAATGGAAGCAAAGCCTCAAAGTATCGAAAACCCCCAAAATCCCTAAAACCCCTCACTGCACAATTATCCTAAACCCTATAACTGCTTTAACAAAACCCCTAACTGCCTCGTCAAATTACTAATATCACAAAACTCTGCTCAAACATAAAAATCTATTTCTTCAAAACCCTTTTATCTTTCAATTTATATTTATCTAAAAAGATTTCTATTTCCTTGATAATAATCTCAAAATCAATTAATCCATTTTTTATATTTTCATACGCCTTCGCATCATCAACATCTCCATATTTATGAACCAAAACATTCCTAAATTTTTTCATCTCTTTAATCAGCAGAATAGCCTTTTTATCCAATATCTTATTCCTCTCAAGATGCTCAATAATATTCTCCTCTGCTTCGGGAACACCCAGCCTCAAATCAGAATTAATAATATTGCAAATATCTAAAATAGATTCTATGGCGAACTCAATTTTCTTATAGATTCCTTCTTTCAAAAGTCCAGAACCAGAAAAAGAATCAAAATCAGAAGAAAGATTATTTTCAACTATCTCAACCGCATCTATAATTTTAGCTAAATTATCTTCAATTTCACTAATCCTAATCTCTTTTCTCCGTATCATTTTACCTCAGGTCTCCTGCTAATATAGTCATAATAATATTTCTTAAAACTATCAAATGATTTAATTGTCTTATAAGCTACATCGTAAAGAAAACCCAAATCTTCCACATAAACAACCTTTCCTTTCAACACATCTTTCATTATATATAAGGGCAAATCTTGAAATATTTTAGCGTCAAAATTCTCATTAAAGTTTGCTTTAATCAAAAAATCAAATCTTTCCCTTTTATTCCCATTATAATAAATTGCAAAATCATAGTCTGAATCATTTCTAAACAAACCAGTTGAGCGAGAGCCATATAAAATAACAAACTTGACATTATGAAATCCATTTATAGAGTGTAGTTTCTTCATAAATAAATTAATATTTTTATCCATAAATTCACAAGCAGATTAAAGTTTATATCTCTTTCTAAAACAGATTATTCTGTATATTTCTTACATAAAAACCAAGAAACCCCTCACCACCCAATTAAATTACTATTTTAATAAAACTAAAAACCATTAAAAACAAACATTTCACAAATAAACTTCAATTAGTCTTGCATTAACATCATAATCTTTAATAGCCTTAAAAATTTCATCCTTATTTTCAACAGGAATCATTAAACTGCTCTTTCCTATCTTCCTTCCGCCAAAAGTTTCAATCATCCCCTTATACTTTTTCTCACCAACTTTAAATCCATAAATCTTATTCAAGAAAGCTCCTCTATTCCTGCCTATTTTATCCCATGAAATGATAATATATTTCTTGCCTTTTAAACTTCCAGAAGCAATAAATGGTCCATAAAGAACTATTCCTGTGCTTTCAATGCTCTTTTTCAAATCTTTCCAATCATTTAATTTTCCAATTAAAACATTTATTTTATTATCAATTCCTTTATTCTTAAAAATCAATGCCTCTCTTGACTTGTAAAATTTTTCCAATACGTTCTCAACATTTTTCTTAAAATTAGAATTATCTTTTTTAACCTCTATAAAAATATCTACATCGCTTTTAGAAGTAGCATTTCCAGTAGATACTGACCCAAATAAAATAACATTCTTAATATTGCTATAGTCTCCTAACTCATAAAGGAGATAAGAAACAAAATAGCTTGCATATGCTTTAATCATTTTCTATCTCCTTTTTAACATCTAGGTAAATATCAATCAAATCTCTTAAAATTTTATCGTCTGTCTTAACACCATAAACAAACTCATTCCTTTTATATTCTATCTTAAAAGCGGCATCCAATATAGCATTTAATTTAGGCAATTTCTCAATGGGAGTAATTAATCTTTCAGACAATATTTTTAAAACATTATCTTTTTTCTTCTTAAGCCACTGATGATTTATCTTGGCTCCGGGCTTCAATACACCCTTTTCCTTCAAATAGTTCTCAAGAATATTGCAAATCCCATCAGAAAGACAAAAAGCAAGTCTCTTTTGATGAAATAGCAAACCCCTAGAATCATTCAAAGCAGAATCTATTTCATCGCTAGTTTCATCAAAGTCAACATTATTTCCAAGTTTGCCGATTTCCATTTTTATAATTTAAAACAATTATCTTAAAAAAATTAAGACACTTGACTTTAAATACTTTTCCATAAATTAAGACAATTGACTTAATCAAATTAAGACAACTGCCTTAAAACAAACTTTCTACCCAGCTTAATAAGAATCTAGCAACTCAAATCAACGCCTAATCTTCAACCTCTCTTCCATCAGTCTCTTTAACGCCTCGCGTCCTTTTTCAGTTTTCTCAAGCCTCTTATAAAAATCATCTGCTTTCTCATAAACCGCGTTAATAAAAGCGTCAATAACAGGTTTCCATTCATTTATCGAGTGAGTTTTAACAAATTCAGCCCATCTCTCAACAGATTCCATATGTGACTTATCTCTTTCCATTTTTTTTCAACCTCAATTTCCCAATCATTTTTTTAACATCATTAATAAAATTTTCATTAATTTCAGATTTATAAAGAATCCTCAAATGCCTCGCATCTTCCATGTCTTTCGGCGCTTTTAACAATTCCTCTTTAAATGCAATATTAAATTCAATAGAAGAAAACCATAAATCTAATCCTGTAAAATCAAATTTTTTCCGCATAGCCATTTGCAGTTCATCAATCTCATCTTTTACAAACTTTACTTCCATTTCAGGAGGCATTAGACTTCCCTGTCGGACATATCGAACACTGTCTTTATGAATCAAATAATCATAAATATCATCTGTTTTAGTAGATTGCATGCAATGAAACCCATGCTCAAGCAAATCATTATGAAAATCCATAAATCTCTCAAAAGAAAGTTTTTCAATAATCATATCTATGTCTTCGGTAGTTCTTCTCCTTCCATGTGAAATGGCAACAAAACCAGAAACAATAATATATTTAACATGTTTTTCAGCAACAGCGCAGAAATCTAAAGCAAACTTGTCAAGAATGTTTCTGTCTCCAACTCCCCTTTCCATTATTTCCATAAAAGACCAATATCTATCAGGTATATATCAATTTCTATTTAAAACAAACTCTTCTGCGCGCTTCTCGCCTTAATCTCACGCAACTTAACTAACTGATTTTCAACGCGCTCAGCAGAAAACTCGTGACGAAGAGTAAGAATCTCTTTAATCTTCTCTTCATTGACTTTAGGAAAAACAACCTTATGCTTTGAAACATTCGGTTTCTTGAATATTTCAAATATCTCCATCCAATTAAAACCTAAATCTCCATGCCTTTCAACTACACTTTCAAATATTTTTACTGGATAAACAAATTGCTTAACAAGAGCCAGCGCCTTCTTAGGACCAATACCGCGAACACCTCCCGGATTAAAATCAGTTCCAACTAAAATAGCTAAACAAATAAGCTGATCCCAAGTAATTCCAAGTTGATTAATAACACCCTCAAATTCAATCATTTCAGGCGCTATGTAAATAAAACCAGAAACAGTCTTGCGTTTGCGAGATAAAGTCAAATTCTGAATCAAACGAGTTCCTCCAACGACAAGAGCATCGTAATCTTGCGAACCGACAGCATAAGCCTGTCCGTTCTTAACAAGTTCAGCCGCCTGCATTTCTCCTTCTCCAGGCGCTTGAACTACAGCAATCCCCATCGCCTCAAGCAATTCTTTGCTTTCAGATATCATCTTATTATCAATCTTTGAAAAACCGCGAGCATACTTCCCCATTGCTTCAACATCTCCATCATCAACAGCCTCTTCATATTTTTCAACAGCAACATCCTTAGCATCCTGACGTAATTCGTGAGTCTTTCCTTTCAAAACATGATACTCTCCATCAAAAACATAAATCAAACTAATTCCTTCAGAAAGCAAAGCAATATTCCTATAGAACAATCCAGAAAGATGTGAAGTAACTTGACCAGAAGAATCCATAAGCGGAGTCCCATCTGGCTGTCTAACAGAAGACAAAAATTGATATATCACATTAAAAGCATCAATAGCAATAGTCTTCCCTTTCAACTCGGAAAAAGTAACTTCCTTGCGTAAAACCAAATCGCCTATTTGCAGACCCATGTTCAATTCCTTCCCCTGCTGCGAGCGAAGACGAGCAGTTTAAGGGTTGAAACCATAAATAAACAACATATCAAGAGTTAATAAGAATTAGTATTCTCTATCTTAAACAGGTCTTGTGCCAGATGACCTTGCCCTTTTTATTATATCTCTCACAGAATCATTATAGATTCTAACAACATCTGCCCCACCAATCAACTTAGGAACAGGATAATTTAAGTCTCTAAATTTTGAAAGTCTTTCCCTAGCAATTCTAGGACTAACATTTGGACCATCACGCAAATAATTAATGGCTAAATCCATAGCCCATTCTGCAAGTCTAGGCTCAAGAACCAAACGCTCACTATGAGGTTGTCTAAATCTCATTTTTTTCTCAATCCGCTTAGAATCAGAAACACCCTGTTTAATATAATCTGCAAATCTTCTCCTATTAATCTCCATTAAGTCCATTCCCCTTGAATACAAAACATCATCTTCCGGAATCATCCCCAAAGCATTACAGCTATGAGCATAAAGAACAGCATCTCCGCTCTTCAAGGCACTAAACCTCTGCCCATTAAGACGAGCAATTCTTCCATCATAATCCATATTCTCCATAAAACCCTCAATAATCGAAGATATTTAAACCTTACTATTTAACTAACTAGAAAGTAACAACACATTAAACAAGTAAGTTAGTAAAAAATCATTTAATCATAATGCTTACAAGAACCTTTTGAACAATGACACTCAGAAGAAAGAGATTCAGTCTTAATTTTATCCCTAATATCTTGCAAAAGATTCCACAAATCATCTTGCCCTAAATCATCATAAGAAGGAACAGGATAACCAGCATTTCTGATATTGCGAAGTCGTTTTGCAATCATTCCTCTACAAACATGCAGGCCATCACTGGATTTAAGTCTTTCAAAAGCAATTCTTCTAACAGATATTATATCATAACAACTAGTATGTTTTTCAAAATCTCTTCTAGAAAAAGATTCGACGCCTAAATCATCGTCAAAACCGTAAACATCTGGTGAATATACTTCTAAATGCCTAGATTTCTTAACCGCATCAGGACCATCCATATCCAGACTCATAAAACAAATAAGAAATGCCCTATTTTAAACATTATTGCAAATCTAAGCAATAGACATATAAAACAATTAAAAACTCCAAAATATACAAAATAGAATGAAAGCTTACATAGTAAACATCTCATCAATCACGAATGAAGATAAAACATTCATTCAAATCTTTGGCAGATTAGAAAATAATAAATCGTTTGCAACAGTAATCCCATTTACACCTTACTTCTACATAAGAGAATCAGACGCAGAAAAAGCAAAAAACATCTTGGAAAAAGCAATAATAGAAAAAACAAAATTCACAAATAAAAATAAAGAAAGTGTTCTAAAAATATCTCACAATAACAAAACAGAATTAATTAAAATAATAAAAGCAGTCCATCAAAAAGACATTAACACCTATGAAGCAGATTTAACTCCGACAATGCGTTATATAATAGACAATAATTTATACAACACCATAGACATCACAGGCGAAACAGAACCATCAGAATTAGTGGACGTCATCTTTAAAGATGCAAAAATTAAACCGGCAAATGCAAACATCCCTCTAAAAGTTCTATCATTAGACATAGAAACAAACAAAAACACAGAGGAATTATTTTGCATTGGATTATACAGTCACAATTATGAAAAAACATTTATAAAAAGCGACAAAGCAGTGGAAAAGGCAGTAAGCTGTAAAACAGAACAGGAAGTCTTAAGCAAATTCAGAGACGAAATAATAAAATTCGACCCAGACATAATAACTGGCTGGCACGTAATAGACTTCGATTTAAACTATTTAAGAAAAAAATTTGAAGAGCGCAACATTCCATTCAACTTCGGAAGAACGAATGAAAATATTAAATTAAAAATTGAAGATAACTTTTTCAGAAATTCATCAGCAAACATCCCAGGAAGACAAATTCTAGATGGCTTAAATTTAATCAAAGACCCTTTCATAAAAGAAGCCCCATCAATAAAAAGCAAAGAATTTGAGTCTTACTCTTTAGAAAACGTCTCCCAAGAAATGTTGGGTGAAGGAAAAATAATAAAAGGAAAGGAAAGACATAAAGAATTAGAAGAACTATACAAAACAGATAAAAATAAATTAGTGGAATATAACATTCAAGACTGCAAACTGGCATACAAACTTCTTATTCAAACAAAAATCCTCGACTTGGCAATTGAACGCTCAATCTTAACAGGCCTTCCTTTAAACAGACTAACTGGTTCAATAATTGCTTTCGACTCCTTATACATTAGAGAAGCAAGAAACAGAGGCATAGTCTCCCCAACTCTTCATTATAAACAAAAAGAAGAAAGAATCAAAGGCGGTTACGTAATGGAGCCAAAACCAGGAATCTATCATGATGTTTTAGTTTTAGACTTCAAATCTCTGTATCCTTCAATAATAAAAACATTTAATATCGATCCGATATCTATGCTCGACCGCAAGGAAAGAGGCTCAATAGAAACAACAAACAAAGTTTATTTCAAAAACGAAGAAGGAATACTTCCGCATATAATTGAAAAACTCCATAATGAAAGAGAAAGAGCCAAAAAAGAAAATAGAGAGCTATCCAGTTATGCAATAAAAGTAATTATGAATTCGCTGTTCGGCGTTTTAGCATCACCGAATTGCAGATATTTCAGTCTAAATATGGCAAATGCAATAACTCATTCAGGACAGGAAATAATTCAATTAACTGCAAAAAAGATTGAAGAAAAAAATCTAAGAGTAATATACATGGATACAGACTCAGTTTTTATAAATGCAAACGTAGAAAAAAAAGAGGCAAAACAATTAGGAGAAGAACTTCAAAAATACATAAACAATTTTTATGAGAACTACATTAAAGAAAAATACAATCGCAAATCTTATTTAGAACTGGAATTCAAAAAATATTACATAGCTCTAATGCTACCAAAAGTAAGAAACGCTAAAACGGAAGCAGGTTCTAAAAAAAGATACGCAGGATTAGTTGAAAACAATGGAAAAGAATCTTTAGAAATAACTGGATTAGAAGCAATCAGAGGCGACTGGACAGAAGCAGCAAAAGACTTCCAAATCGAACTATTAACAAAAGTATTTCACAAAGAAAACCCCATTCCATTCATAAAAAATTACATAAAACAAATAAGGGAAGGAAAAATAGATTCTAAATTAATATACCGAAAGTCAATCAGGAAAGACCTAAAAGAATATACTAAAATAACCCCTCCTCATGTAAAAGCGGCGCGTCTCCTAGACAGCATGGAATCAAACCTAGTAGAATATTACATAACTGAAAAAGGTCCCGAACCAATACAAAAATTAAAACACAAAATAGACTATGAACATTATATAGAAAAGCAAATAACTCCAATAGCCGACACAGTGCTAAACTTTTTCAACACTTCCATGGAAGAAATAGTAAATGGCTCTAAACAAAAAACACTTTTTTAAAAGAAAATTACAAATCATCTTAAATTACTATAAACTCCAGAATCTAAATTCTTTTCAGCAATACGGTCTCTAATAGCCCTTATAATTAAAATAATGAGGATAATTATCATCACAGACACAACAGAGATAATCAACCAATATATCACATCCTTCATCTGCACTTTTGAACTGCCACTAGCCCCAGGACCTGGATTATTAGAAGAACCAGATAAATTAAACCCAGAATTGTTATTAGAGTTGTTATTTCCAGGACCTCCGCTTGAACTGCTTGAACTGCTTGATGAACTAGAACTGCTTGATGAGCCAGAACTGCTGGAAGAAGGATTACTAATAACTCTGAAATTTACAGAATCTCTCAACCTAGTTCCATTAGTAAAGTTAGCATAAGCAGTAAAGGTATAATTCCCAAAATCAAGTTCATCCTGAACATAAGTGAAATCTCTTCTATTAGACGTATTCATTGTAACATTATCTTCACCGCCATTCAAACTAAACTTAACACTTCCATTTAAATTCAAAGAAACGTCAAACGTAACTGGAAATGCAGATAATCTATATCTTTCACCAGGACCTGGTTCATTAATACTCATCGTAGGAACAATATCTACAACTCGGAAATTAACAAAAGCGCTCAGTCTAGTCCCATTAGTAAGGTTAGCATAAGCAGTAAAAGTATAATTTCCAAGAGTCAGCAAACTCTGACTATAAGTAAATAACCTGCTATCAGTAGTATTCATAGTAACATTAGTAACTCCATTATTCAAACTAAACTTAACACTCCCATTAAAACTCAAATTAACATCAAACACGACTGGAAAATCTAAAGCAGTATACAAATCTCCAGAATCCGGCTCGTTTATAGACATAATTGAATTTGAAGAATTAATCCCAAAAGAGTTAATATTGCTTATTGAATAATTGCTCCACCCAGTCACATTAAATATAACATTCCCAGCATTAAGACTTGTCAAATTAGTGCAAATATTAGCAGGACAAAGAACACCATTACGAAGAATTGTTGAGTTTGTAATATTAGTCGGTAATCCGAAGAAAGTAATAATTGCAGACTTATTTAAACCTGGACGCAATGCAGAATCAACAAAAGCATAATTGAATCCAAGTCTAACATCATTATTCAAATTGCTCCCATTTAAATTCATCAAATTTTCAGTAAAATTAATCTTGCTATTTCCAGAGTTAATAAAAGTTACAAAAGTAGAATTTATATTATAAGAACTAACAGAGTTATCTGCAAGCTCGGCAATACCATAATGTGTCTCATCATAAGGAAGAAGCTCCAAATCATAATAAAAAGGATTTGTATATCTTACAACATTATCCCTCAATAAAACTCTCTGTCCACTGAAAAAACTTGCAGTTATAGCATTGGCTCGCGAATTTTCAATAAAGTTATTTGAAATTAAATTGCTATCCACTAAGTTTAGATTAATAGAGTGCTGTGAATTATTAATATAATTAGATTTTATTGTAGAATTTGCCCCATTCACTTGCAACCCTATGTACGACGAGGTAATATTAAGCCCTCTAATAGTTGTATTAGTTGCAAGAGCTGAAACAAGAACGGCTATTGCCCCGCCATTATTTCCATCCATAATATATCTAGACTCTCCGTCAAATATTACATTAGCCCCATTAATTGTTATGCAAGAAGTTGTAATATTTGACGGATGGTTCAAAACATAATAAGCCCCGCTCTGACTCAAAGTCCCACAAGAGCCAACATTAACGACATTTGCAGGAACAGATAACCTCACACCAGGCAACTCAACACGAAAAAGAAAGAACAAAATCAAAAAAGCGCTTATGCAAACAATCAACAAAGGAACGCTGTAATACAAAGGCACAACAGGCAATCCAGAAGCTCCCTTATAACTATTGTAGCTCATAAAATCATCACAATCCTCACTTTTTACACACGATAAGTTATTTTATAAACCTTCCTCGAGAAAAACCACAATTAAAATTACTCAAACCCTCACTTTCAATGAAAAAATAAAACAAAAAGAGCAATTAAAACATCAAAACAAACTATGCCGACGCAGTTCGGCGCTTCGCGCCTCACACTTTACAGAGGCAATTATTTTAGCTAAATAGAAATATCCACTTTTGCAGGAAGAGGTATTTTGATATTCTTCAGTCCGCCTCTTTTAAGAAAATTAAATATTTTATACCCTTTTAATTCATTAGTTTTCTTATCATGAGCTTCAAATAAATCATCGCCCACCTCATCAAAATAAGAAGCAGAAGGCTCGCCTATAGTTATCTCTAAAATGTCTGCTTCCTTATCATAAAATATATCTATTGTCTTATTTGTCATCTTTTCACTATCTTTCTTGTCAAGAAAGCAGTTATTACAAACAGTTGCAATTTAATAATTATCGCAATATAAATAAATGTAGGATCTATAGTTATTATAGTTGCAGTTATACTGCTAGATAATCGCCTTAACTAATGATATTTTGAACAATAATGTTTGAAGGAATTTTGTTTGAAAAGCGCTTGGAGACAAACAAAAGTTCGATGCCTATGACATTTCCCTCTTCATCAAGATCTAAAATAGTGCTTTTATCTATCTCCTTGCACTTGCTGAACTTTTTATCTGTAAGTTCTACATACATTGCATCTGCATCTTTATCATAAGTGATTTTCATGCTGGGTGAAGAGTAATGACTTTTATATAGTTTTCCCTTATATAAACTACCTTGAGCAAGAGTCTTCCAAGATGCTTTTGAGCATAGTAAACATCGCCAACTTTCTCTGTTCTTTCCGGATATTTAATCGTATTTATTACTTCGTCTTCTGAAATGTTCCTCTTTTTCATTCTATCTTTTGCGTGTTGGGTAAATTCAATGTGCACGTTTAAGTTAATTAAACTATATATAAATATGTTTTGTCGGCGCAGTTCGGCGCTTCGCGCCTCACACTTTACAGAGGCAATTATGTCAAAGTGTTTGAACCCTAAATTCCCAAAAAAATAACACTTTGAGCATCCAAAAAACCAAACTCAAGGTTTTTTTGATTTTAGCTAATGTAATAACGACAAAAACCCAAAGATTTATTTCTCAGCAACCAATGCTTTCATTGGCCAGTTGAGTTCATACAGACCATTAACAAATTTATATCCTAAAATATCTCTGCAACCTTCTACCGTTTTGTCTATCTTTTCTTTCATATTTCCAGATAGCTTTGTCATTGCATGCAATTTATATACAAAATCTCCAAGGGATTTTTCATTATCAAATCTCCATTTCTGATTAAATTCGACTATCTTCACTTTAGAATCTTCAAAGCCAGCCAAATAACATAAACTTCTTGCAAACTCATCCGAAAGAAACTTAACTTCATGTCCTGTATTGCAATACCTAGCAACTTGAACATCAAAATGTTTAGCCAGATTGCTTCCTTGAAAGACATCACAAATAACAACTTTCCCACCATACCTAAGAGAGTTATATATATGTTTCATAGCCATTGTTTGATTAGGACAGTGATGAAATGCTCCAAAACTCCAAACTTTGTCAAATGAACGAGCACCAACATTCAATTCTTCAGCTCCAGCTACCTTAACCTCAACCCAAGGACACTTCACCCTAGATTCAAGACCTTTCAATTGATCTTGTGAAGGGTCTGTTATCAAATACTTTCCTGTGCTTCCAACCGCTTCAGCTATTGCATTGCAAAAGAATCCATTCCCCTCTCCAAATCCCAAGATATGTTCTCCCGTCTTAGGATTTAGCAGCTTTTTCATAATTTTAATATCATCTTCTCGTGCATTGGGATACCTTGCTAAAGCCTGCTCGTAGAGCTTTGCTCTTACTCCCGCAAATTCTATTTTTTTGTTTTCCATAAAAAAACTCACAAAAATCCGCTTTAAAATATAAGCCGTCGCTTTTCAACGGCTATAATTAGATTTAAATATCTCAAAACAATCACAGAGTCATGTATGAAGAACTAAAACAATTCGGATTATCGGAAAACGAAGTAAAATTATATGTCACATTACTTAAAACTGGGACAAGCACAGCGAATAGATTAGCAGAGCTATCAGGACTAAAAAGAAGTACTACTTATGACAACCTTTACTTATTGATAAATAAAGGAATAGCATCACTATCTGTAAAAGATAAAGTACAATATTACGAAGCAGCTGAACCTCAAAAAATAGTAGATTTAATGGAAGAACATAAAGAAAGAATGCAAAAAATAATTCCCGAGTTAGAATCTATTAAAGGAAGCACATCGGAAAGAACAGGAGTCACTTTTTTTGAGGGCAAGAAAGGAGTTTTAACAGTCTTAAACGACATAATTGATGAAAAGAAACCGCTATGTTTTTATGGTTCAAGAAAAAAAGCACTTTTAGCATTACAACATTATCCAGAGAATTTCTTGCAAAAAAGAGCTGAACATGGAATTGCATTAAAGGCAATTTTAGGAGAAGAAGACAGAGAAGATCCAGCATATGAATCTAAAAATATAATAAAATTATCGGAAATAAAATTTTCAAAAGAACTTAATAGAATAACCACAAATGTATTTATTTATAGCGACAGAGTTGCCTTTATGACCTCTACAGAAAACCCAGTTGGAATCATAATAAGAAACAAAGAAGTAGTTGAGCAACAAAAAACAATATTTGAAATATTTTGGAAATTAGCCAAGAAATAAAACTTTAATTCTTCTCCATCATCAAAATCATCTTCCGAACAAAAAACCAAGATAAAAAAATCCCAAAAACAAAAAACGAAGCCCCAACAACAGAAAAAACAAAAGCCTTATTCCCAATAACATTCCCAGTCAAATTAGGAACAGATAAAAACAAAGCCAAAATAAAAGAAGCTAAAATATGTCTTCCTTTAATCTTCCTCATTAAACCTCTAAAAATAAGAGGAGTTTTTTTCTCAGTTACCTCATATAGCGCAGCTTTTCTACCTTCTGTCCTTGCTGCCAAATACATTGTTTCAAGATTTTTCTTATATGCAACATCTTTTGAATTAGAATCCAATTTATCTAATGCTCCCTTATAACATCTTGCAGCATTTCTATGATCTAAAAAAGATTGCTTATAATTACCTGACAAAAATTCAGTTTTAGCATCTTGTTCATATCTATCCCCAGCCAATCTAAAAACTTCAGGATTATCTGCAGAAACGCCAGTCTTATAATATCTTCTAGGTTTTTTATCAATAGCTGAAGTCATATCTCTAAAATAACCCCATCACGTCCAACATTAATAACTCTAGTTTTTCCAATCGTATCTTCAGTCCCAAAAGTCTCATGAATATGCCCATGCAAAAGCAAATCTGGCTTAAACTTTAAAACCGCTTTGTGAATAGAGTCACTCCCTCTAAAACCGATAGATTCAGATATGCCTTTAGAAGGATGCATATGAGTTAACATAACTTTCTTCTCAATTCCTTTAAGACCTTTATGAGCTTTCTCTAAAGTATCAAAAAGTTCTTTCTCGCTTATTCCAGATCTAGGACCTATAGCTGAAGAAGAACTCCCCGCCCCAAAAAACCCAACTCCTTGATAAACCGCGCCGTATCCATGAATATTAGTAACTCCATACAGCTGAGCCAAAAAATCAGTAGTAGCGAAAGAATCCCAATTTCCAGGCAATAGTAAAACTTTCTGATTCTTATCCTTAAACGGTTTAATCAAATTCTTACTTTCACCAAAGCCAGTTAAGTCTCCGCATAAAACAACTAAATCAACCCCTTCTTTTTCAGCGCGAAGCGCAAGTTTCTTAGTAAGCCTAGAGTCTCCATGCAAATCAGATGCCGCTAATATTTTTAATTTCTTCAATGCCATAAAAATCAATATCTTTAGCAATTATAAACGCTTCTAATGCCATTTAAGTCAAATATCGTCTACAATATCAAAAAACTCAAAAAAAGTGAAACAAAATAACTACTATCCAAGATAACAAGCATATAGAAAAACTTAAAAGCGATATATTGATTGGAATATACAGATTACAAA
>Ga0209542_10013634_pt1 | contig 13967 bp, 20 predicted proteins | sample RifCSPhighO2_01_FD_184028 | JGI IMG/M metagenome (GOLD analysis project Ga0209542, IMG submission 184028) | Soil microbial communities from Rifle, Colorado - Rifle CSP2_plank highO2_0.1 (SPAdes) (version 2) | ecosystem: Environmental > Terrestrial > Deep subsurface > Rock core/Sediment ...
AAACTCCTTTCTATAGCAAAGGAGTTTGAAAAACTACAATGAAGCTTCAAGTGATAAAAAGATCAAATTTTTTTTGCGCGTACCCCGAGCGAGGAACACGAATCAGACGGACTCCTGTAGCAATTCAGGTCAGCCCCGCCCGAATCCGCGCCGAACCCCGCGACAGCTTCAAGCACTTTTTTTGGCTTGCTATTGACTCTCCATAAATATTAGTTAAGGAGGGCTGGCTAAAAAAAGAAGATTTACGTGAGCAATTGCAAGGATGGTTTGGATACGCGCAATGGGCAAATACTTATAATCTTAGACAGAAAATATTAAATAAGATCAAAGAGATGTTTAGCAACTGAAAAGCAGAACAATTAACCTTAAAATCCCGGAAAGATAGAAAGCTTTTTAAGCTCCCGCCCTCTGCTGTAATCATATACCCCCCAGGTTTGCACCGCAACCCTGGGTTTTTATCTTCAAAAATTTGCTAATCAACTGATATGGATATAGAAAAAGAGGAAAGAGTTATAATTTTTATTGACGGAAGTAACCACTATCATATAACCAAAAGCATATTTCCTGACAAAAAGTCAACGAGTTTCAATTTTGAGAGATTTATTAACTATCTTGCTCATAAAAGAAAGCTGATAAGAACATACTACTACACTGCTTCGCTGCACAGAAAAAAAGACGAAGAAACATACAAAAAACAGCAAAAATTCTTTGATAAACTAAAGAGAATACCAAAATTTGACTTGGTGTTATGTAGAATGCAAAAAGTAAAAATTGATGGCAAGACAGTATACCAAGTAAAAGAAGATGACATTCATCTCGCAGTAGATATGGTAAAATTGGCGTATAACAATGCTTATGATACGGCTATCCTAGTATCCTCGGATGGAGACTTTGTTCCAGCCGTATTAGCAGTTAAAGAAATAGGTAAAAATGTTGAAAACATAGGTTTTGATACAAAGTTCTCATATCACTTAAAGCAAAATTGTGACAAACTTACGCAACTCAAAAAGGAAGACATTGAACAATTCTTTGAATCGCCAGAAGAAAAGGCCAAAATCAAATAGTCAAAAACTCCCGCACAATTAACCTTAAAAAATCCCTTAATCTAAGCCAAATATGGAAATCCAAGGCGTTAAAATCAATTTCCTCGGCCATTCAGGCTTCCTAATTGAAAACGGAAAGAAAATTGCCATAGACCCATACAACCTTTCAGAGAAAGTGAAGGAAAAAGCAGACATTATTCTAATCACCCACTCGCACTATGATCACTGCTCTATAAAAGACATCCAAAAACTATCAAGAGAAGGAACAATAATCATCGTTCCAGCAGATGCACAAAGCAAAATAACAAAAGTAGAAAAAGTAGAAATGCAGGTTGCAGAAATAGGAGACCAATTATCATTCGGCAACATAAAGATAGAAGTATTCCCCGCATATAACATAGACAAAGAATTCCATCCTAAAAGCGAAGGCTGGCTGGGCTATCTAATTAAAATGGACAAAACAATTATTTATCATTCAGGCGACACAGACAAAATTCCAGAGATGAAAAACCTCACAGGATATGGAAAACACAACAATAATTTCATCGCCTTGCTTCCAGTTTCAGGAAAATATGTCATGGACGCAGATGAAGCGGCTGAGGCCGCTAATATAATCTCCCCAGACTTAGCAATACCGATGCACTACGGCGCAGGCGTCGCCGGCACTCTAGAAGATGCCCAAAGATTCGTCTCTCTATGTAAAGAATTAAACATAAACGCACAACTTTTAGAAAAACTATGACTAAACCGCTTGCAAAATAGCTTTAATCAGTATAAAAACAATTATCGCTATCGCTCCAATTTTCACCACTTGTATTAGTGCCTCTGTTGAGTCCCTTGCCTTATTCATCTTTTAAACACCTTTCTTTTAACCTCTCTTAAATCTAGCCTAATATCTTCTAATTCTTTATCTCTTATAAGCTTTGGGTTAATCTCTTCTTGTCTATCTTCTATATCCCTAATTTTCACATAAATATTAGATAAAACTAGCGCTAAAATAAATATAAAAGAAGCTATTATAATCATAAGGATATTTAGCAAAGAATTAGTCTTGACATAAACAAAATAGTTTACATCAAACTCTACAACAGTGATAACTAAACCCCACAATTCCAAATTAGACTTAGGCATAACTTTTCTTCATCAAATTTACTAATAAATATTTATATACTCGATATGTGAAAGATTTCTATGATTCCATTAGACATTCCGCAATTCCAAGCAGGCTCCGAAAAGCGCTTCGCCAACTTCATTTCCAGCTTAGACAAAAAAGACAAAATAGCCCTAATCAGTCATGGAGCAGATCTAGACGGCATTGCCTCAGCAAAGATAACAAACAAAATAATTAATGCAGATATAATAAAATTTGTAGGTTATGAAGAACTGAACGATGAATTAATTATTGAGCTAAAAAAAGAGAAAGTAACAAAAATAATCATGACTGATCTGGGCACAGATAATCCAAACTTTATAAAAGACCTCCAAAAACTAGCCCCTATCTTAATAATAGACCATCATATTTTCCAAGAAGATTTTAATTCAGAAAAAGTGATATTCATAAACGCGCAAGGATACTGCGCGGCATATTTATGCTACTATCTATTCTCAAAAATCCAAGACCTTGAAGTTTTAGACTGGCTTGTGGCCTGTGCTTCAATCTCTGACTGGATGTATTTCAAAAATCAAAACTGGATGAATCAAGTCTTTCAAAAATATGGGGATACATTTAGAGGAACTCCAGAAGGAATAAAGCAAAGCAAGAAATTCTGGGATCTTCAATGGAAGTTATCTTTGTCCATAATTTATTTCAGAAAAGATATAACAAAAGTTTTAGAATCCATCGGAGAAAAGTTTGGAGACATTGGAGACTTAGAAAAGCATAGCGCAGAAGTGCAAAAAGATATAGACGAGTCTGCAAAAAAATTTGACGAAGAAAAAACAGAAATCACAGACGGCTATTTCTGGGAACTAAAAGAAAAAAGATTCCCAATAAAAAGCATCGTCTCCAACATAATAAGCTCAAAAGATACGCATAAAACTTTCATAATATTAGTTAATAGAGAAACTAATTACGAGATTTCAGCTAGAAGGCAAGATAAAACTGTTGATCTGCCAAATTTACTAAGAAGTCTAATCAGCGGATTTGAAAACTCCAGCGCTGCAGGCCATATTCCCGCTGCAGGAGGCAATTTCCCAGTAACATACTATCAAGAATTCAAAAAGCGCCTAAAAAATCTCTGAAAACCATCCAGTCATAGATAAAAAAGTATATCCTAAAAAGTAATCAAATATATAAACCTCCTCTGCTATAAAATACTAACAAAAAGTTGAAAGGAGGTTAAACAAAGAGATACATGGTTCTAGATTTCGCAAAAGAAGCGATTCAGAATGCCGAAACTCACAGCATAAATTTTGATGAATTGCGTGCAGGAAAAGCCAATATCAAAGTATTTGGTTGCGGTGGCGCCGGATGTAACACCATAACCTGGCTCTTTAATAAAGGAATTAATGGGGCTACGATTTACGGATTAAACACAGACGCACTGCACTTAAGCATCACAAAAGCTGATGAGAAAATCCTTATAGGAAAAGAACTAACTCGTGGATTAGGTTGCGGAGGCTATCCTCAAAAAGGAAGAGAAGCCGCAAAAGAATCTCTGTCGGAGCTTAAAAGATCAACAAGTAATGCCGATATGGTTTTCATATGCACAGGTTTGGGCGGTGGAACAGGAACAGGCTCAGCTCCAGTTGTTGCGCAGCTTGCAAAAGAAGCAGGCGCGGTAGTAATTGGTGTTGTAACAATGCCATTTGAGTGCGAAAAAGCAAGGCACGATAAGGCAGAATTTGGTCTTCAAGAGCTGACAGAAGTAGTTGATACGGTAATAGTTATTGACAACAACAGACTAGTTGACATAGCAGGTAATCTGCCAATGGAACAAGCTTTCGCTGTTGCAAACGAGCTAGTCAGTACAATGATCAAAGGTATTGTAGAAACAATAACTTTGCCTTCATTAATCAATCTTGACTACGCAGACGTTTCTGCAATAATGAAAAACGGAGATGTTGCAGTTATAGGAGTTGGAGAATCCGACACAACTGCAAGAGTTGACGAAGCAGTTAGACAGGCCCTTACTCATCCTTTACTGGATGTAGATTACAAAGGAGCTACGGGAGCATTAATCCATATTACTTGCGGTCCAGACTTTAAACTTGAAGAATTCGCAGGAATAGGTGAGCTGGTAACAGCAAACTTAAGCCCAGAAGCGCAGGTTATAATTGGAGCAAGAATAAATAAGGAATTCGGTGGAAAGGTACGTGTTATTACTATCATGACAGGAGTTAGATCTCCATACATTTTAGGAAGAAGCACGCATCGTGAATCAGCTCCGCAAAGGCCAGAAATGTCTGATTTAGGCATAGAGGTCTTCAGATAAATTTATTTATTTAGTTTAGGAACTTTTATTTTTGCGTTCCTTTTTTGTTTTTCAGAAATAATTTTTTATAAAGATTAGTCTACATTTTTTCGATTACATCTTTTAATCTTTGTAAAGTTGTTTGTGTGAATGGATTATTCAATTCCCCATTTTCTACCCATTCAAAATATTCTACTTCAGTTTTAGTATTACTCAATTTTTTGTAGGTATACCTTACATGATAATTTCCATTGAACGCTTTTAATGTGAAAACACTATCTTTTTCAAATTCAAGCACCGTATAAACTTCCCATTCTAGAGAATCTCCCCTATTCTTATACACAGTACCTATCTTTGGAGGATAATTATCTGTTATTTCTTCTTTAATATGGGAAATCCACAAGGGAGTATTTTGGGGGTTAATAGTAAACTCAAAAACTTCTTTGATAGGTTTATTTATCACAATTACTATCTTGTTCTTATTCATTTTACACATTCATAGTTTTAGATAATATTTACCACGTCGCAGGCTCTTTCATCCTCTTCAAATCCTGTCTCTTGCTATTCCCCCAAATTCCCCAATATATAACATTCTCAAGCTTTTTCTTTCTAGGCGCTTTCGTCTTCAATCTCTCATGCCCCACAGGAATAACCGCCTCAATTCTCATATGACTTGGAATTTTCAACAACTGTTCAACCATTTCATCAGCAAAAGCGCCAATCCAACATCCACTCAATCCTAAATCAGCCAGTTTAAGCAGAAAATTCTCAATCGCCGCCCCCGCTCCCTGTCTCGAATAAATCTTACCTCTTTCTCCATACAAATTAATCATATGTCTATTATCGGAGCAAACAACTACAACGATACCGGCCTCACCAATCCACTTTTGCTGGCATAAATGAGCAAGTTTCTCAATCATCTGCTTATCCTCAATAACAATAAACTTCAAATCATCAATATTTCCAGCAAATGGTGCCTTTGTCGCGGCATCAACCGCCTCCATCACCTCATCCCACTTTGCCTTCTTGTCTTTAAAGCTCCTGACGCTTCTTCTCTTCTCAACAACATCGTCAAATTCCATATTGCAATAAACAAATAGACATATAAAAACCTATTCTTGCTAAAGCCTCACAGTTCTAGCACTCTTCCAATACAGCTCAAAAACCATCTTCATCGCCTCCGAAAACTCTTTATTGGATATAATAATCCCAACTAAATCCCCGCGAACAGTAAACATGGCAACTTTGTTGCCATAAATAAATATCATCGCGGGAAAATCCTTCAAAGAATCAAGAAATCTAATTTCCGTAAGTTTCTTATATTTTGCAGTGTGAAAAATATCTTCATCAGCAGGATCAATAACAATCTTTGCTTTAATTCCTCTCTCCAATCTCATAGTCCTCGCATGCTCTGGCAGATGCTTCAAAACATCCAACGATTTAACATAACCCCCAAAATAGAAAATCTCCTGCTTTACCTTGAATATATCAGACACAATAGTATAAACTCCCTTAAACCCCTCATAAATCTCAATGCTCGAGCCCTCTTTCATCGCCTTCCTCAAACTGCTCAGCTCAGGCAGTATCGCCTCAATCAACCTCTTCTTCTCATCTATCTTATCAACTAATTTTTCTGGATCGCTTGCAGAAAAATAACTAACTCCTCTCTTAACAATTCTCGCAACTAACCCCTTTCCCGTCAAATAACTCAAAGTATTATACACAGTACTTCTCGGAAACTCAACTCTCTTGGCAACCTCCTGCAAAGTCACCTCTCCCAACTGCAATAAAGCAAGATAAACCGCAATCTCCTTCTCCGTCAACCCAAATTCCTTTAACGCTAAATTCAAATCCATAAAATCAAGCACTTTCCGTACTTTTTAACCCTTTCTATTGCCGTCCTTTTTGGTGGGCATTATTTTAAAAGACATCCAATTAAGTTACTACTATGAAAAAGATACAAAATCAAACAAGCAACGAGAACGAAAGATGGGAAAACTACCGTTTAGCTAACAGCAGGTTTCCTAAAGTCAGAGAAGCACAAATAGAGAGACAACTGTTTTATACAGACCCCAAACAAGGAGAGATCATAGTAGAATTAGGAACAGGCAATGGAATTCTAACATTTGAATTAGCAAAAAAAGTCGCCACTTTATCCGATATTGAAGGTACAAACATGCTATTTGGAACAGTATCAATTAACTCAAAAGGACTAGCACCTTTAGGTCAAGTTATCACATATGATTATGAAACGAATAATCTTATACATGTAGCTAAAAATAAAGGAAGTCTGCCAATTCTGCTAGTACATCGGACTGCAGAAGACTCTTTAGGACTGCCTGAGGGAGTTGTAGATAAAGTCTCAACACTGGACTCACTTCATCATTATGATGACCGCTCAAAAAAAACCGGAACATCAGGAAGGCAAAGAGTAATTAATGAAGTATACCGGGGTCTGAAAAAGGGCGGGCTTCTTGTAATCGGCGATATAGCAGACAACACATCAAATCAAAGATATTTTGATAATGAAATGGACAACCCTGGCTCACCTGCTTACTGCCAACCAAGAGGACATCCCCACGACTTTCTTGATGAAAAATTAGCAAGAAAATTATGCGAAAAAGCCGGCTTCAAAAATATTGAATTTAGAGTTAAGCAAATTCCTTTGATGTTTGAAAATGAAGAGCAAGCAAAAACATTTTGGCACACAGTCCATAATGCAAAATGCTCTCCCGACGAGTCTTTAGATGCAGTTAAGAGACATTTGCCTAATTGGAATAAAGATGGAAAGTTCTACGTTGGCTGGGATACACTTTATTTGACAGCGAGGAAATAATGACTCAGAATTTTATAAAAATAAAAACTTCAAAAATAAGAAACTACATAATAGATACCACTGCGAAAGTAGGATGTTATGCTCCAGTTATGGGGGCGATGGAAGCATATAATGGATTAGACGGAGAACAAGTCTTAAAATCTAGAGCAGCTGCTGCTCTTATCGATGTGTTTGCTGCTAGGCTCTATACAAAAACAGCAGATTATCTCTCCAAGAGATTCAATACAGATATTAAGGAAAGGAATTTGAAAGGATGGGCTTTAGATACATTGGCGATGGTGGGAACATATACTCCAGTTTATACAGGGATACTTACTGTGGCAGGAGCAAATACCAGTCAAATAAGCTCCTCTCTTTTGATGGGAGCAGGAATAGCGGCAGCCACTTCTCACCCATTCAGAAAATATGCTTTAATACCTTGGAGAAAATTTTGGGGCTACAAAAAAGATTAAGCAATCTCCCCGCCACCAGCAACCTTCTAGCCCTTTTCCACAAATCCTCAAAAAACCCGCAAGCCTTATATACCCATATACCTCTTATTTGGTACGATTAAACCAATAAATTGGTACAATATGCTTACGAAAAAACAGCTAATCTTGCTGAAGCCATTCCAGGCAAATATTTTCAAAGAACATGGATTCTTGGAGCTAGCAAGGCTTGCGCACGAAAAGTCGCATAATGCTTTGCAGCTTGCCCTTGCTCAATTTTTAAAAGAAAAGATAGTTACAGAAAAAAGAGTAGGAACATCAAAGCTCTATAAAATAAACCTATCAAACGAAACCAGCTATGATTACCTAGAGCTAATTAAATATGAGAACTTATCTCCTGCAATTAAATACTCAATAGAAGCCCTAAAGACAGAAATTGAAAAATACACTCTTTTTTACTCGCTGGTTATATTCGGCTCCTATGTGGAAGGCAAACAAACTAAAAAATCTGATCTAGATGTAGCCGTCCTAATTCCAGATAAGGCACAAGAACAAAACATAAAAATTGCAGCAAACCTAGTGTCATCAAAGGCGCTTATTCCAATCCATACACAAATAATAACCTATGATGAGTTCTTCGAAATGCTCACTAACAAACAATCAAATCTCGGAAAAGAAATTGCAAATAAGCATAGAGCGGTACATAATATCAACATCTTTTACAAAACTATCAAAAAGGCAATAGAACATGGATTCCAATACTAATTTATGCATTGAGCGCTCGGAAAACGAACTAGCCCTGGCTAAAGCAATTCAATATTTAAGCGAAAACGAAAAAACAAAAACAGAAATCTTTAATATTCCAAAAGAGACAACTTTTTACAGCGGGGCAATCGCACACGCATATTATGCAATTTTCTACAGCGCTAAAGCTTATATTATTTCAAAAGGAATTAAACTGCCGGAACAAGGGCAGCATCAGGCAGTTTACTACAGATTTAAAAAATTTGTAAATGAAGGACAAATAAATAAGGAACTTCTTGCCCTTTATAACGAGATTAAAATAAAAGCGGAAATATTGCTTGAGATTCTAGATAAAGAAGAAGAGAATCGCACAGTATACACATATTACAAACTCCCGCAAGCAAACAAAGAGCCCGCTCAAAAGTCAATTGACAACGCACAAGTCTTTGTCTCTCATATTAAAGCTCTAATAGACCAAGTTAGTAAGCAATAAGCCGCTTCCTAATCTTATTCAAAAAGCCTCTTTCCAAGGAAAAGGAAAAAGCTCGCCCAATCTAACTTTCTCCTTCTTTGAAACAATTACCCAAGTATTTTTCAGATTTTTCTCATTCATATCATACATAATTTCTCTACATATACCGCAAGGAGGAATAACTTTATCTTTGTAAACTGCAACAATTATCTTAATTTCATTTTCTTCTGGCATCATTTTAAAAATTGCAGTTCTTTCTGCACAGAGTTCTACCTGTATATCTTCCATGCTCATTCCCTCAAAAATATTTCCGTTTTTGGAGATTAAAACAGCCGAAACAGAATGTTTTTTAGAGACATACTTTTCCTTCCAAAGCTTTTCTGCTTTTTGAATTAATTCTTTATCCTCTCTTGTTAATTTCATTTTCTATCTATAAGAGATTAATTTTATTATTTATTTAAAGCTAACTAATTTCCTCAAGCAATCTCCCCGCCGCCAACAACCTTCTCGCCTTTATACAAAACAACGCTCTGCCCCTCAGCAACCCACTCAATTCCCTTCTTCAAAACAAAAACCCATTTCCCTTTTATCTTCAACAATCTTCCTAGATGAAGCTTGCCAAGATGCCTAATTCTCGCCTTCAATCCTTTCTTAGCAAAATCCTTATGATTAACTAAATGCAATTTCCCAATTTTAATCCTATCTTTCAGCAAAGCTTCATGCCCATAAGGCGCAACAACTAAAATATTTCCTTTTCTTTTCTCAGCCACATAAACTTTAGTTCCAACTTTACTCCTATAATTCTCATCAATAATTATACCAATATGATCACCTGCCCTCTGTCCTATAGTAAAATAACTTGTTCCCGGATGCTCTCCAATTATCTCGCCCTCGGGCGAGATAACCTTACCTTTCTTCTGCTTAATCTTCTTCTCTAAAAATGCCCGAAGATCAACTTTGCCCACAAAACAAATTCCCCTAGTTCCTAACTTATTCCAATTAGGAAATCTATTTCGCCAAGCTATCTTTCTCACTTTATCTTTTTGCAAACCCCCAACGGGAAATAAAGTATGCGATAAATCATCCTGTTTAAGTCCATATAAAAAGTACGATTGATCTTTGCCTTTATCCTTGCCCATTAATAAAGAAAAACCTTTCTTCCCTTTCCTAATCCGTGCATGATGTCCTGTAGCAATATAATTTGCGCCTAACTTCCTTGCCTCCCGCCAAAAAAGAGGAAATTTTATTACAGTATTGCATAAAATATCTGGATTTGGAGTCAATCCTTTCTTATAGTCCATAAACATCGGCTCCAAAACTAATTTTTTATACTCCTTTTCAAAATCAAAAGTCACAAATGGAATATCTAAAATAGCACATATTTTCTGCGCGTCTCTTCTATCATCAATCCAGCTGCATTCTCCAGTCAGCTTATTCTTCGTTTCAGAAAAGTTCTTCATGAATGCACCAATAACCTTATATTTCTTCTTAAGCAAAAGCGCAGTTACTGAAGAATCCACTCCTCCAGACATTGCAATGACAACAGTTTTCTTCTCCATACAAAATTCAAATAAGATGAGTATAAAAATATGAGCGACTCTGCGAGGACTCGAACCTCGGACCCCATGATTAACAGTCATGTGCTCTACCGGCTGAGCTACAGAGTCTCAAAAACTCAAAATAAAGTTCTTATTTAAAGATTGCTATTCAAACTTCAATAAAAGCAAAATCGGCTAAAAATCATATAAATTCAAAATAAAAATATTTATATCTAAAACAGAAAAACTTTACACAAGATACATTTCTGCAAAATCATCAAAAAGTTTTATCGTCGGCGAAAATTTCTATCCAAAAATAAAAATTTATCAAAAATAGATTTTTCAGATACATTTATATACAAAAATTTACTATTATATTTAAGTAAATTGGAGTTTCAAAATGAAAAAACACGCGAAAAGAAAAACAAACAAGAGAGCAAAAAAGCCCTCAAGAAAGAAATCTGGAAAGAAAAAGAGAAGATAAAAAAATAATCTTTTGTTTTTTTACTTTTTATTTAATCTTTCTTCAAACTTTCTCTGCTTTCTAAATCTATTTATTCCTTCCAAATATTTATACACATTCGCCTGCTTAGCACCACGGATCAGATTCGTCAAAGCAAGTAATGCTGTATTAATATTTTCTGCCAGCCCGATAATCCCGACAAAATTCTCCTTCTGAATAAGATAACAGCTGGAAATATCCTCTATTGTGTTCAAAGTCTGCCCTTTCGCCCCGATAATTCTCGCTCGAACATCATACAAATTTTTTCTCCTTGTAAAATCTTTTATATTGATCTTCTTAAAAATAAAATTCTCGTCCTTTAATAGCAATGCGCGAGCAGCAGAAAATCCAAGAGCCATTGCTTCCAAAACCAATCCGGCAACATACTCGTCCATAGACTCACCTTCCACATTAACATTCTTGCCTTTAATAAAAATCTTAACTTTCAGCCGTTTCTCTAACATCTCTTTATTCAGTCTCAATTCCCTAACGCTGCCAAAAACTATAGTTTCCATAAAAAATGAAAGAAACTATCCCTTTTAAAACTGCTTATAGTAATACACAATTTATCTTCATATTATCTTTACTATCAAGAAAAAGATATACAAAATTGAAAGAAGATTATGCCCATCGCGATACATCACAAACCCTTCGGGTTTTACCTCGGCTTAAAAGCCGAGGTTTGTCTGTGGTTTGTGAGACCCAGAAAATCCTTTGCAATTAAACCTCTGCCTAAAGACAGAGGATTTCACGATGGTTAACATTTAAATAAATAAGATAACAAATTAAGTAATGTTCAAAAAATACGGCCTTGTAGGAATTTTGCTTATAATCCTAGTTGAAATAAACTTCTTTCTAAAAATAGAACCTTTAGCAAGTTGGTATTTCCCGCTCATCTGGTTTGGATACATTCTGACGATAGACGCACTGGTCTATAAGATTAAAGATAAATCCTTAATAACTAACAGATTTCCGCAATTTATAGGAATGCTCATAATCTCTTCGTTATTCTGGTGGACGTTTGAATTTTTCAACTTATCAATAAATAACTGGTCATATGTCGGAACAGAAAGCATAAGCCATGCGAAAAGCCTCTTCGGTACAATCGCTTTTTCAACAGTCCTTCCTGCTTTATTTGAAACAGTTGAACTAATCCATTCTATACATTTGTTTGACAAAATAAAACTAAAGAAGAAACATAAAATAACAAAATCATTCCTGCACACAATGACTCTTCTTGGAATAATCTGTTTTTTCGCTCCGATATTCCTTCCAAATTTTGCTTTCCCACTTGTCTGGCTTAGCTTTTTCCTAATTCTTGATCCAATAAACTATTTACACAAACAGCCAAGCATCATAGGCCATCTAAAGGACAAAAAACTGCTAATCCCCCTATCTCTTCTTCTTGCAGGAATAATCCTAGGATTTCTCTGGGAATTCTGGAATTATTGGGCAGTAATCAAATGGGAATACAATATTCCCTTCTTAGGATTCTTCAAAATATTTGAAATGCCCATTCTTGGATATTTTGGATACTTTCCATTTGCATTTGAATTGTATGCTATGTACTGGTTCGTCCGCTCGCTCTTCATCCATAAAGAACGCTTACTTGTAGAATAAGGCAAGGCTATCTGTTTTCTCTACCTTCCTAAAATCCATCTTGAATCCCTTTTAACAATCCTCTTTTTTGAAGCTGCGAAATAGAATTCGGCGTGTACTTGAATATAATATCTCCTTTACCATCATCATCCGGCCAAATCTGAATTAAAACAACATCTTTAGGTCTAAGCCACAAACTTCTCTTATATCGCCCAGGCACTCTGCAATTTCTAACTTTTCCATCATTACAACTTATTTCCATTCTATTTCCGCCGTATCTCTGCGTCACAACTCCAATTGCCTCGCCTTTTCTAGGAATTCTAACTCGCATAGGCACCTGCCCAAGATTCTGAAGATTCTGCTGCCCAGGCTTTACAGCCCCAGCTGTCTCTTCCTGCACTTCCTCAAAATCGCCAAAAGCGTTTTGTTCTTCCATAATCATTCTAAAAAACCCCCATTTAAAAACCTTTCAAATGAGAACAAGCACGAAAGGCACACCGTCAACAGTCATCTCACTGCCTTTAACAACAATTCCCGCATCAAAAGCAGTCCTAACCGCCTCTTCTCCAACAATATTAAAAGTCGCATCATCATTCGCCTCTTTTCGCATCAGCTCAACAACCTTTCCATAATCCATCTCCTCACCTTTATAAAAATTCTCGCGGACATCCAAAACTCTCTCTCCTTCCTCAAACTTCTTGCCTAATAAATTAGAATCGCAAACCGCAACTACAGTTCTATAACTCCTATGCAATTTCACGTACATGCATAAGCAAGCCTTTCCACAATATAAAAACCTAACTCCTTAAACACACTAAACTAGCAAAAAACCATAAAAACCACACGATTATTTAACAATCCAAACCCTAACCAACTAACATAATTTTATCCCTCAATTTATAAATTACTAAACCAATTACTAAAATAAAAAATAAATCTCTTTATTTCAAACCGCCCATTCTACAAACAGTTATTCCACAATTAGGACACTTTCCCTTTGCAATCTTAGTCCCTCTCTTAGTAAGCGACTCTTTGGGGTCCTTTATGTCAACCATTTTTTTGCACTTTACGCAATATCCTTGTACCATTTTTACCTCCTTATATCTCCTTTATTTCCCTTCGTTTCTGGGTATTATAAACCTTACTCTCATCCCTTCACAGGGCTCTTCGCCCCGCAAGCTAGACAATGCTTAAACTTGATTCCTTTTTCAACAACAATTTCCGTATCTGGCTTCTTGCATTCATGGCAAATAACAAATCCCTCAGCATACTGAACAATTTTATCATTAATCCTTGCAGAATTTATTTTGGAATTTAAAATAAGTCTCTCATTTTCCGTTTTGCCAAAAACTGCCAATTCCTTCTGTAAAAACCTAGACAAATGATCAACGG
>Ga0209542_10013635_pt1 | contig 13966 bp, 14 predicted proteins | sample RifCSPhighO2_01_FD_184028 | JGI IMG/M metagenome (GOLD analysis project Ga0209542, IMG submission 184028) | Soil microbial communities from Rifle, Colorado - Rifle CSP2_plank highO2_0.1 (SPAdes) (version 2) | ecosystem: Environmental > Terrestrial > Deep subsurface > Rock core/Sediment ...
AAAAGAATCCTTATTTATGGAGTCTTGAATCTGTTAAAAGACCATTAACAAGAGTTTCCGCGCTGGTTTCCAATAGGGGCTTAGGTGACAGGTTGTGCATTGATGGCGACAACGTTGGCAGTAATAGGTTGGGCTATGCTTTCGGGGTAAGTAAGGCTGGCGAAGCCAGTCGCGCTTAAAAATAGGAGTAAAAATGGCAGAATATACACCAAGAATTGTAAGGGGAAGAACAGAACTTATAGTTCCTCATAAAGAGGGAGAATTAGCATTTGTTCATCCACCAGAAGGTCCTGATAATTATCAAGCTGTTGGAAAAGCACTTTTAGCAAGAAGTTTAAGCATTCCAACAGGAGAGCAGACAACTTCTTTGCTTCATGGAGCATATGATTCTCAAGAGCCAGAATTTGTAGAAGTTCAAAAAATTATGAGAGATAGATGGCTTTGGGTTTTTAATAGCAACTTATGGACCCCAAAAGGAGTTTATGTTGTTCATGATGGTCAAGCTATTGGTCTAAGCCAAGAATTAGCACAAAATGATTTAGAAGAAGTATTAAGAAATGGAACTGAATCAAATGGAATAAGATTTAGCCAAGATGGTAATGTTAGATTCGCTCCTAAAGAAACTTACAGATTGGGAGAGCATACGCCAGAATCCTTAGCAAGTGATGGTTTTGTAGTTGCAAGTTACGGAGTTGAAGGATCTAAATCATTAGCAGAAGTTGCATCTAAATTTAGAGGAAGACCATCTACTTATGGTATTAATGTTAAAGAAAGAGAAAAATCCATACAAAGAGTATCCGCGCTGGATTCCGATTGGGACTTGGATTACTGGTTGTGCGTTGTTGGCAACAGCGGTGGCGATTATGGGGATGGCTATGCTTTCGGGGTATAATTAAGTGCCGACGGCACTGCAAAAATTTTATATTTTACACTATTAAATCCTAAATAAACAACTTTTATTAACTAAGTTCTATTTTCTTATTTTGTCTTAGTTTGCCTAGGCTAAACTAGGGCTACATGCTCGTTGATAGTGCTGTTCAATAGCCATAAAATTCAACCATAACATCTAGTAAGTATTTCTGAACAATGAAATGGTGGTGATTTACTTTCAATTAATGAGCTACATAGTCGGTCCGCGCTGAATTCCAATAGGAACTTAGATAACAGGTTGTACGTTAATGGCAACAACAATGGCAATAATAGGAATGGCTATGCTTTCGGAATAGCCCTAGATACTAAGACATTATACATGAAAACCTACAGAAATATATACAAAGAAATAACTTCAGAAGAAAATCTATGTCTTGCGTATAAGAAAGCTAAAAAAGGCAAAAGTAAGAAGAGTTACGTTATAGATTTTAATAAAAAATTAAAAAACAATCTCTCTGAGCTAAGATCAGAATTGATATTTCACTCTTATCAGCCAAAGCCACTAGAAACAGTTATAGTAAGAGACCCTAAAACAAGAAAAATCTCTAAATCGGATTTTAAAGACAGGATAGTTCATCATGCTCTGGTTAATATTCTAGAGCCTATTTTTGACAAAACATTTATTCACGACTCCTATGCCAACAGAAAAGGTAGAGGAACTCACAAGGCAGTTGAGAGATTTGAGAAATTTATGAGGGTAATAAGCAAAAATGGAAAGGTAAACAGCTGGTTTAACAACAATCAGGTAAAAGGATATGTGCTAAAAGCAGACATCAAGCATTATTTTGAAGAGGTAGATCACGAAGTCTTGCTTAATGCTATAAAGAAGAAAATTAAATGCCAAAAAACATTATGGTTGATTAGAAAAATAATAGAAAACTATGGGGGGGGGGCGAACTCAAGAAAGGAATGCCTTTAGGCAATCTGACCTCCCAATTTTTTGCTAATGTTTATCTCAATGAATTAGATAAATACATTAAACACGAACTAAAATGTAAGTATTACATCAGATATGTAGATGACTTTGTAATTTTGCATAATTCTAAAGAACAAATTGAAATTTGGAAATGTGATATTGATAAATTCCTAAAAGATAGATTAAAACTTGAGTTACACAGAGATAAGTCCAAAATAATTCCTTTATCAAGGGGAATAGACTTTGTGGGATTAGAAATTTTTATCATCATAGGCTTTTAAGGAAAAGAAATGTTAGGAAGATGAGTTTAATTATCAGTAAGTACAAAAAAGAAGAAAGCTCTAAAGAAAGACTATTTGAAAGTTTTCAAGGCTGGAGTGCTTATGCTAAATGGGCTAATAGTTACAAGCTAAGGAAAAGACTAGAAAGAAATATTAATCCCTTGTAATTAGGCCTACCAATCGCTTTTTTCGAAACGTTTTTATAACTACTTCTTAGATTTTCTCTAATGAGAATAATTCCGATAATAGGGGCATTAATATCATTTGCCATAGTAATGTTTTTTATTCCAAAGCTAATCAAATACCTAAAGAAGATAGGCATAGTAGTAAAAGATCAAAACAAGCAAGATAAACCATTAATTCCTGTTTCTGCAGGTCTAGTTGTCGTTGGGGGGATGATAGGTGGTTTAATGAGCTATGTGTTCATTCAAACATTTTTTTACAAAGACTCCTCATCTTTACTCCTAACATTCGCAGCTACAACTTCTTTGCTATTGGTAACATTAGTGGGGTTTATAGATGATTTGCTAGTAAACAGATCAAAAGACAGAACATCAGGATTAACACAATGGCAAAAGCCTTTATTGACAGCAGCTGCAGCAATACCTTTAATGGTAGTTAATGCAGGAACATCAGTAATGTGGTTTCCTTTTATAGGAGAAGTTAACTTTGGTTTAATCTACCCTTTAGTTCTAATTCCTCTAATATTTATAGGCTCTTCAAACATGGTCAACATGCTAGCAGGATTCAACGGGTTAGAGGCAGGTTTAGGTCTGATTTATATAGGAAATCTCGGACTATACGCATATCTCAACAATAGGCCATTAGCAGCACTTATTGCAGCAGTAACCTTTGCATCTTTATTGGCATTTTATTATTATAACAAATATCCTGCAAAAATATTTCCAGGAGATTCACTAACCTATTTTTTAGGAGCTTCTTTAGCAACAATAGCAATTGTGGGTAACATAGAAAAAGCAGCATTGATAGTTTCAATACCATTTTTTATAGAATTTTTCTTAAAAACCCGAGGTAAGTTTAAAAAACAAAGTTTTGGTCATTACGAAAATGGGAAAGTTAAGTCACTATATGATAAAGTTTATTCTATACCTCACTTCTTTACAATAAAGGGAAGATTTACAGAAAAGCAAGTGGTATACTTAGTTTTATTGATAGAACTAATCTTTGCAGGATTAGCGTGGGTGGTATAGTTGATAAAAAAAATAAGATCTATCTTGCTTAAAGGGTATTCAAAAGATAAAAGCCTAGTAAGGGACAGTTTTATTCTTTTTATAGCAACAATGATCATCAACATAATGGGATTTGTTTTTCATTTTTTCATGGGCAGAGCCTTAGGCCCAAGCAGTTATGGGGTCTTAGGAGCCTTGATGTCTTTGCTATTCCTGCTTGTAGTCCCAACTGTAACAATACAAACAACATTAACAAAATTTGTTTCAGAGTTAAATGCAGAAAAGCAATACGGCAAAGTAAAACACCTTCTTACAAGCATGCTGAAAACTTTTTCAATTATTTCCCTAATAGGTTTAATAATCTATATCTTTCTTAGCAAGCCAATAGCTTCTTTCTTGCACATCCCAGTAGCACCAGTACTTATCTTTGGTGGTTTTCTTGTTTTTGCTTTGTTATTGCCTATTTCAAGGGGAGTGATGCAGGGGTTGCAGTGGTTCAAAAATTTAGGAATTAATATGGCATTCGAAGGAATATCAAAAGTGGTTATAGGGATCTTTTTAGTAATGATTGGTTTAGGGGTAAATGGAGCAGCATATGCAATATTTATAGCATTCATGATCTCATTTTTCATAACATACTTCCCATTAAAAAAGATTTTAGAGCATAAAACAGAAAAATATTCTTTAAACCAAGTATATGCATACCTCTTGCCCGTAACATTGACATTATTACTACTTGCTTCATTTTACAGCATTGACATCTTATTGGTAAAACATTTCTTTGATCCAGTATCTGCAGGCCATTACGCAGCAGTTTCTCTTATAGGCAAGACTGTATTCTTTGCAACTATCGCAATAACCCAGGTGATGTTTCCAAAAGTTTCAGAATTATTCAATCAAAAAAAGCCTCATAAAAAACTCCTAACAAAATCTCTTTTCTTAATATCTCTTATAGGGATCCCAATGTGTATTGTTTATTTCATCTTCCCAGATGTAGCGGTAAAAATGTTCTTTGGAAGTGAGTATCTGGACGCTACAAATTTACTTTGGAGATTTGCAGTATTTATGTTAATGTTTTCTTTTACATATACGATAGCAATGTACAATCTTTCAATAAATAGGCTTAAATTTCTTTTTGTCTTATTGTTATTTAGCATAATAGAAGCATTAGCGATATGGTTTTATCACACCAGCTTGTTACAAATAGTGACTATATTAATGGGCATAGGTTTTGTAATGTCAACAGCAATGTTTTTAACAACATTATTGAGAAAGAATGAGTACTAAACTATCAATAATAATACCTGCATATAATGAAGAAAAAAGGATTTCTAAAACTCTTGAACTTTATTTGAATTATCTAAAAGGAAAAAAAAATTTTGAAATTCTTGTTGTTATAAATGGCTGTACCGATAACACTATTGGTGCTGTCAGCAAGATAGCAAGGAAGAATAAAGAAATAAAATTTGTTGATATTGGCAAGGTCCCTAGTAAAGGAGCTGCATTACTTGAAGGATTTAAAAGGGTAGAATCAGAACTGATAGGCTTTGTAGATGCAGATCTTGCTACAGGACCAAGTGCATTCTATGATTTAGTAAAGAATATGCAGGATTATGATTGTGTTATAGCTTCCAGATGGATAAAAGGAGCAAAAATGGAACACCGCCAGCCAATAACCAGAATAATTGCTGGCAGAACATTTAACCTGTTGGTTAACTTATTCTTTAACCTAAGAATCAATGATACCCAGTGCGGAGCAAAATTATTCAAAAAACATGCAATAAAAAAGATTCTCCCTTATATTGGCAAAACAACGGGATGGGCGTTTGATGTAAACCTTCTTTACGCTCTAAAAAGAGAGAAGTTTAAGATAAAAGAAATACCTACTGAGTGGAATGAGCCAGGAGGATCTCATGTAAGGTTAAAAACAATTTTTGAGATGTTCTTGGCAATTATCCGGTTAAGATTGGTATACTCTCCGTTTAGGTTTATAGTAATAGTCTTGAATAAGGTAAAAAATGTCATATAAATTTTCTTTAGTAATAGCTTTAGCACCAGAAAGAAAGATAGAAGTTCTTGATTCTTTAAAGGAAATGGATTACGATCCTAAAAAGTACGAGGTAATAGTTGAAGTGGGAAAAAATCCATCTGAAAATCGTAATAGGGGAATACAAAAAGCAAAGGGAGAAATAATTGCTTTTATTGATGATGATGCAAGAGTGAATAAAGATCTTCTTAAAAATGCAGAGGAATTTTTTAATCAACATCCAGAAATAGATGTTGTAGGCGGTCCACAACTAACACCTAAAGATGATTCTTTTTTTGCAAAAGCTACAGGATGTGCACTTTCCTCATTCTTCGGAACATATACTATGAGCAACAGATACAGGCTAGGCGAGTTAAGTCTCAATGCAGATGAAACTAGTCTAACCTCAGCAAATTTTTTTGTAAGAAGGAAAGTATTCAAAAAAATAGGAGGATTCAATCCCCTTCTTTTTCCAGGAGAAGATCCAGAACTTATCACAAGAATGAAACAAAATGGAATAAAAGTTGCCTATTCCCCTTCAATAATAATTTATCACAGAAGAAGAAGCGATTACACCTCTTTTTGCAAGCAATTTTTTAAGTATGGCAAAGTAAGAGTATTAAAAGAAAAGATAAACAAGAAAAAAATAGGATTAGTATTTCTTACTCCCTCTTTGTTTACGTTATACCTAATTCTTGTAGTCCCACTTACAGTAATCCATAAGATATTTCTACTCCCTTTAGCCATTTACTTTATCATAGCTCTAATTTTTTCAATTGCCATATCTCTAAGAAAAAATATTCTTTATTTGCCCCTATTACCTTTCATTTTTCTTTCCATTCACGCTTCATATGGTCTAGGAATGCTTTACTCCATGTTAAAACCAAAAAAATAGGTTTAAATAGCTTTAATGATAAAATTTCTTATGAAATTTCAGAAGGTTCTTTTTATTGCACCAGCAACAGAATTTGGAGCCTATCCTCCATTAGGAATCCTTAGTGTAGCTGCATACTTAAGAGAAAAAGGATTTGAAGTAGGGGTAACAGATTACTCAGGATTAAAATTAACCAAAGAAAAGGTTAAAAGAGACATTTCCAAGTTTAATCCGGACATAGTAGCTATAGGCGTTCTGACAGGTCCTGGATTAACAAGGGCAATAATGGTAAGTGATATAGCAAAAGAACTTAATAAAATTGTAGTTTGGGGAGGACCACATCCAACGATATTACCACACTTAACATTAAGCCATCCAGCAATAGATGCAGTGATAATGGGAGAGGGAGAATACTCTTTAGAAGAATACTTAGCATATCTTAATGGATCAAATCAAGAGCCAAAAGGAATGGGATTAAAGATAAGTAACAAGATAAAAATAACCCCCGCCCAAGATAAGTTCATTGACATAAACACAAAACCAATGCCAGCTTGGGAATTAATAAAAGATATAGACAAGTACTTTCCTTATTCTAAGTATAATTATGTTTTACTGGAAGCAAATAGGGGCTGTCCCTACAAATGTGGTTTCTGCCATCATGCAAATGAGGATGTAAAATCTTATGGAGGAAAATTCAGAAACTTGAGTGCTAAGAGATTATTAGAACAATTCGATTATGTAAAAACACTCACCAAAAAGCACATTTCAAGAATGGACATTGGAGGAGACATGCATCTAACAAACCAATCATTTACAGAGCAGTTTGTAAAAGAACTAAAAGAATCAGGAAGGCATATAGGATGGCATACAGTAAGCAGATTTGATGTTATGACTGAAAAAATGGTTGATTTAATATCTGATGCAGGATGCGAAGGAATAATGCTTGGTTGTGAATCAGGAAGTCCAAGGATCCAGAGAATGCTGGGCAAAACAATAATCTTGGATAAAGCAAAAAAAATCACTAAAAAGCTCAGAGACAGTGGGATAATGGTTACAATTACTTACATGATGGGGCATCCCGATGAAACTTCAGAAGAAATTAATCTAACAAAAAAATTCATGAAAGAGATATCTGCAGATCAAAACTTGTTACAAATATATAGACCTTTCCCAGGTACACCTTACTTTGATCTATGTTTGCGTGAAAACAAGCTACAGATGCCCAAATCTCTGAAAGAGTATGTTACTTTTGGGGTTCTAGGCCATCATGCAAATATTTCAAAAGTCCCAGTTTCAGTTTTATTGAGGGAGTTTTACAAAGAAAATGCATATGAACAAACAAGATACTTTATCAATCAACAAAGATTTTTCTTAAAAAAACAGATGTATGACCAATTCTTTGATCATTTCAAAAATAATAAATTTACTTTCAAAATAAAAGAGTTTCTAACTGTCTCAGCAAGATGATAGCCGTAACCGGAGCAACAGGATTTTTAGGAAGGCATTTGGTAGCAAGACTAAGAAACAAAAATATTAAATGTTTGGTAAGAAAAGAAGATCACGGATTTAAAAAAGTAAAAGTAATAAAGGGAAACCTTAATGATAAAAAAGCTTTAGATACTCTGGTTAAAAATGCAAAAGTTGTTATACATTTGGCAGCTGTAATAGACCACAAAGATAAGGAAGAGTATAAAAAAGTTAATATAGAAGGCACAAAAAACCTCATAAACGCATGCAAAAACAATAAGGTAAAAAGGCTTATTTTTGTAAGCTCTATGGCTTCTACAAAAACACATTTGGATGATTATGGCAAAAGTAAGTCAGAAGCAGAGAATTTATTATTAAACTCCGGGTTGGAAGTGACAATACTAAGGCCTTCTTTCATATATGGAAAAAACAGCAACAGTATGCAAAAACTCTTGGAATTTCTGCACAAATTTAAAGTCATACCCATAGTAGGCGATGGAAAATACAAGTTCAGACCTGTCCATGTAGATGATGTTATAACTGCTATTACATTATGCATAAACAGTAAAAAAGCAATAAACAAAACATATGATATTCTGGGAAAAACAGAATTAACTTTCAATGAGTTTATCGATCTAGTTTGTAAAAAATACAATATTAAAAAGCGAAAAGTTCATATACCTATATCACTATGTTTGCCTATAAGCTCAATAGGTTCTCTTATTACTAAGAATTTTCCATTAAAGAAAGCCTTTGTTTTAAGTATAAAATCTGGCACAACAGGCAGCATAGAGCATGCAGAAAGGGATTTAAGTTATAAGCCTATGAGCTTTTCAGAGGGGTTGAAAAAATAAATGCTATACACTCATATTCTCAGAAGAAGCATATCATGGAGATATCCTGTTAGGGTTTTGGAAAATGCATGGTATGCAATGCGCTCTGCACCTACAGCACCAACACCCTTTAAACTAAAACTGGAAAACACCACAGTTTGTAATCTCAGGTGCAACATGTGCCCCCATGGAGTTGGCTTAAAAAGGCCTATAGGCTCATTATCTTATGAAAATTACAGGCATATTTTTGATCAGATTTATCCTTGTTATTTGAACCTAACAGGGATAGGAGAACCTTTATTGAACAAAGATATTTTCAAGATAATTGCGCATGCAAGGTCAAAAAGAACTTTTGTAAAACTTGACTCTAATGCTACCCTGTTAAATAGGGAAAACGGAATAAAAATGCTCAATGCTTCTCCCAACATATTATCGATTTCCATAGATGGTATGAAAAAAGAAACATTCGAAAAGATAAGAGTAAGGGCAAATTTTGAAACAGTAATACAGAATACAGAAAATTTCGTCAAATTAAAAAAAGAATTAAAAAAAGAAGATACAAAAATTCATACATTCATGGTAGTTCAGCAAGACAATCTTATGCAATTGCCAGAATACATAAGGTGGGCAGGTAAAATCGGTGTAGACTCAATAAATGGAACATTTGTTATTCGTTTAGGAATGAATGAAAACAAGGATATCGGGTTAGACTCTTGCTCACCTGAAGATATTAAAAGGGTAAGAAAAGAAACAATAGAAGCTCTAAAAGATGCAAAAACAGAAGTAAGAATAGGAAACTTAGTCAATTTTCTTTATAAATTTGAGAATATTCAGGGTGAGAGTGTAAATAAAGGCCATAACATGATGGCAGCATGTTATTTGCCATGGTACACCCCTTATATAACATGGGACGGAAATGTATGTCCTTGTGATTTTTATGCTGAAAATGAAATAGTTTTTGGTAATGTGTTTGAAGAGCCTTTTATGAAAATCTGGAATAATGAAAAAGCAAGAGCATTCAGAAAGCAATTAATAAAGAAAAGAGTAGGCATCTGTGCATCCTGCGGGGTCAATGAAAATATCCTTTATGACAAATACAAGTTTATCAATAAAATGCCTATAGTTCAAAAATTAACACATAGAAAGCATTAAAATTCTTATTTTCTTATACGCTATATGGAAAAACTTCCCAAGGTCAGTTTTATTATCCCCACTTATAACGGCAAAAAATTAGTAAAACGTTGTTTAAATGCTATTCTCTCCCAAAAATATCCAAGAAAGAATATAGAAATCATCGCAGTTGACGGAGGCAGTATCGATGGCACTTTAGAATTATTAAAAAAATATCCAGTTAAGATTATTAACAACAAAAAAAGGTTTCCAGAAGGAAAAGGGATGGGCAAATCTCAGGGCGTTAAAGCAGCTAAAAATGAACTAATTGTTTTTGTGGATCAAGACAATGAAATTCAAGGTGATTCTTGGCTGTTAAACATGGTTGAGCCTCTGATAAAAGACAAAGAAATAATTGGTTGTGCCTGCAAATTGAAAGTAGAAAAAAGAGATAATATCACAAATCGCTATCTAAGCTTGGTTGGTACAGATCCATTTGCAATTTATCGTTCTATAGAAGGGAGAATGGCTTTAAATAAAATCAACTTAAAAGATGAAGGCAATTACTTTACCTATATAATAAAAACAGAAAACTGTTTATGCACGGGGGGAAATTGTTTTATTATAAGAAAAAAGTTACTGAATGAAATTCATGGCTATACCCAAGATGTAGAAATGATATATGAACTAGCTTCAAGAGGAAAAAACAAATTGGCCATACCAAAAAATGCTTATACCCATCATTTGACAATTAATAGTTACCTAGAATTCTTAAAAAAAAGAAACTTTTGGGCAATGCACCAAAGATCCAAGAACCTGGAAGGAAGGAAATATTCATGGGAGCCAAAAACTTTTAGGGAGTATAAAACATTTTTATCATTTTTCATAAAAGCTATAACCATAATCCCGAACTTTATTATCTCTTTAAAGTGTTATATCAAAACTAAAGAATCTGCATGGTTACTGCATGCTCCCTCTGTATTTTTAATCACATTAATATATGCAAAAGTAGGGTTCCAGGGAATGTTTAAGAAAACCTTATAAAAGTAAAGCTCCTTTTAAAATAATGAAAAAGACGCGTGTTCTATTCGTAATTCCTCCATTAAGAGGGGATTTAAGAGCGGGAATTAGAAATGTTAAAATCCCTTTAGGAGCAGCTTATTTAGCAGCATATTTAGAGAAAAATGGTTTCTTTGTCAGAATCATAGATGCTTTGGCGCATTATGACCAAGTAAAAAAAATCGGAAAAAACATGTATCACGTTGGTTTGGATTATCAAGAAATAGAAAAGAGAATGCGTGAAATTAAGCCAGATGTTGTAGGGATTAATTGCGGTTATACAGCCTATGAACAAGATGCTTTTGAAATAGCAAATTTGGCTAAAAAAGTAAACCCAAATTGCTTAGTTGTTTTCGGAGGAGCACATTCTTCAGCCAATCCTTCATCAGTATTCAAAAATCAAAATGTTGATTTAATAGTTTATGGAGAAGGAGAGTTTACATTTAATGAAGTAGTTTCCAAATATGAAAATAATGAGCAATTAGTAAACATAGAGGGGACAATTATCAGAAGCAAGGAAGGTCCAATAAAAAATAAACCCCGAGAATTCATAAAAAATTTAGATGAATTACCTTTCCCCGCTAGGCATTTGCTCCCTATGGAGCGTTACATTAATCATCCAGACAGCTCTTTATGGGCTATGCGAGGAAGAAGCACTGACATAATCACAAGCAGAGGCTGCCCTCAACATTGCTCTTTCTGCTCAATATTTACTGTGTGGGGTAGAGTTTGGCGCTCAAGGTCTCCTAAAAACGTGGTAGATGAAATAGAGCATATAGTTAAGACTTACAAGGTAACACAATTTAGGATACAAGATGATAATCTTGCTGTATCTGGTAAAAGAATCAAGGAAATATGCGAAGAAATAATAAAAAGAAAACTCGATATAAAATGGTACACCCCAAATGGAATTGCTATATGGACCTTAAATGAAGAAATTTTAACTTTAATGAAGAAAGCGGGTTATTACTTGGCCATATTTGGTATTGAATCTGGTAATGAAGAAACTTTAAAATATATTGACAAGCCTATTAACTTGAAATATGCTAAAAAAATAATAGCAACTTGCCATAAGCTAGGAATATGGACTTGCTCTACATTTTTAATCGGCTTTCCGCATGAAACAAAAAAACATATTAGAGATACAATTGAATTCGCTAAAAGTTCAGGCTTGGATTTTGCACAATTTTACGTAGCTCAGCCTTATGCTGGAACTCCTCTTTATGAAAAATTTGAAAAAGAAGGCTTACTAGATGAAGGAATAAAAGAGTCAAGCAGCCTTGGTGCATCTCAATACAAAACTCATTATTTCACAGGAAGTCAATTGCAAGAAATACAAAGACAAGCTTATGCAGAATTTATGCAGCATAAAATAAAATCATTAACAAGTCCAAGATTTATTATGAATACAATTTTACCAAAAAATAAGTCAATTGAAGAAGTAAGGTATAGTGCTAAAATAGTTAAAAACTTAGTTAGCCAAAAAGTTAGTTCCGTATTCATTAAAGATGAAGAAGATTTGGCTTAGTTAATCTTAAATATTTCTATATGTTGAAGCCTATGTGAAAGACTATAAATCAGATAAAATAAAAATTCAAGAAAAAATAAAAGGCATAGAGAATAAATTAAAAAATAACAAATTAGATTTGCGAGGATATTATATAGAAGTAAGATCAATTGTAGAAGAATTAGACAAAACGTTAATACCTGAATATTTCCCATCTTTTTCTAAAATGGTGCCGTCTTTTTTAGTAGAAAGGTTCAGAGGATTCGGCAAAAACGAAATAATGACGGTTGGGGTGAGAGCAATAATTCCTTATAAAAAATCTAACAGAACCTACGATAAGAATAAAATATTACTGCAGTTAAGATCAGATGTAAAAGTTTGGGGCATACCCTCTGGTATGGTGGACATGGGAGAGAAGTCAATAGAAAATGCTCTCAAAAGAGAAGTTTTCGAAGAGACAGGGTTAAACGTATTGAATTACAAACTAATCGCAAAAACTACAAATAGAGCATATACCCGTTTTACATATCCAAATGGGGATAAAATAAGATCTTATGACGACATGTTTGAAATAACAGACTACACAGGAGAAGTGAGATTAGATAAAACCGGTGAAGGGTTAAACCTAAAATTTTTTCACATTGACAAAATGCCAAAAAATTTCTTAGATTTTCATAAAATTCCATTAAAACAATATAAAGAATATCTTAAGACTGGAAAAGTTATAATCGGTTAGATTTAAAAAGTTTTCTTTCCTAAAAAGTAGTGTTATAAGCTGGAATTCAAGATGGTACTGGTAATGTTTGATATTGGAAATGTAGTTATTGAATGCGAACACGCAATTACTCACAGAAGATTACAAGCATATGGGGTTCCGAAAGAAGTAACTGGAAGATTTTTTGATGACGATTTCTTGGATTTTGCTAGAGGAACGTTAACACCTGAGCAGTTTTATGCGAGATTGGCTCCAAAAGGTATAAACATTACATTTGAGCAAGCCAAAGAAGCGTTTCAAAATCACCTTTATGCTGTAGACAAAAAGGTAGTAAAAATCTTAGAAGAATTAAGAGATTCTCTTCCAGAAGGAGATCTGGGATTTTTAACAGATTGTAACATCTGGCAGGTTGAGAAAGTAGAAGGTCCAAACGGTTTAATTAACTTCAGTAATTACTCCCCTATTGTATTTAGATCATGTGAAATAGGTATGATAAAGCATGACAAAGGATTGTTTCCTTATGTAACAGAAAAACTAGGAAGAAAGCCTTCAGAAATACTGCTTATAGACGATAATCCTGGAAATAATGCAATGGCAGAAAAGTATGGGGGGCAAACTTTACTGTACAGATATCCTGCTCAACTTAGGCACGATTTAGAAGAAAGAAGAATTTTAAGGAGGAATTAAAAATGTTTGAAGAACAAGAAAATCTATTATTTGCCGAATATCGGAAAGCTTTAGCTGAAAAGGGGAAAGTAAGCGCGAGAGAATATCTCACTGCAGTTTATGAAATGAGAAGAAAATTAGACAAGTTAGTACTCCCTACAATGAATGTAAATCCAGATGGAATAGCTACACACAATATCATGAGGTTCATAGGTTATGGCCCAGGAACAATGATGCCAAATAGTGGAATTAGAGGAATGATTCCTGAAAGAGATGGTTATGGATATAATCCAAGAAGGGTATTATTACAAAGAAGAGCCGATAGTGGAGAGTGGGGGATTCCTTCAGGATTTGTAGATCTAACAGATATAGACGAAGCTTCAGCTTTCGTA
>Ga0209542_10013636_pt1 | contig 13965 bp, 18 predicted proteins | sample RifCSPhighO2_01_FD_184028 | JGI IMG/M metagenome (GOLD analysis project Ga0209542, IMG submission 184028) | Soil microbial communities from Rifle, Colorado - Rifle CSP2_plank highO2_0.1 (SPAdes) (version 2) | ecosystem: Environmental > Terrestrial > Deep subsurface > Rock core/Sediment ...
GATAAAATCTTACAGGGGAATAAGGCATGCTATGGGACTGCCTGTGAGAGGGCAGAAGACAAGAAGCCATTTCAGGGGAGGAAGGTCTGTAGGAGTTCAGAAGAAGAAAATAATACAGCAGAAAGCCGGGGAAAAGAAGGAAGAAGGAAAGAAGGGAGGAAAGAAATAAAGATGGGGGATCCAAAACAAATAAGAAGAAAATACTATACTCCTAAACATCCATGGCAGGAAGAAAGAATAGAAAGGGAAAAGATTATTCTTGAAAATTATTCCTTGAAGAACAAGAAGGAAATATGGAAGATGCAGTCTGTCTTAAAGAAATTCACAGAGCAGGCAAAGAGATTATCAAATTTAGACAGCGAGCAAGCAAAGAAAGAAAAAGAGCAACTAATAAACAAATTATTCAGGCTTGGATTGGTAAAGAAAAATGCAGGCGTGGATGATGTTTTAAGCTTGACATTGGAAAATATCCTGGACAGAAGATTACAGACAATGGTTTACAAATTAAATATGGCAAATACAATAAAGCAGGCAAGACAGTTCATTGTTCATGGGCATGTTTTTATTAATGATAATAAAATTAATGTTCCATCGTATCTGGTTAATATTGATGAGGAAAATAAAATAAAATTCAAGGAGAATTCAAACTTAACTGGAAAATTTGGAAAGGCTGAAGAAGAAAAAAAGAAAGAAACAAAGAAAGAAAGCAAAGAGGAAGAAAAGAAAGAAGAGAAAAAAGAAGAAAAACCAAAAACAAGAAAAGCAAGGAAGAAAGATGATAAGGGAAAATAGAGATAATACCGGATTCAGGGAAAGAAGATTAAAATGGGGCATTGCCCATATTTATTCTAGCTATAACAATACTGTTGTTCATATAACTGATCTTACTGGGAGCGAAAGTCTAGGAATAAGCTCTGGCGGGCAAATGGTAAAAGCACACAGGTTAGAAAGCTCTCCCACTGCTGCCATGGGTGCAGCAAAGAAAGCAGGAGAAATGGCAAAAGAACATGGGATAAATGCACTGCATATAAAGATAAGGGCTCCCGGAGGGCATCAAGGACCAAATAATCCAGGGCCTGGCGCACAAGCAGCTGTTAGGACATTATCGAGAGATGGGTTTAAAATAGGAACGATAGAGGATGTTACTGCAATGCCAACAGACGGCTGCAGAAAAAAACATGCGCGAAGAGGTCGTCGCGTTTGAGCAGTAATAATTTATTCTTCTTTTATTATTTCTGACAATTGATTAAGCTCTTTGTTAATTAATAGGTAATCTGTGTTAATAATACTCGTATCAATATACTGTTTTACATAATTATGAAGGATTGGTTTGCCTTTTATACTTATACACATCATGGTTCTAATCTTAGGATTTTTTAATTTTACATAAGACAAACATAGAACTATCCTTAAAATAACGATACTCTGTGGAATTTTAATAAATAAATCTGGTTTTATTTCTGTAAAATTATTTGTTTCTTTTTTTATTAACCCAAAGTAATTCTTTAAATCTTGTTCTGTTAATTTTAAATTAATATCTTTTTTGTTAATTAATTCACTTATCTAGTCTTACTTGAAATTCAATGGTTGCACCAGCGCTTATTTTGGAGGGAGTGTCACATAATCGGACTTGACTTTTAGTGTCGCGTTTAATCTATATTTTATGTCTTAATAATATTTAAAAATAGATTTATTTTTATTTTTTTAATGAGTGATGTTGAAGAAGCGCATTTGTCTGAAAGAGCACAAGAAGAAATAAGTGGTATCTTAATAAAATTATTAGGCAATGGTTGTGCTGTAGGTTTTATGGAGTCTTTTAAGAGAAGGAAGAACCCTTATGAAATCTTTGCTCCAAATGCAGAAGAAGAAATTAGAAGATTAAACAAAAATAAGAATTTATCTCCCGAGGATTTATTAAATCTTTTGTATCAGCAACCAATAATTTTTGATAATCTTTACAGAGAGGGGATTTATCTTTGATTAAACCAAAAATTTAAAAACCCCCCTTTTTCTAATATTCTAAAATGAAAGTTGAAGTTTTGCAGAAGAAAGACAATGAACTTGTTTTTAGTATTGAGGGAATAAACAGCACAATCGCAAACACAATAAGAAGAGCTATAATTGCAGAGGTTCCTGTCTTGGCTGTCGATGAAGTTGAATTTGTAAAAAATCAAAGCCCTTTATATGATGAAATTCTTGCTCACAGAATTGGTTTAATTCCAATTAAGACTGACTTGAAGGCATATTCATTAAAGGAAGAAGCAACTGGAAAGGCAACAACTGAATTAAAGCTGATATTAAAAGCAAAAGGGCCAAAGACAGTTTATTCCGGAGATATAAAAAGCAAGGATCCAAAATGCATTCCATGCTATGATAACATTCCTATTGTCACACTGCAGAAAGACAAGGAGCTAGTTTTTGAGGCTACAGCAATTTTGGGAAGAGGAAAAACACATATGAAATTCTCACCTGGATTGTGCTATTATGTAAATGCTCCTGCAAAATTCAAGAGCTTAGAAGATTTGAAAAATGAAAGCCAGGAATTCAGCAAGGACAAATTCATTTTCTTTATTGAATCTTGGGGGCAATTGTCATGCAAGGAGATGGTTGATGAATCCTTAAAGATTTTAGATGACAGATTAGAGGAATTCAGCAAAAAGATAATGAAAGCAAAATAAAATGGTTAAGAGGACAGGCCCACAAACTTTGGAATTAAGAGACTTGATATTGGAATTAAAGACTATAGGAAATAAGAACAATGTTGATTTGTGGAAAAGAGTTGCCAAGGAATTAGAGAAGCCGAGGAGGATAAGAAGAAAAGCAAACCTTTACAAAATAAATAAATATACAAGAGACAATGAAATTGCCCTGGTGCCTGGGAAAGTCTTGAGCATGGGGGAATTAACAAAAAAGATAACTGTTGCTGCCTACCAGTTTTCCGAAAATGCAAAGGAGAAAATAAATCATGCTGGAAAGGCAATGTCAATAAAAGAGTTAATTGAAAAATATCCAAATCCAGAAGGGAAGAGGATAAGGATAATTGGTTAAAATGATAATAAATGCTGAAAATTCAATTCTGGGAAGAATGGCTACTTATGCATGCAAGAAAGCATTGCTCGGAGAGAAGATTGATATTGTAAATTGCGAGAAAGCAATAATAACAGGAAGCAAGGAAGAAATTGTTGAAAAGTACAGGAAAAGAGCTGAATTAGGTGGACCATTCAAAGGACCCTTCATATCAAGATTGCCAGATAAGTTTGTCAGGAGAGTTATAAGAGGAATGCTACCATACAAGCAAGGAAAGGGAAGAGAAGCATTCAAGAGGATAATGTGCTATGTTTCAGTGCCTAATGAGTTTCATGACAAGAAGATTGAGAAAATAAAAGAAGCTGACATTTCAAGAGTAAAAAGCTTAAAATACACAACCGTTTATGAATTATGCAGAGCATTGAGGAATAAATAATGGCAAAGAAAAAAACTGAAAAGAAAGAAGAAAAAACTGAAGGAAAAGTTGTTCATGTTTCAGGAGCAAGAAAGAGAGCAATAGCAAGAGCTACATTGAGGGAAGGCAAGGGGGTAATTAGGGTTAACAGCCTTTTACTAAATAATTACAAGCCTGATTTTGCAAGGGACAAAATAATTGAGCCTTTGATTATAGCAGGAGATATTTCAAATAAGGTTAACATTGATATAAATGTGAAAGGCGGAGGATGGAGAGCGCAGAGTGATGCTGTAAGACTGGCAATTTCAAGAGCATTGGTAAAATATTCAGGAAGCAAGGTTCTTGAGAAAAGTTTTCTTGATTACGATAGGAATCTGATTGTGGCAGATATACGTCGTAAGGAACAAAGAAAACCTAATGATTCTAAGGCTAGAGCAATGAGAACCAAAAGCTACAGGTAGTTTTTTAAATCATCATCTTATTTTAATAATGCCTGGTCGTAAAACAATATGACTTATGACTATTGTAATCCAAGCCAGGCGACATTTCAAAAGTTTTATAAATTGAGTTTGAAATAATTTTAAGATGATTCATATTACAAATGAAGGATTAAACCAACTTTATAGGGGGCAAGGACAATGATCATACCAGTCCGTTGTATTTAGCTGCGGGAAGCCAATTGCACAGCTTTATGAAACATACAAAGAAAGAATAAAGAACGGGGAAGATTCAAAAAAAGTTCTTGATGAATTAGGCTTGAAGAGATACTGCTGCAGAAGCATGTTTATTAGTCATGTTGATTTACTTGATGAAGTTGCAAAGTTCAGAAAAGATTAATGAGAGACAATAGCTTTTTATTAAAAAGATTAGAGCAGATATGGTTTCTTTTATTCAATGAAGTTCCCAAGCTGAATAATGTAGTAATAAATTTCAAAGGAAAATCTAAGAATAAATTCGGGCATATAAAAAAAATAGGAAGAGACACAGAGATAGCAATAAACTCCTTGTTTAAATCTGAGATTGTTCCTGAGTACATAATTGACCTGACAATAGCTCATGAACTAATTCATTACATGCACGGTTTTAATTCTCCCCTGGATAAAAAATATAAACATCCCCATAAAGGAGGAATTGTAACAAAAGAACTTAAAAGGAGAGGGTTTGACAAGATGCTGAAAAAGGAAAAAATGTTTTTCAAGTATGAATGGCCTAAGATTTACGAGCAAATAGTTAACTTTAAAAATTAATACTGAAAATAATCTAACATGAAGGATTTAAAGGAAGCAATTCAAAAGGGCAAAGGTCTAATTATAGGAACTCAAAGAACTTTGAAGAAATTAAAGATGAATGAGCTGAAAAAAGTTTATGTAAGCTCAAACTGCCCAAAAGATGTCTTGGAAGATATAGGGCATTATACAAAACTTTACAGCATACCTTTAATAAAATTAAACGAGAGCAATGAAGAATTAGGAATTATATGCAAGAAACCTTTCTTTATTTCTGTGCTGAGCTTACAATGAAAATATTTATATACTTGTATTTATTGGTATATACAGGTGTTTACCTTGGAGATTGAATTAAAATTAACAAAACACGCCAAAGAACAAATGATTAATAGAGGTATAGAGAAAGAACAAATAAAGGATGTAATTAGAATGGGTAATAAAATAAAACAGACAGATGGATTTTTAAGTTGTTATGGGTGTATTGCCGTAGCTTGGAAAAGAGACGGGGAATGTTATAAAATTAAGACTGTTGTTGTTCGTGATTAAGGAGGTTAATATGAAAAAATGTGTTGAGTGCAAGGGGAATGTTGTAAGAAAAAAAGTTCCTTTTTTTATGTATGGAGTGAAATTAGGAGATTTTGGAGCAGAAGTTTGTGATAAATGCGGAGATGAAGTATTTGATGAAAAAATATCAGATAAAATTGATGAGATTGCTAAAGAGAAGGGTTTATGGGGATTGGGAGCAAAGACCCGTATAGCAAGATATGGTAATTCATTAACTGTTAGAATTCCAAAGAAAATAGCAGATTTTATGCATTTGAGAGAGGGCAAGGAAGCATATATTCATCCAGGAGATAAAAACAAAATTGTTATAGAAGCTTAGAATGATATTAGACAGAGACTTAATACAGAAAATCAACCTTTTTGAGGGACTGACGAAAGCAAGAGTAAAGGACATTTTCAATGATAAGGGGTTATTGATAATTGTGAATTTTGGGGATATAGGAAGAGCTGTTGGAAAAAACGGAAACAACATAAGAAAATTCTCAGGCTTGATAAAAGAAAGAGTAAAAGCTGTGGAGTTTAACCCAGACCATCTTTTATTTTTGAAAAATTTAATTATGCCCCTGAAGGCTGATAATATAGAGGAGAAAGATGGTCTTATAAACATACGTGCTGATATGAAAACCAAAGCTTTATTAATAGGCAGAAATCAAAAAAATTTAGAGTTATACAACAAGATATTCAAAAAATATTTCAACAAGGAAATAAAAATCAGGTAAAATGGGAAGCAAATCAAGAGGATTAAATTCAATAAAGAAGCTTAAAGCTAGAAGGAAAAAGGCCAGATGGCAGATGGCTGATTACAAAAGAAGAATCTTAAGACTAAAGCAAAAAGCAGATCCATTAAAAGGAAGCTCTCAGGCAAAGGCAATTGTTCTGGAAAAAACGCAAAGGGAAGCTAAACAGCCAAATTGCTTTGATACTAATACAAATCTTTTAACAACGAGCGGATGGAAAACTTATAAAAATCTTGGTGATAATGAAGAAATATTTACATATAATATTGAAAAGGATATCATAGAAAGGGAGAAAATTGTTAGAAAAATCGTTCAGTATTACAAAGGAAATCTTGTTTCATATCAAAGTGAGAACCTTAATTTTATGGTAACTCAAAACCATGTTATGTTAATTCAAACTTTTAATGGAAATTCATCAAGAAATGGAACATGTGCAATTATGACATTAGAAGCTAAACATATGCCAAAAGTAAATGTGATGATCCCTTGCTGTAAAATTTCTGATGAAGGTCTAAAAATTGATTGGATAGAAGAGAAGGAAGGAGTCTTATGGAATTTAATACCTTATAATGGTGTTGTATGGTGTGTGGAAACAAAAAATGGATATATTATAACCAGAAGGAATGGAAAGACTATGGTCTCTCATAATTCAGCAATGAGAAAGTGCGTTGTGGTTCAATTAGTAAAAAATGGAAAAAAAATTGCTGCTTTTGTTCCAGGTTATAATGCAATAAAACAAATTAACGAGCATGACGAAGTAATAATAGAATGCATAGGCGGAAAACAGGGAAGAGCTAAAGGAGATATTCCAGGTATTAGATGGCAGGTCATTAAAGTTAATGATCAAAGCCTTGATGCTTTATTGAAAGGCAGAATAGAGAAAGGTAGAAGATGAAAGTTTTTAACAAATACGAACTTAATGGAATTCAAGTTAATGATCCTGGATTGCAGAGATATGTCAATCTGAATCCAATAATAATCCCAAAGACAATGGGGAAATATTCAAATGCAAGATTCTGGAAATCCAAATATAATATTGTTGAGAGATTAATCAATAAAGTGATGATTCCCGGGCACAGGGGAAAGAAGCATAAAATAACTTCAGGACATAACACTGGAAAAGGCATCAGGGCATACAATATAATAATGAAAACTTTTGAAATAATTGAAAAAAAGTTAAACAAGAATCCTATTGAAGTTTTTGTGAAAGCTGTAGAGCATGCCGCTCCAAGAGAGGAAATTACCACAATAGAATATGGCGGTGCTAAATATCCCCAAGCAGTGGAAGTTGCACCTCAAAGAAGAGTTGACTTGGCTTTAAGATACATGATTCAAGGCTCTTATCAAAGATGCTTTAACAAGAAAATAAAAATTCAAGAAACATTAGCTGATGAAATAATCAAGGCGTATAACATTGACCATGGAAGCGCAGCTATTGCAAAGAAACTTGAATTGGAAAGACAAGCTGATTCAAGCAGATAATTTTGAAGGAGGTTATACATGGCTGAAAGCTTAGCAGAACAGGTAACAAGATTAATGAAGAATCCTGAGAGAATCAGGAATATAGCAATCTGTGCCCATATATCTGCTTTAGACAATATCTAATCAGGATGGAGTGACCACGGAAAGTGTATTTCTGGAGATACAAGGGTTTTTCTTAATAATGGAAGTTTTGTTAGTGCGGAGAATCTTTTTTTAGAATATGAACATAATGGTAAAATTGTTAAGAGTGATAATGAAAAGATTATAGATGTTAGAGACCTGAACATTAAAATTCCTTCTTTCAATAAAAAAACTAACAAAATTGAAGAAAGTAATTTAAGTTTTATATGGAAGATAAAAACTCCTGAAAATTTGGTCGAATTAGAATTTCATGACGGTAAAAAAGTTAAAACAACACCCGAACATAAATTCTTGACCATAAATGAAAATTATGAAATTATTGAAAAATCAAGTTATGATTTAGAAACTAATGATTTTATTATTTCTCCAAGAAAATTAAATTACAATCCTATCAGTTTGGAAGATTTAGAGTTAATTTTTATCAAAGAATTATCTAAAGATAGGGGTTTTTTTGTTTATTTGAATGAAGATTATAAAATATATTTAAATGAAAAAATTGTTGAATACGGAAGGAAGAAAATATGGAAGGAGATAAATTCTGATTTAAAATTTTTATCTTTTTATCACGGGATTTGGAAAGGGAAAGGAAGATATAAATTATGCGATTTGGTTAAAATATTTGAAATACTTAACATTCCTTTATCAAATTTGTATAAAAATATTTCTTATTGGGGTTATAGAAAAAGTTTAAAGAAAGAGTTTAAGTCATCAGTTAGAATAAGACTTCCTAAAAATCGAAAAGATTGGATGGATTTCTTTTATTTGCTAGGATTGTTATGGGGTGATGGGGATGTAAATGTTTTTCTTCATAATAATGACAAACAAATACAAGATGAAGTCAAAAGAATTTGCAAAGAAGTTTTTGATACTGATATTACATTAAGATTAACTGAGGACAAATGTCCGAGGATTGACTTGAAATTAGGATTAGCATTTACTAAAATATTAACTATATTATTTGATTATCCTTTAAAAGCTAAATCTGGAAGTATAATATTTCCTGAATTAATACAAAAATTACCCGATGATTTCGTTTCGAAGTTTATTTCTGGATATTTTGATACTGATGGCACTATTGGTGTTAAATATCCTGTTTCAGCTTGTTCTAAAAGTGAAGAATTTATCAGGGAATTACAATTGGTATTAATGAGATTTGGATGTTTATCCACTATTCATAAAAAGGACTCTTATTTTAAAGGAAGGATTTTTTCATTGTGGGGATTGGAGATTAATGGTAGAATATCCAATAATAATTTTAAAGATAATATTGGATTTAATCTATTCTATAAAAAAGAAAAATTGAGCATTTTTTTATCAAATGCCCAATTAAGCAAAAAATTTGATTATTTACCCCATAATAAAAGCACTGAATTTTTTAATTATAGAAGAAGATCTTATTTGCAATTAGAGCATAATAACTTATTAATTCAAAAATTTTTACAGCAAGAGATTTATTTTAATCAATTAAGAAATAAAAGAGAGATTGAAAACTTAGATGGTTATGTCTTTGATTTTAGTGTTTATGGCAATGAGAATTTTATTGCAGAAGGATTGATAATCCATAATACAACTTTTTCTGATAATTTATTATTGGGTGCAGGCATGATGTCTGAAGAATTAACAGGTAAACAATTAGTTCTAGATTTTCATGAGGATGAAAGAGAAAGAGGAATCACTATTGATGCTGCAAATGTTTCAATGGTTCATAATGTTGAGGGTGAGGAATATTTAATTAATTTAATTGATACTCCTGGTCATGTTGATTTTGGAGGTGATGTCACAAGAGCAATGAGAGCTGTTGATGGCGCTATTGTTTTGGTTGATGCTGTTGAGGGGATAATGCCTCAGACAGAAACTGTACTGAGGCAGGCATTAAGGGAAAGAGTAAAACCTATTTTATTTATAAATAAAGTTGATAGATTAATCAGAGAAGTCAAGTTAACGCCTGAAAAAATGCAGGAGCGTTTTATAAAAATTATTAATGATATCAATAGATTTATTGCCTCTATTGCACCTGAAGAATTCAAGGAGAAATGGCAGGTTTCTGTGCAGGATGGAAGCGTTGCTTTCGGAAGCGCATTTCACAAATGGGCCTTGTCAATACCATATATGCAAAAATCAAAATTAACTTTCAAGGATGTAATTGAGGCTTATGAAAAAGATGATTATGAAGGATTAGCAAAGAAAGCGCATTTGCATATTATTGTTTTGAACATGGTCATTAAGCATCATCCCAATCCTTTAGAAGCGCAAAAATACAGGATTCCTAAAATATGGCATGGTGATTTGGATTCTGAGGAAGGAAAAGCATTGATTAATTGCGATCCTGATGGAAATGTGGGATTTATTGTAACAAAGATTGTCATAGATAAGCATGCAGGAGAAGTTTCTGCAGGGAGATTATTTTCAGGAACATTAAGACAGGGTGATGAAATATACATGAATTTAGCGAAGAGAAAAGTAAGGGTGCAGCAAGTAAATATTTACAAGGGAGCAACAAGACTGCAAGTTAGCGAAGCACCTGCAGGAAATATAGTTGGAATTGTTGGATTGAAAGATGCATTTGCAGGAGAAACTATTTCTACATATCAAATGGATCCTTTTGAAGCCATAAAGCATTTGTTTGAGCCTGTTGTCACTAAAAGCATAGAAGCTACTAAGTCTGCTGACCTGCCTAAATTAGTTGAAGTCTTGAAACAGGTAAGCAAGGAAGATCCTTCTATTAAAATTGAGATTAATGAAGAAACAGGAGAAAATTTGATGAGCGGAATGGGAGAATTGCATTTAGAAATCATTGAAAACAGGATTATAAGAGAGAAAGGTTTGCAGGTAAAGACTTCTGAACCTATTGTTGTTTACAGGGAATCCTTATTAAAACAATCAAGGGAATTTGAGGGAAAGTCTCCCAATAAACATAATAAATTTTACATTCAAGTTGAGCCTGTTGAAGATGAAGTTTACAAATTAATCAAGGCAGGAGAAATTCCTGAAGTCAGAATAAAGAAGAAAGATGATACTGTTGTTGAAGGCTTGATAAAATCTGGTTATGACAACAAATATGCAAAGAATGTAAAAGAAATCTTTAATTCAAATATGTTAGTTGATGCTACAAGAGGAATTGTGCATATAGGAGAAGTCATAGAAATGGTAATGGACGGCTTTGAACAGGTTATGAAAGAGGGCCCATTAGCAAGAGAACCATGTATGAAAGTTAAGATTGTTTTAAATGACATGAAACTGCATGAGGATGCCATTCATAGAGGTCCTGCTCAAGTATTGCCTGCAATAAGAGATGCAATAAAGGAAGCAATGAGGGATTCAGGGACATATATATTTGAGCCTTTGCAGGTAATTCAGATTGAAAGCCCAATTGAATTCATGGGGGCAATATCCAAATTAGTGCAGAATAAGAGAGGAGCTTTGTTGAATATGGTTCAGGAAGGAAGTCATCTGACAATAACTGCTAAACTGCCTGTTGCAGAAATGTTTGGTTTAACTTCAGAGCTAAGAAGCTCCACTGAAGGAAGGGGCAATTTCTATGTTTCTGACCAGGTATTTGAGAAATTACCAACACAAATGCAGGAAGACTTGATAAAGAGAATAAGGCAGAGGAAAGGATTGGCAGAGAATCAGTAGATTTTTAAATTTTTCTTTGTTATTTTTATTATGGTATGTGTAAATGATTTGGTCGTAGAACAAAGATTACGAAGGGATTTGACAAGAAGAGCTTTTAAACTGGCTGTTGAAATGTTTGGATCTGAAAATGTTGATAGATCTGATATGGAAACTACTACCTTTAGCATGTTTAGGGGAGGAGCTATTCGGTTTAAGGAAGCATACTTGGGTGTTGGTGTAGTAAATGTTAAATCTGAAGATTATTTTGTGAGAGCTAGAAAGTTTTCTGAGAGATATGAATTAGAAGTTACTGGAAGAATAGATAGCATTATTATAACTAAAGAGTATTCATAGTAAAGTTTAAAAACCACTTTTTCTTTACATTTTTGTAGGTAGGCAAACCAACTTACGGAGAGAATATCTCTGAGGAAAGTCTGTCCACTAAAACTTTTGGGAAAAGTTTTATCAAAATAAACTTTTAAAAAAAGTTTAATCAAAAGGTGAAACAAAACTCAAGAGATTAATCGGCTGCTTATATAATAAGTCCAGGAAACTGGAGGCAACCGCTCAGAAACGATACCACCTGCATTTAGGATGATGGCTGCGAGTTTTTCCGCGAGGGAAATCAGTTAACCGCCTGACGTTTTTACAGGAAAGGTTGAAACGGCGAGACCCTGCTAGTGCAAGTCCATTACGGATGCTTAGTAGAATGTTGGAAAAACCATTGATGAAGGCTCAAGCCAGAAGGTTTTTACAGAAGACAGCTTAATGCCTGCCTACTTTCCTCAATTTTTCTATATCTTTTAATATAACTCCTTTTATATAACCTATTGGGTTAAATTCTTGATTACACATAACTTCTATGTCAATATGGGCTTCATTTAATTTTATTTGTGGAGGCAAGAAAAATGGATAAATACCAGATGTTGTTCTTGTGCAATGCTCCTCAAATACTTTCCTGACTATTTGTTCTAATTCTTTACCATCTCCCTTTGTGTTTAATCTGATTTTATAGGAAATGTACTTTGTTGTATATTTTGATATCCATTGAATATTATAATTATCCATATTACATTCTTATTCGTAAACATTATAAACTATTCTTTTTTTGTTAATACATGAAATTGTATTCTGGAGATAAATTAATATTAACCAATGTTAAGTTCTGCAAAGGTTTTTCTAAAATCATTGGCCTAATGTTCTCAAAAAAGTTAGGGGATAATGAGGGATTGATACTGAATAAGGCTTCTGGCATACATATGCTTTTTGTGTTTCAAAGTATGGATGTTGTATGGCTTGACAAGAATAAGGCAATCATTGACAAGAAAGAAAATGTAAAACCATTTAATTTATTAGTAAAACCAAAGATTAAGGCCTATTATGTTATTGAGATGCCCTTGGGCAAAGCCAAGCTTTTTAAATTAGGAAAAAAAGTTTATTTTAGATGAAATTTGGCTTTATAGGCGGTTATTCTGAAGTCGGAAAAAACATGACTTTAGTTGAGGTGAACAATGAAATTGTCATCATCGATATGGGTTTATACTTACCGCCTGTTGTTGGTTATGAGGAAGGCGATCCAAGAGATTTGACAAGAGAGGATTTGATAAGGATTGGAGCAATTCCCGATGACAATAAAGTAAATAAAGAAAATGTCAAAGGGATTGTATTTGGGCATGCTCATTTAGATCACGTCGGCGCGGCGCCATATCTTGCTAAAAAATATCATTGCGATTTATTCGGAACCAAATACACAATTGGAGTGTTAAAGACTTTGTTTGATGATAAGCATAAGAAATTAAGAAATAATCTGGTTGCCCTTGATTTTGACAGCAGATACAGGCTTTGCGAGAATTTTTCCTTTGAGTTTTTTCACATGACGCATTCAACCATGCAGGCATCTTTGGTTATATTGTATACCAGAGAAGGGAATATTGTTTACAGCAATGACTATAAGATTGACAACAATCCTGTATTGATTGATAAAATAGACATTGAGGAATTAAAGAAAATACATCCAGTAAAAGTTTTGATATTAGATTCTCTGTATGGAAATATAAATGCCAAGACACCATCTGAAAGCGTTGCAAGAGACATGGTGAGAGAAGTTATTGAAGAATTGAAAGGAAACAGGAATGCAATATTCTTCACGACATTTGCAAGCCATATCCCAAGACTGAAGAGCATTGTTGAATATGGCAGGAAGTTAGGAAGGAAGATTGTTTTTTTAGGCAGAAGCCTGGAAAAATATGTAAATGTAGCAAAAGAATTAGGGGTGGATTTCTCTGATGTTGAGATAATAGGATTCAGCAATTCAATCAAGAAAAAATTAAAGGATGTAAATGAAAAAAGAGAGAACTATTTCATTGTATGCACTGGCAATCAAGGGGAAAAAGGCTCTGTCTTAACTAGAATTGCAGAAGGAGATTTGCCTTTTGCTTTTAGGCATGGAGATAATGTAATATTTTCATGCAGGGTGATTCCAACCAAAGAAACAATAGAAAACAGGGAGCATGTTGAAAAATTACTGCAGGAAAGAGGAGTTAAGATTTTGAAAGATGTTCATGTTTCCGGACATGGTTGCCAGGAAGATGCTAAAATACTGATTAATCTGTTAAAACCAGAGCATATCATATTAAGCCATGGAGATCCTTACAAAGTTAAGGGCAATAAGGAAGTTGCAAAAAAATCAGGGTATAAAGATAATAATGTTCATATCGTTGAGGATGGGCAGGAATTAGTTATATAGCAAGATTTATAT